>Ga0247805_1000501_pt1 | contig 20249 bp, 15 predicted proteins | sample UWRJL044104R1_FD_180930 | JGI IMG/M metagenome (GOLD analysis project Ga0247805, IMG submission 180930) | Plant litter microbial communities from Arlington Agricultural Research Station in Wisconsin, United States - UWRJ-L044-104R-1 | ecosystem: Environmental > Terrestrial > Plant litter >... | reverse complement strand
GCCCACCTGTGTGAACAACACCACCGGTTGAAAACACTCACCGACTGGAAAGTCGAACAGATCGGCAACGGCGTGCTCCGCTGGACATCACCCACCGGCCGCATCTACGAGACCGAGCCCGCGCAGACCATCAGCACAACGGCCACACAAAAGCACAGGGCTGCCGACGACGGTGCCGCGTGAGCGAGCTATGTCAGCGGCTGGCCCTAACCTGAAAACATGAACCTCATTCTGATCCCCGGATTCTGGCTTGACGGCTCCTCGTGGAACGACGTGACACCCGCCCTCGTCGCCGCGGGTCATACGGTGCATCCCGTGACTCTCCCCGGGCTCGAGTCGGTCGACGCCGACCGCTCGGGCATCACCCTTCGCGACCACATCGACGCGATTGTGGCGTTCGTCGACACGGTGCGTGAATCGAACGCAGCCGAGCCCGTTGTGCTCGTCGCTCACAGCGGCGGCGGCGCCGTGGCCCACGGCGTTGTCGATGCGCGCCCCGACGCGATCGCCCGCATCGTCTACGTCGACAGCGGTCCGCTTGCCGACGGCGGCTGCGTCAACGATGAGCTGCCTGTTGTCGACGGTGAGATCCCGCTTCCCGACTTCGGCTTCTTTGACGACGAAGACCTCGTTGACATGACCGAAGACATTCGCGCGCACTTCCGGTCGATCTCTATTCCAATGCCGGTTGGCCCCGCCTACGACAAGCAGGTGCTCACAAACCCGCGCCGCTTCGACGTTCCGGTGACAGTCATCGCGTGCGAGTTCCCGTCGACAATGCTCATCGAAATGATGGAGGGCGGTCACCCCTACGTTGCAGAACTGGCCAGGATCACCGATAGCGAGTTCATCGACCTGCCCACCGGTCACTGGCCGCAGTTCACAAAGCCAGCGGAGCTCGGCGAGGCGATTGTTGAGGCGGTGAGCCGCGACATCCACACTTCTTGATTCCAACTCGCTAACGGGGGCCGTTTATGGCTTGCGAATCGCCGGAAACTCGTAGGATTAGCGGGTGAGCGACGACACCCCCACCGGCCGGCCCGGCGATAGGCAGCCCCTCCCGAAGTTTCCGTGGGAGGAAGGCTACGTCGCCCCCAACGCTGCGGCACCCACCGCTGCAACACCAAGCGCCGACACCCCGACTGAGCGTTTCGATGCGCAGGCCGCGGCGCAGCCGCCTGCACAGCAGCCTGCCCAGCCTCCAGCACAGCAGCCTGCCCCCTTCGACCCCGACCAGCCCACCGAGCTGTTCGACGTGCCTGCCGCACAGACTCCGCAGCAGCCAGCACCGACAGCGAACTTGGCAACAGAGAACGCCACAACAGAGCGCTTCACAAGCCAGCCGCCGCCCAACCTGCCGACGTTCATTCCCCAAGAGGCCGCTCCGCCCATCGTGCCGGAGCCCACAGAGCGTTTTGATGCGCTCCCGTCTGACGATCCCTTCGCCGCCGGCGGGCTCTTCGCCCCCGATGCCTTCGTCGATCATTCCGACGACCTGATCCCTACCGAGCGATTCGTTGCGGCAGAACCGACCTACTCGGCGGGAGCAACGACCGCCTACCCCACCCGCGGCTCCGGCGGCAGCGGTGGCAGCGGTGGCGGAGCCGGCAGCGGTGGTCGCCGCGCCGCAACACCGCCAAAGAAGTCGAACGCCCTGCTCTGGACCCTCATCTCGGCCGCCGGCGTGCTGCTCATCACGATCATCGTTCTCGCGATAATCCTTTTGCAGCCGAAGGAATCTCCAGCCCCTGCCGACACCCCCATCGCCGAAGCGCCGGTCGAAGAGCCAGAGCCCGAGGCGACAGAGCCGGAAGAAGAGCCCGAGGCCACCGGCCCCGTCTTCGACAGCTTCACGGCTCCTGAGACCTCCGGCTGCACCGAAGAAACCACCGAGGTTCCGCTCGAGTTCAGCTGGGAGAGCGCCAACGCCGTTCGCGCCTACATCGGCGTCGGAACCGACAACGCCCGCGACGATCCCTTCGACGGCGACCTTCCGCCGACCTACACCTACCTCAACATCGTCTACCTGTGCGATCAGGAGAGCCAGACTTACACGGTCACGCTCGAAGACGAGAGCGGCGAGATCGCGAGCGAGACAGTCACAGTGTCGCGCTAATAGCTCGGGTACGATGGGTGCTAACAATCAGGCACCTCACAACCGACACGGTGCCGCATATATCGGAACGGAAGTACCGCTGTGTCCAACGCAATTCCCGACAAGCCTGCCCTCGAAGGACTCGAGTCCAAGTGGGGCGAGAGCTGGGAAACCGACGGCACCTACCGCTTCGATCGTGAGAGCACGGCCGAGGTCTTCTCGATCGACACTCCCCCGCCCACCGCGTCGGGCAGCCTGCACATCGGGCACGTCTTTAGCTACACCCACATGGACCTCATCGCGCGCTACCAGCGCGCCCGCGGCAAGAGCATCTTCTACCCGATGGGCTGGGACGACAACGGCCTCCCCACCGAACGCCGCGTTCAGAACTACTACGGCGTGCGTTGCGACCCGTCGCTCCCCTACGTCGAGGGCTACGTTCCCCCGCTCGAGGGCGGCGACAACGCGTCGAGCAAGGCAGCCGACCAGGTACCGATCTCTCGCCGCAACTTCATCGAGCTCTGCGAGCGCCTGACCGTAGAAGACGAGAAGCAGTTCGAAGACGTCTGGCGCATGCTCGGCCTCTCTGTTGACTGGACCCAGACCTACCGCACGATCGGCGACGACGCCCAGCGTGCAGCGCAGCGAGCGTTTTTGCGCAACATCGAGCGCGGCGAGGCTTACCAGGCCGACGCCCCGACACTCTGGGACATCACCTTCCGCACCGCGGTCGCGCAGGCCGAGCTCGAAGACAAGGAGCAGCCCGCCGCCTACCACCGCGTGAGCTTCCACAAGCCCGATGGCGGCACCGTCGAGATCGAGACGACGCGCCCCGAGCTTTTGCCCGCGTGCGTCGCCCTTGTCGCGCACCCCGACGACGAGCGCTACCAGCACCTCTTCGGCACAACCGTGACGACACCGCTCTTCGGCGTCGAGGTTCCCGTGCTCGCACACCACCTTGCCCAGAAAGACAAGGGTTCGGGCATCGCCATGATCTGTACCTTCGGTGACGTGACCGACGTTGTCTGGTGGCGCGAGCTCGACCTTCCCAACCGCACGATCATCGGTGCTGACGGCCGCATCCTCGCCGATGCACCCGAGGTTCTCACCGACGACGCGAAGGAGATCTATGCAGAGCTCGTGGGCAAGACCGTGTTCAGCGCGAAGGCAAAGGTCGTCGAACTGCTGCAGGCCAGCGGCGAGATGACCGGAGAGCCCCGCAAGATCCAGCACTCGGTCAAGTTCTTCGAGAAGGGCGACAAGCCCCTCGAGATCATCTCGACCCGCCAGTGGTACATCAAGAACGGTGCGCGCGACGCCGAGCTGCGCGAGCGCCTCGTGCAGGCGGGCAAGGACATTACTTTCGCCCCCGACCACATGCGCGTGCGTTACGAGAACTGGGTCGGCGGCCTCACCGGCGACTGGCTCATCTCGCGCCAGCGATTCTTCGGCGTGCCGATTCCTGTCTGGTACGAATTGGATGCAGCGGGCGAGAAGGGTGCGGTAATTGTTCCCGCCGAGTCCCGCCTGCCCATCGACCCCGCGTCCGATGTTCCCGAGGGCTACACCGAGGCCGACCGTGGTGTGACGTTCGTCGGCGAGGTCGACATCATGGACACCTGGGCGACCTCGTCGCTCACTCCGCAGATCGCGGGCGGGTGGGAGACCGACCCTGAGCTCTTCGCGAAGGTGTTCCCGTACTCGCTGCGCTCGCAGGGACAGGACATCATCCGCACCTGGCTCTTCTCGACGGTGCTTCGCGCCGAGCAGGAGTTCGGTCAGGTTCCGTGGAAGAACGCCGGCATCTCTGGCTTCATCGTCGACCCCGACCGCAAGAAGATGTCGAAGTCGAAGGGCAACGTTGTGACGCCCGCCGCGATGCTCGTCGAGCATGGCTCTGACGCGGTGCGCTACTGGGCAGCCTCGAGCCGCCTCGGAACCGACGCGGCCTTCGACCCGCAGAACCCCAAGCAGATCAAGATCGGTCGCCGGCTCGCGATCAAGGTGCTCAACGCCGCGAAGTTCGTCTACTCGTTCGAGGTGCCTTCGATCGAGAACGCCGCAATCGTTGAAGCCCTCGACCTCGACATGCTCGCGACCCTGCACGGCGTCATCGCGACGGCGACAAAGGCGTTCGACGAGTTCGATCACGCCAAGGCGCTCGAGAGTGCTGAGCACTTCTTCTGGGTCTTCTGCGACGACTACCTCGAACTCGTGAAGGAGCGCGCCTACGGCGCCGGAACCCCTGAGGCACAGGCGAGCGCCGTTCTCGCGCTGCGCCAGGCCGTCGACGTGCTGCTGCGCCTGTTCGCACCGTTCATCCCGTTCGCGACAGAGGAAGTGTGGAGCTGGACCCACGACACCTCCGTGCACACGGCCCCCTGGCCCGAGGCCGACGGCGGCCCCGAGCTCACCGGCCTGCTGCCGCTCGTGAGCGAGGCCCTCATCGGCATCCGCCGCGCGAAGACCGACGCAAAGGCCTCACAGAAGACCGAGGTCACGAGCGCAACGATCGCCGGCCCCGCGCTGCTCGAGAAGGGACTCGCCGACCTCAAGGCAGTCGGTCGCATAGCGACGGTGAACTTCGTCGTCGCCGACACCATCGAGGTCAGCGACATCGTTCTCGCGGAGCAGGCCGAGTGATCCGCGCCATCCAACCGTCTGACAAGGCGCAATGGGCGCGGCTGTTCGTCGCCTACGGCGTCTTCTACGAGACGGCATTCACGCAGGAGATCGTCGACGGCGTCTTCGCGACGCTCGTGGGCGACTCGACGGAGATCCAGGGTGTTGTTGCGCTGAGCGACGACTTGATCGTCGGTTTTGCGCTGTACCGCCCGCTCTACGACACCTTCACAAACGCGACCGCGTGGCACCTCGACGACCTCTACGTCGACCCTTCGGCGCGCGGCACGGGCGTCGCGACCGACCTCATCGAGGCCGTGACGATCGTCGCTCGCGAGAACGGCGGCGGAACGATCCGCTGGATCACTGCCGCCGACAACGAGACCGCCCAGCGCGTCTACAACAAGCTCGCGACCCGCAAGACCTGGGTCACCTACGAGAAGGAATCCTGATGCAGCTCGGAACCCGTTGGGCCGTCGGCGCCGTGCCGCCGGGAAGTCTCGCCGAGGCAGTCGTGCTCGCGATCCGCGACGCAGAGGCGCAGCTTGCCGAGGCCGACACGAGCCAGTGGCGCTGGACTCTCACGTTCCTCGAGTCGCGCCCGGTTGTGCAGCTCGATGACGGCACAACAATTCGGATGGGTCACGACGGCTCGGTCGCAACGACGTACGAAGACTAGGCAGCGGGTTCGTCAGGCGCCGACTGGTCACTCGCCGAGAGCAGCAGTCGCGCGGCAAGCACAACGATCACGACCGTCATCGCGCCGCCGATTACAAACGGCGCGCGCAGATCGATGCGCGCGATGAATCCTCCGACGACCGAAGCTACGGGAAACGCTCCCCAAGTAATCGTGCGAATGACGCCAACGGTGCGCCCGAGCAGCGCGCCCGGGATGAGTTCTTGGCGCAGCGAGCCGTACGAGACGTTCCACACGGCGACACCGAAAGCGCTCAGCGCGTAGAACGGCACAGCGAACCAGACGTTGGGGGCGAGCCCGGTGAGCACAAGCGCGACGCCGCACAGCACCATGCCCCCGAACATCACGCGCCCGCGCCCCTGCCATTCGACGAGCACGCTCGCGAGCAGCGAGCCGATGACCGCGCCAACACCCACGGCTGCCGTGACGAATCCGATCGCGACGACCGGCACGGCGAGCGTTTCGAGAAAGAACAGAATGGATGTCGCTTGCGCGAGCGACAGCGCGAAGCCGGCGAGCGACGCCACGAGTACGAGGTCGCGCAAGAAGCGATGCCCGAGCAGAAATGCGAAGGCCTCGCGCACGTCGGCCCGGGCGCTCTGCGGCTGCGCGCCGTCTCGAAACGCTCGCGCGGCAGTCAGCGGAAGCATCAGCGCGAGGCCGCCCGCAACGAAATACCCGGCCGCCGTCGACCACACAGGCAGAACGATCGCGAGCGCGAAGAGCACACCGGCGATCGGCGTCGCAACGAAGTTCTGCACGACGCCATCGGCGGCCTGCATGCGCGAGTTCGCTCGCTCGAGCCCGCCCCTCGGGATCACACTCGGCAGAACGGCAATCGTCGCGTTGTCGTAGACGGTCTCGGCAAGCCCGAAGATGAGCACCGCCGCGTAGAGCCACCAGATGGTGATCGCGCCGGTTGTGATGAGCAGCGCGATTCCGACAGCCGCAAGAACGCGCAGTCCGTTCGCGATCGCCATCGCGTACCGCCGGTCGACCCGGTCGACGACGACTCCCGATAGCACCCCGAACAACAACCACGGCACAAAGGCGAGGGCGCCGATTCCCGCAATGAGCACCGGATCTTTGGTCAGCGTCGTCGCGACGAGCGGAACCGCCGTGCGCCCGAGCCCGTCAGCGAGATTGCTTGCAACCGAGGCAGAGAAGAGCTTTGTGAAGTCGGGGCCGAGCGGCGCCTTGGGTGCCACGCGCTAGCGGAAGTATGCGAGTCGCAGCGCAGCCTGCTCACGCGATTGGATGTCGCGAGCCGTGCGCACGCGCAGCAACTGCTCGTCGTGGTCAAGGCCACGCTTCGCGCGGTCTTCCGCCCACATAACCAGCGAGACGCCGAGGCTCATGGCAAGCACTGCGAGGCGGTTGCCGCGCGGGTGGGCGAACTGGATGGTGATGGTGGTCATTGTGTTTCTTCTTCCGGAATCTGGTCCGCATCGAGGACCGGGAATACGTTGAGGTGCGCCTGGATGGCGCGGGAGCCGGGCACGCGTTGGCCGCGGTAAGCGTCGACAAATTCGTCGAGAACGCTTTCGAGTCGTTGGGAAAGTTCTTTGGTCTGCTCGAGGGTGAGGTGCAGGTTGGACATGCTGATCATCGTCGCCTCCAGCCACTCGGGGGTGAGCACGGCGTCGCCGTTGTCGAGAAAATCATTGAGTACAACCGACCGATTGTTCATCCACTCGCGCAGCACGAGCCGCGAGGCGGCGCGCTCTGTCGGGGTGGCTTCTGCCTTCGGCCCGTCAATGCGTATTCCGCCGGGAACCCGCTCCCACCAGCGTTCACGACCGGTGCCCTTGCCTTCGACCTCGCGCACAAAGCGGTGCTTCTCGAGCTGGCGGAGGTGGTAGCTCGTGGCACCACTCGACTCCCCCAGTCGCTCGGCGAGGCCACTAGCGGTGAACTCGCCATAGGTCGACAGCGTGTCAAGAATCTTGACGCGCAGCGGGTGGGCGAGAGCCTTGAGGCTCTCCATGTCGACAACGCGCGGCTGCATATCGCCGGTGCGACGACCCGTTGCCGTCTCGTCGTGTGTCTCCGCGTTGTCTGTCATAGTGCAAAGATACCTCTGCAAAGGTTTCTTTGCAAGCGTTTCTTTGCAATATATTTTTTGCAACCGCTTCTTTGCAACTGCTCTTTGCAGTGCTTTGCTTTCATCGTCGGGCGCCACCGAATCTGCCCCGAAAGCTTGACCCCCGAGCGAGGCACAGTACAGACTCGCGGTATGAGCCCAGAAGACGAACTCCGCGCCGTTGAGAAGCTTGCCGACGAACTCGTCGAACGACATCCAGAACTTCCCGCGACCGCGGTGCGCAGCATCGTCACCGAGGCACATCACGAACTCGACGGAGCTCCGGTTCGCGATTTCGTTCCGCCGCTCGTGAGCCACGCGGCTCGCGAGAAGCTGCGCAAGCAAGACGCCTAGGCGCGACTAGCCGCTAACCGCGCGCAAGAATCTCGCCGTGCGGCATACCGAGCCAACCGTCGGGCGAGTCGGCCCACGCGCGCCAGGCGCGGCTGATCTCCTCGAGATCTCGCTGCGTCGCAACGCCCTTGTCGAGCGCGTCGCCCGCGAACGCCGACTGCAGAACGCGCGCCTCCCACATACTCCCCCACCATTCGCGGTCGGTCGCGTCGGCAAAATTCCAGATGGATGCCGCGGTGTCGACCTCGGCAAAGCCAGCCTCGAGCGCCCACGCCTTGAGCCGGCGGCCCGCATTCGGCTCGCCGCCATTGCCGCGGTGCACCTGCTGATAGACGCGCATCCACAGGTCGAGGCCGGGCAGCTCCGGGTACCAGATGGTTCCCGCATAGTCGACATCGCGGGCGGCGACGACCCCGCCGGGCTTTACAACGCGCCGCATCTCGCGCAGAACAGCAACGGGGTCGGCGATGTGCTGCAGGGTCTGGTGGGCGTGAACGATATCGAAGCTGTCGTCGTCGAACGGCAGCGCGTAGGCATCGCCCACAACAAACGACAGGTTCGGAGCCTCGAACTCGCTGGCTTTCGCGACTACCTCGGCCGCGGCATCCAAACCGATGACTTTGCCTGGATCGAGACGCTCGGCGAACTCCACGGTGATGGTTCCCGGCCCACACCCGACATCGAGAAGCGACAGCCCCGACCGCAGCGACGGAGCGAGGTAGGCGGCAGAGTTCGCGATCGTACGCCAGGCGTGTGATTTGAGCACGCTCGGATGGTGGCCGTGGGTGTATTTCTCAGGAGGAGTCACACCAGAAGAATAGGCTGGTCGTATGACGAATCCCTTCTTCGAACCGAGCACACTCCCCTACGGCCTTCCGCCCTTCGCCGAGATCGCGGACGAGCACTACCGCGAAGCCTTCGAAAAGGGCTTCGCCGACCAGCTCGCCGAGATGAGCGCGATTACCGTGAAGCGCGACGCGCCGACGTTCGAGAACACGTTCATCCCGATGGAGACGAGCGGCCAGCTTCTCGAGCGCGTCGCGATTGTCTTCTATAACAAGAGCTCGGCCGACAGCAGCGACTTCACAAACGAGCTCGAAGAAGAGATCGCGCCGCTGATGGCCGCGCACTCCGACGCGATCAAGCTTGACGCTCAGCTCTACTGGCGCATCAAGACGATCCACGATCAGCTCGACTCGCTCGACCTCGATGCAGAGGCCAAGTACATCGTCACGCGTTACTACGACGAGTACACGATCGCCGGTGCGGGCCTCGACGACGATGACAAAGAGAAGCTGCGCGAGTACAACAAGCAGCTCTCGACCCTGACAACGAAGTTCGAGAAGAACCTCCTCGCCGACACAAACGATCTTGCTGTCGTCTTCGACACGGCAGAAGAGCTCGACGGGCTGGAAGCGGGCGAACTCTCGGCCGCCGCCGAGTCTGCGAAGGAACGCGGCCTCGAGGGCAAGTACCTCGTGACGATGATGAACTTCTCCGGCCACCCGTTTCTCTCGTCGCTCACCAACCGTGAGTCGCGCAAGCGCATCTCCGATGCGTCGCGCTCAAAGGGAAGCCGCGGCAACGCCAACGACAACTCGCAGATCGTTCTCGACATCACGCGTTTGCGCGCCGAGCGGGCAGCACTTCTCGGATTCGCAAACCACGCCGCGTGGGTGACCGCTGACGAGACGGCGAAGACTCCCGAAGCCGTCGCATCCATGCTCGGAAAGCTCGCTCCGGCGGCAGCGCGTAACGCACTCGCCGAGCAGAAGGATCTCGAAGAGATCGCGCCGCACCCGATCGAGGCGCACGACTGGGCGTACTACACCGAGAAGGTGCGCCAGGCGAAGTACGACGTCGACACCGCTGCGATGCGCCCGTACTTCGAGGCAGAGCGCGTTCTGCAACAGGGTGTCTTCTTCGCGGCCACACAGCTCTACGGCATCACGTTCACCGAGCGCCCCGACCTGCAGTCGTACCACCCAGAGGCGCGCATCTTCGAGGTAGCAAACGCAGATGGCACACCCGTTGGGCTCTACTCCTATGACCTCTACACACGGGACTCAAAGCGCGGCGGAGCGTGGATGAACTCGCTCATCCAGCAGAACCGCCTGCTCGATCACCCCACAATCGTCACAAACAACCTCAACGTGCCGAAGCCCGCTGCCGGATCTCCGACGCTGCTCACCTACGACGAGGTCAACACGCTGTTCCACGAGTTCGGGCACGCGCTGCACGGGCTGTTCGCGCAGGTCGAGTACCCGCGCGCCGGCGGCACAAACGTCTACCGCGACTTCGTCGAGTTTCCGAGCCAGGTCAACGAGATGTGGATGCTCTGGCCCGAGGTGCTCGCGAACTACGCGGTGCACTACCAGACCGGCGAGGCGATGCCTCAGGAGTTCGTCGACAAGATCCAGGCGTCTTCTGCCTTCAACGAGGGCTTCGGAACCTCTGAGTACCTCGCGGCAGCGCTGCTGGATCAGGCCTGGCACACAATCGGAGCAGATGATTCTGTGACGGATGTCGCGGCCTTCGAGTCTGCGGCCCTCGCCGCCGTCGGACTCGACAACCCCGCCGTGCCGACACGCTACTCGAGCACTTACTTCGCACACACCTTCGCGGGTGGCTACGACGCCGGCTACTACTCCTACATCTGGAGCGAGGTGCTCGACGCCGACACCGTCGAATGGTTCAAGGAGAACGGCGGGCTCACGCGTGCCAACGGCGACCGCTTCCGTTCACGCCTGCTCGGCGTGGGTGGCTCGAAGGATCCGCTCGAGGCCTTCCGCGACTTCCGCGGCCGCGATGCTGTCATCGAGCCGCTGCTTAACCGTCGAGGGCTGAACTAGCGGGCTGAACTAACGGGCTGAACTAGCGGTCTTAATTAGCCGTCGAGCCCGGCGATGCGCTCCAGCGCAGCAAAGAAGACAGCCATCGCCGGGTCTTCGATCACATGATGGTTGAGGTAGAGACTCTCTAACCAGCTGAGCGTTTCCGACTCCAAAAGACCGACACGTGACCAGTCGGTGCCGGGAGTGCCCGATGAACGAGGTTCCTCGGTGCGCGGGTCAAGCCAGGCTCGTGCGATCGGGGTTTCCGGCTCGGCGGGGTCGGGGCGCCACAGAAGCTCGATCGGGTGGTTCTCGCCGTCGGCGTGCTGATGGTCGACAGAGCCAGCACCGAGCCAGGGCAGCATAAGAATCTCGCCCTCGATCTGCACGTCGAGTAGGTCGAGCTGAGCGGGGTCTGTCTCAGGCACGTAGAGCGAGAACCCCGCTTCCTTCCATGCGGCAGCCTCTGCGGAATTTTGCTCGAGACCGGGCATCAGGGAATGCACGTCAGTCGCGAACGCCGTTGCCCACTCGAGAATCGCTGTGGCGGCAGAACGACCGAAGGGCGAAACATCCGTCGACTCACCGTGGCGCCCGTGATAGTGAATGTCGACCCCGTCGTCGCTGGCCTCGAGGTGGATCTGCCCCTGCTCGAAGGCGACAGAGACGATGGTGAGGCTCGCGTCTTCATCCCACTCCGCATCGAGCTCGGGTCGCTCGAAACCTCGCGGAAGCGTGAGGCGCGACGAGCGCTTCTCGCCCAGATTGAGAACGACCTGGAGGGTCGAAGTGGGCAGGCGAGGAAGATCGTTATTCACGCCTACCAGTGTGCCAGTGGTTGCGCGCGATCAGGCCGCCAACGCCCTCAGTGTGGAAACCTTTGTCTCAAGGTCGGGGCCTTGCGGCACGATGATGACCTCGTTGGCCTGCGTCGACGCGACGAGCGACGCGATGCGTGATTTCACGTGGTCGATGTCGCCGATGGCCTGGTGCGAGTTGCGCTCGGTCACAAACGCACGTTCGCCGACCGACCACGGGTAGGCCTCAGCCTCGGCAAGAGTCGGAACCTCTGTCGGCTTCGCGCCGGTGCGCAACCGGATCGTCATCAGCGAGTTGGGAAGGGCGAGCCTCTCGGCCTCGTCATTGCTCGATGCGACGAGCGCACCGACCGCGACCATCGAGTGCGGCTCGCTCAGTGCTGCCGAGGGCTCGAAGTGCTTGCGGTAGATGTCGAAAGCTACCGGTGTGTTGTCGCCGCCCGCGAAGTGGTGAGCGAAAGCAAAGGGAAGCCCGAGCATGCCCGCGAGCTGCGCGCTGTAGCCGCTCGATCCGAGAAGCCACATCTGCGCAGCATTGCCTGCACCGGGTACGGCGACGATCTTCGAGCCGATGCCGTTGTCAAGCGGATCGATGATGCCAAACCAGGCGAGCAGCTCGACGACCTGATTGGGAAAGTCGTCGACGGTTTCGGCACCAACGTTGCGTCGAAGTACCGATGAAGTGAACTGGTCAGTTCCGGGTGCGCGACCGAGCCCGAGGTCGATGCGATCGCCGTGCAGGGCAACGAGCGTGCCGAACTGCTCGGCAATAACGAGCGAGGAATGGTTCGGAAGCATTACTCCGCCAGAACCGACGCGAATGCGCTGTGTCGCTGCGGCAATTGCTCCGATAAGCACGGCCGGTGCCGAACTCGCGACAGCAGGCATGCCGTGGTGCTCGGCAACCCAGAAGCGGTTGTAGCGGAGTTCGTCGGCGACCCGCGCGGTTTCGAGGGTCTGCGCGATCGCCTCACTGTTGGTCATGCCTGTGTAGACGGAAGCAAGGTCGAGCACGCTGAGAGAAGTCATCGTCAGATACAACCCGCGGTAGCCACAGCTATTCCTTGCGGCGCCAGCCGAGCCACAGCATCACGATGCCGCCAACGAGGAGCCCCCAGAAAGCCGAGCCGATGCCGCCGATGACGATTCCCGATGCCACAACAAGAAAGGTAAGAATCGCGGCGACTCGATGACGCGGATCTTCGAGCGCGTTCGTAACACCCGTGATGAGAGCGCCGAGTACTGCCAGCCCTGCGACAGCGACGATGAGAATGGGCGGGCTCGCCGACACGAGTGCCGCAGCAACACCCGCACCGAGCCCGAGCAGCAGGTAACAGATACCCGCCGTAAACGACGCTATCCAGCGCTTCGATTTGTCAGGGTGAGCCTCCGGGCTCGCCATCAGCGCCGCCGTGATCGCCGCGAGGTTGATGACGTGGCCACCGAAGAACGCAGCACCCGCCGACGCGGCACCCGAGGCGACGAGAGCTGCGCGCGGCGGCGCCTCGTAGTCGAACGTCGACATCACAACGAATCCCGGCACGTTCTGACCGGCCATTGTCACGATAAAGAGCGGGAGCCCGATGCTCAGAACAACAAACGGATCGAAGACCGGGAGAACGAACTGCAGGCTCGGCGCGAGCGACGCCGACTCGAGCCAGCCCTGCTGTGCCGTGAACAGGATGACAACGATCGCGACGGCCATCGCGGCCGGTACGGCCCAGCGCGGTGCGAGCCGGTAGAGCACAAGCCAGACGACCACGATGGGCAGGGCAAGAAGAGTCGTCGCCGGGTCGGCAACGGCAGTCACGGGAGCGAGGCAGATCGGAAATAGAATTCCGGCAAGCATTGCGCTCGCGATCGGCTTGGGGATGCGGGTCATCAGTCGACCGAGAGCGGGCCAGAGCCCGCACAGCACGATCAGCACCGCGCAGACGAGAAATGCGCCGACGGCCGCCGCGAAGTTCTGGGTGTTTTGCCCCGCGGCGATCAGCAGCGCCGCGCCCGGAGTCGACCAAGCGAACGAAATCGGAATCTTCAGCCAGAACGAGAGCCCCATGCAGGCGAGACCGACGACAACGCAGAGTGCGAGAAGACCCGACGACGCCTGCTCCCCCGACGCCCCGACGGCGATGAGGCCGGCGATGACGAGCGCGAACGAACTGGCGAATCCGGTGAGAGCGGCAACAACGCCTGCAGAAATGGGCTGAAAAATGACGCGTGCCTTTCGTAATTCTGCCCAGTTTATTGCCGCGCCAGAATCGCCCCCTCCACTGGGGGTGAGAGTGTCTCGATTTCGGGCACGCGGCAGACTAACGTAAGCAGTTCGTGGCATTGTCGGCCACGCGCTACCACCCACAGAACAGAGTCGCTCGTGATAAGTCGTACCCGCGCCACCGTCGCCACAGTCCTCACAGCGAGTCTCGCGTTCGCGGGTCTCATCTCGATGCCCGTCGTGGCAAGCGCCGCTCCCGTGGTTGCAACGAGCACGACCGCCGCAGCGCTCCCCGTGCCCGATGCAACGATCTCGGGCTTTGTCACAACGACCGCGAAGAAGGCAATCGTCGGCGCAACTGTCGAGGCTTACAGCTACGACGAAGAGACCGACGAGGTCTCTGACGAACCGGTCGCCACAACGACATCGGCCGCCAAGGGCGCCTACTCCCTGGCCGTGAGCGAGGGCTACTACTTCGTGAAGTTCGTCGCCCCGCTGGACACCCCGGCCTACGTCGACGAGTACTGGAAAAACGGCGCGACTCTGTGGGACTCAGATCTCGTCTGGGTCGACGCGGGCAAAAAGGTCACAAAGATCACCGGCACTCTCGCTGCGTCGTCGTTTATTACGGGCAGTGTTGTCGCCCATGATGGCGAACCCCTAGCGCCCTCCGACATCAGCATCGACGTCTGCACCGTAGACGTATACGAAGATTTCGAAGAGGTGTACTCGGAGGTCGAGTGTGGTTTCGGCCGCGTGACTATCGACGCCGACGGCAAGTACACCGTGTCTAACCTCGGTGCCGGAACTTACACGGTGTACGTGAACTACACCGGCACGGGCAACTACAAGAGCGAGTACTACCCCGGCGTACAGACTCCCGAAGACTCAACGACCTTCAAGGTCAAAGCTGGCGCGACCGTCAAGAGCAAAAACTTTGTGCTCGACGCCGGAGCGACAGTTTCAGGAACTATTACGGGCGAGGGCGTCGGAGCGATCAACGGCGCCACTGTCGACGTTTACGCCAGCAGCTACGACTCGTGGGAAGAGGTGACCTACGTCGACGAGGTCGAGCTCAAGAGCGCGACAACCAACGCCGATGGTGACTACACAATCACGGGCCTCTGGGACGACACGTACTACCTCAGGGCCCGCAGCGCGGAGTCCGAGGGCACAACATTCGCTTCAGAGTGGTTCGACAACGTTCATTCGTCGAACCGCGCTACGCCCCTGGCCGTGACGGAAGCCGCCACCACCGAGCGAAACATCGAACTCGGTGCCGCTGCCGACCTCTCAGGCACAGTGGTGGATGTCGCGGACGAGGCCGTCTCCGGCATCACCGTGACACTCTTCCGAGCTTTCTCTGCCACAGACAACCGCAACGAGCGCATAGCCGAGACTGTAAGCGCGTCTGACGGTAGCTACTCCTTCGACGCACTCCCGACCGGCGACTACTTCGTTCGCCTCGGTGAGTTCGGCGACGAAGACGATGAAGACTATGAGCCTTCGCGCTACCTCACCAACTACTACGGTGCGCAGGCAGACGAGACAATCCACCAGGCGACGCGGGTTGCGCTTGGTGCGGGCAACAACGGCCCACTCGAATTGCCGGTAACCCTTGGCGGGTCGTACACGGGAACCATCACCGCTGACGGCGCGCCCGTTGCCGATGCACGGGTCATCGCGACGGTCGGGCCGAATGAGTGGGATGGCTCCGAAGCCGAAGTCTTCACCGACGAAAACGGTGTTTTCACTCTCACCGGCCTCGAGGCCGAGGCCTACACTCTCACCATCGACGGTGATGGCTTCGACGGTGATGAAGAGACAGGCGAAGGCGACTACCGACTGCTCGAGACTCTGACGTTTGTTGCACCGCCCGTCACCACCGATAGCGAACCGGTAGACGTCGGCGAACTGCAGCTGCTGCCGAGCAACTCTCTCACCGGCATCGTCACCGGTGCGACCGGCAAGGGCGTGCGCTACGCCGAGCTTGTTGCGTACGCGAAGGTTAACGGCGAGTACACCGACGTCGACTACGCGTACAGCGACTCGAAGGGCCGCTACGAATTCAGCGACCTGCCTTCGGGAACGATCTACGTGCAGGTCGGCGCGTCCGGCTACCCGGTGCAGTACGCGGGAGGCACCGACACGCGGGAATACGCCACCCCCGTCACAGTGCCGGGCGGCGGAAGCACCCAGAGCCGCGACATCCAGCTCTATAAGGGAGCGAACGTCAGCGGAACGGTTCGTGACTCCGTCACCGGCCGCGTTATTCCGAACATCGTTGTTGTCGCGTCGAAGCACAGCCGTGACGCGGGCCTGGGAAAGGTTCCCACCAACCTCGCGCTGTCTACGAGGAAGGGAACGTATACGATTCCCGGCCTGAGCGCAGGCTCCTATGACGTCGGCGCCAACACCTACGACATCTTCGGATCCGGAGAAAAGTATGGCTCCGCTACCAACGTCGTCAACGTAACGGCGAAAGACGCGAAGTCGAGCTTCACGCTCGCACCCAAGGTCAAAATTTCGGGAATCATCACGGGAACAGACGGCGAGCCGCTCGAAGGCGTAAGCGTTCTTGCCTACCCGACGGAGTGGTCGATCGACGACCTGTCGTTCCTCGACACCGCGGCCGAGACCGGCTCCGACGGCCGTTACACACTGCTCGTGAAACCCGGAAACTACTTCATCGAGGTCACCGACCCGAAGCACGACTACGCGACCACCTACCTCGGTAACACGGTCGATGCAGAGGAATCGACGGTCATCGACGCCGAACGCGCACCCATCACCGGCGTCAACGTCACGATGGCAAGCTTCCCCGGTCGGGTAAGCGCGACCTTCGCCGGAGAGTTCGACAATGACCTCAGCGCGTGGATCGACTTCGAGCGCACGCCCCTCGGTGGCGGCACCACCACGTACGACTACGCGTACACCGAGGGAGCTTCGCCCAACTCGTTCACGGCAAGCAACCTGCGCACGGGTACCTATACCTTCGAGATCGGCGCGTACGACTACGAGGGTGAGCTCGCAACCTACGAGGGAAGCTTTACGATCACCGACGAGGAGCCGGTCGTCGACCTTGGCGAAATTGACCTCGGCGAAAGCACACCACTGTCGAGCGACGAACCGGGCAACACCGGCGTACTGCCCTCCATCACAGACACCGAGCCGACCGTCGGAGATCTGCTCACCGTCGACAACGGCGAGTGGGACGACGAAATCATCGGGTTCGACTACCAGTGGTTCCGCGGCACGCGCCCGATCGCGGGTGCCGTCGGCGACACCTACGCTGTCGCGCCCGGTGATGCAGGGCACGAGATCTCGGTGCGACTGATTCCCCTGACGAACACGTCATTCATCGTGTGGCCTCCCGAATACGTGCTCGCGAGCAACGTCGTCACGGAGCCGACGCAACCCGTGATCAAGGGCGCAGCGGCCACCTCGTTCGAAGAACCGGTTGTCACCGGCGAAACGCGCGTGGGCCAGACGCTCACCCTCACCACCGGCGAATGGGACCTTCCCGGTCTCTCGTTCGCGTACTCGTGGGTGCGCACGACCGGCGAGACCACAAAGGTCGTCTCGACAAAGGCAACCTACAAGCCCGTCATCGCGGACATGACCGGCGGCTCAACCCTGAGCGCAACGCTGACTGTGACACGCGCGGGCTTCGAGTCTGCGTCGCGCACGGTTGAGGTTGGCGACATCCAACCCGCTGCGGCACTCACGCAGACGAAGAAGTCGGTCGTCACGTTCGACGAAGCGACGGGCACCTACTCGGTCACACCGGGCACCTGGAGCCCCAAGGGTGCTGTCGTCAGCTACCTGTGGTTCCTGTCTGACGACGACGGAGAAGGACCCATCGGCGAAGGCTCCACCTACCAGCCCAACCCCGACCAAGAGCACTTCGCCCTCTCGGTCAAGGTAACGGCGACAAAGCCGGGCTACGCGACGACAACTGTCGAATACCTCGCCCGCCCGCTGCGACAGCTCGAGTGGCTCAACCAACCCACGACCAGTGGCACAAACCAGGTCGGCGGCGTTCTGCGCATCAACACAAACGCTGCGGCAACAGAGCCAGAAGCCACCGGCTACACGTTTGAATGGCGCGTTGACGGCACGGTCGTGAAGGGCGCGACGAAGTCGAGCTACTCCCCCACAAAGGCGGGCGGCGATGTCACTGCCGTTGTCACGGCAACGCGGGCAAAGTACGGCGCGATCTCGACCGATTCCATCCCGTTCGGTGTGACCGCAACGGGTGGCAGCTTCGAGGGTGACTTCTACATCTCGGGCAGCCCGTACGTCGCGAACACCCTGACCGCCGATCTGGGCTTGGTTTCACCGACGCCGACCACTGCCACCTACCAGTGGTTCCGATCGGTCGACGGTGGTGAGCCGGTCAAGATCGCCAAGGCCACGAAGTCGACCTACGTTCCGACCATTCTCGACTACGAGGCCGAGCTCTCGGTGTCGGCGACCCTGGTTCGCGCCGGTTACACGAAGACCGTGCTCATCGCTACGAGCTACCCCATCGACGCTCGTATGCCGTCGGGTGAACCGAAGATTGCACCGTCAGCCAAGGTGGGAACGCCGATCACAGCAATCCCCGGTGAGTGGGACTCCGTCGGGGTCAGCTTCACCTACCAGTGGACGGTCAACGGCACAGACATCGCCGGCGCGACATCCAAGTCGTACACACCGATTGCCGAAGACCTCGACGAAGAACTCGCGGTTGTTGTGACCGGCACGGTCTCCGGTGTCTCGCCGGGAACCGCCACGTCGAACAGCGTCACAGTCGAAGCGGGCACCGCGCCCAAGCCGACAAAGGCACCTGCGATCACCGTTGGTGGCAAGAGCGTGACAAAGACAACTCTCGGTAAGACACTCGTCGCAACCTCGGGAACGTGGAAGACCCCCGGCGTTGAGCTCACGCACCAGTGGCAGCTCAACGATGGTGGCGAGTGGATTGCGATCGATGGCGCGACGTCAAAGACGCTCAAGCTCGACGCTGAGGCCTTCGCCTCTGGCTCGAAGGTGCGAGTTGTTGTGATCGCGACGGCTGCCGGCTACGCGACATCCAGCCCCGCTGCGTCGAAGACCATCACGGTCAAGTAGCGCAACCGATCAGGTACGCGAAAAGGCCCCGCTCACACGAGCGGGGCCTTTTCGTTTCGTACTAAAACTATGCCGACTTTTCGGTGCGCTCTATCTCGCGCGGAACGATCGTCGGTGCCGCGTTGTTGAGCACTGCGTCACGCGTGACGATGACGGTGGCGACCTCGTCATCGCTCGGCACGTCGAACATAATCGGGCCGAGCACTTCTTCCATGATGGCGCGCAGTCCACGGGCGCCGGTCTTGCGCAGTACAGCGAGGTCGGCGATCGCCTCGAGGGCGTCGTGCTCGAACTCGAGCTCAACGCCGTCGATCTCGAACATGCGCTGGTACTGGCGCACGAGAGCGTTCTTCGGCTGCGTGAGGATGTCCATAAGCGCGACCTGGTCGAGCTGCGTGACGGTTGTGACCACGGGCAGGCGACCGATGAACTCGGGAATGAGCCCGAACTTGTGAAGGTCTTCTGGAAGCACCTCACCGAAGAGGTTGACGTCGTCACCCTTTGAGTGGAGAGGAGCACCGAAGCCGATGCCCTTCTTGCCGGCTCGCGACGAGATGATCTCCTCGAGGCCCGCGAATGCGCCAGCGACGATGAACAGCACGTTTGTTGTGTCGACCTGGATGAACTCCTGGTGAGGGTGCTTGCGCCCGCCCTGCGGCGGAACGGAAGCGACTGTTCCCTCGAGAATCTTGAGCAGCGCCTGCTGCACACCCTCACCCGAGACATCGCGGGTGATTGACGGGTTCTCGGCCTTGCGGGCGATCTTGTCGATCTCGTCGATGTAGATGATGCCGGTCTCTGCGCGCTTGACGTCATAGTCGGCGGCCTGGATGAGCTTGAGAAGAATGTTCTCGACGTCTTCACCGACATAGCCGGCTTCGGTCAGCGCCGTGGCGTCGGCGACAGCGAAAGGAACGTTGAGGCGCTTTGCGAGGGTCTGGGCGAGATACGTCTTGCCACAACCCGTCGGCCCGATAAGAAGAATGTTGCTCTTCGCGATCTCGACGTCATCGATGACGGAGTCGACAGAGCTAATCGTGTTGCGTGCACGAACGCGCTTGTAGTGGTTGTAGACGGCAACCGAGAGTGCCTTCTTCGCGGCCTCCTGGCCGATGACGTACTCTTCGAGGAACGCGTAGATCTCGCGGGGCTTGGGAAGTTCGAACTCGCTCGAGGTCTCTTCGCCGGCCTCTGCGAGGCGCTCTTCGATGATCTCGTTGCACAGTTCGACGCACTCGTCGCAGATGTACACGCCGGGGCCGGCGATGAGCTGCTGCACCTGCTTCTGACTCTTGCCGCAGAAGGAACATTTCAGCAGGTCGGCAGATTCTCCGATACGAGCCATTGTGAGCCTCCTCATACAACCTGAATTGGTGTTGATCGAGCCTAACCTGTGGCGCAGACACTCGCTCGCCT
>Ga0247805_1000496_pt1 | contig 20316 bp, 15 predicted proteins | sample UWRJL044104R1_FD_180930 | JGI IMG/M metagenome (GOLD analysis project Ga0247805, IMG submission 180930) | Plant litter microbial communities from Arlington Agricultural Research Station in Wisconsin, United States - UWRJ-L044-104R-1 | ecosystem: Environmental > Terrestrial > Plant litter >... | reverse complement strand
TTTCCTGCTTTTATTCTGCAGCATGGTATATCTGCCTCTTGGCAGTTATGCACGGCAAAGCCCGGTACTGGAAAAGAAAGTAACGCTTCAATTGAATAATGTTAGTCTTAGTGATGCGCTTAAAGCGCTGGGCGATGATGCCGGGGTTCAGTTTTCCTACAGCAGCACACAATTTAATGCACAAAGAAAAGTGAGTATAAACTTCAAAGGAAAACCTTTAAACGAAGCATTGCAAGAACTTTTTAGCACACAACTTAAGGGATTAAGTGTAAATGGTACGCAGATAACTATACAGACATCAGGAGCGAAAGGCAGCATTAAGGGGAATGTTAAAACCAAAGATGGAAAGCCTGCTGAGTTTGTGACAGTAGGTATTAAAGGTTTGAAGAGTGCGCAGGTAGATGCGCGCGGAAATTATTTGCTTAAAGACCTGGAGGCAGGAACTTATACTCTTACGGCTAGTTTTATCGGATTAGGGGTTCAGCAAAAGCAGGTTACTGTAATTGCAGGGCAAACCATCTCAGTTGATTTTGTTTTGGTTGAAAGTAATGAGCAACTGGAAGAAGTAGTGGTGAATGGTGGAAGTACCAATAAATTTTCCGTAAAGAAAACAACCACAGCGGCTAAAATGCCTTTAGGTAATTTAGAGAATCCACAGATTTATACCACGATACCTAAAACCTTGCTGACCGAACAGATGGTTACAGAGTTTAGCATGTCGCTAAAAAATAGTCCGGGTGTTTACAAGATCCAGGGCAGCAGGGGTATCAATAGTGACGGAGCTTCTGCTTATAGCATGAGAGGCTTTAGAACAGAGGCCGCTTTGATGGATGGCTTACCTTCGCAAACCAACGGGGAGGTTGAACCAGCAAATATTGAAAGAGTAGAATTGATTAAAGGGCCTTCGGGTACTTTGTACGGCGGAGCTGTAGTTTCTTTCGGTGGTTTAATCAATATTGTAACCAAGAAACCAGTAGATACTTTAGGTGGTGAACTGAATTACACCACAGGGAGTTACGGTCTTAACCGCGTTTCAGCGGATGTGTATGGTCCTGTTAATCGTGATAAGAAGTTGTTATTCAGGATGAATGCTGCTTACCAAAACCAAAACAGCTTTCAGGATGCAGGTTTCAGGAAATCAATTTTTGCAGCACCGGCATTTGAGTACAGGGTAAATGAAAAATTGAACATGAGCTTAAATGCAAGTTTCTACCAGATGGAAGGGACTAGTCCTTCTTCAATTTTTTTAAACCGCGTACGCGGTTTCATAGCAACTACGCCTAAAGAGCTTAATTATGACTGGAAGCGTTCGTTTACAAGTAACGACATTACTATGAAGAACCCAACAGTTAACGTGAGGGGGCAAATTACCTATAAGATCTCAGAACAATGGACTTCGCAAACGATCTATTCAAGTAATACGAGGAAATCTGATGGATTTTATCAGTATCAGTTTGTTCGTGGTGCGGCTTCTGATGAACTGTTGGAACGAAATATATCTTTGCAAAACTCAGTAAATACTGCGACAGATCTGCAACAGAATTTTATGGGCGACTTCAAATTATTTGGTTTACGCAATAGAATGGTAGCAGGGATAGATTATTTAAATCAAACGATAAACAACAATAACTCTCCAAATGTCGTGTTTGATAATACCAATGCGGTGACACCGGATGCAAACTATGTGAAAATCTCCCGAACGGCAGTAGAGGCTAAATTGGCCGCAAGTACAGGGTTGCCGACAAAAAATAGCATGAAAAGTAATATTTATAGTGCTTACGCTTCGGACGTGCTTAATGTAACTGACCGGTTGATGGCTATGTTAAGTTTGAGGGTAGATCGTTTTCAAAATAGAGGAACCTATAATCAGGCTACTGCCAAATTACTAGACAGTAGCAGTTTTACGCAAACTTCTGTGTCTCCTAAGCTTGGATTGGTTTATCAGGTGTTGAAAGACAAGGTCTCGCTGTTTGGAAATTATATGAATGGATTTAGTTATGTAGCACCAGTGACTCAGCCAAAAGGATCGAATGCCTCAGGTACTTTTAAACCGCAGCAAGCCAATCAGTTTGAGCTCGGAGCGAAAATGAATCTTTTTGAAGGCAAATTGAGTTTTACTGCCAGTGTGTATGATATAGAGGTTAAGGACATGACCCGATCCGAAGAAGTAAATGTAGCAGGCACAAATTATATGATTACCGTTCAAAATGGTACACAGAAGAGTAAAGGTTTGGAACTGGAGCTTATCGCTAATCCGTTTGAAGGTTTGAATATTATCGCAGGCTATAGTTACAATGATAGTAAATTGGTGAAGTCAACGGTGGCACTTGAAGGTCGCAGACCAGCATCGGCAGGTCCTGCAACGCTGATCAATTCCTGGATTAGTTATGCAATTCCACATGGTGATTTAAAAGGTTTAGGTTTAGGTACTGGTATCAATTATATCGGTGAGCATAAAACTTCTAACTCTGCGATTACCGGCGTATTCACTTTGCCATCATATATCATGGCTACAGCTACCGTATTTTATGATAAGCCACAATACAGATTGGGTGTTAAAGTGGATAACTTAGCAGATGAAAAATATTTTGCTGGTCAGGGTGTGTTAACCGCTCAAATGCCAAGAACCATTGCTGCAAGTTTGACTTTTAAATTTTAGTGTTGAAATTAAAGAAAATCATAAGACAAATTCACCTCTGGCTCGGATTAGCATCCGGGCTAGTGGTGTTTATATTGGGCATTACCGGGGCCATTTATGCCTTTCAAAGCGAAATCAGGGAACTGGTTTATCACGATAGGTTGTATGTAGATGTTCCTGAAGCTGCGGTTCGTTTGCCCTTGAGCCGGTTGTTGCTTATAGCTGAACAGGCGATAGGGAAAGACCGGAAAATATCCCGTGCAGAATTATCTCAGTTGCCCGGCCGTACTTATATGTTCAGGGCGATGAAACTGGATAGAAAGGCCTTTGGCTATTGGAATTATTATCAGTACTACGACAAGGTATACTTAAATCCATATACCGCAGAAGTTGTATTCAGGGAAGATGCAAAGAAAGAATTTTTTACCATAGTGCTGGCCTTACACATGAACCTGTTGATGGGTGATCATATTGGACATATTATTGTGCAGTGGTCTGTAGTCTGTTTTGTATTGCTCCTGGTTTCAGGGATGGTGTTGTGGTGGCCAAAAAAATGGAACCGTAAACAGCTTAAAAAAAGTATGGTTGTGAAATGGAATGCTAAGTTTAAACGGCTGAATTACGACCTGCACAATGTATTTGGTTTTTATAGTTTTGTGATATTGATGTTGATCGCATTGACCGGGCTGATGTGGTCTTTTGAACTCACCACTGAGCAGAAGGCTAAAGTATTGTCGGATACCACCCAGCCTGCAGGTACCATGCCTGTTGACCGGATTCTAACGCAGGCATTGCAAGCTTCGCCTGAAACTGTTTACTTTCTATACAGTTTTCCTCCTGCAAAAAGTGGAACGGTGAATGTTTCAGCTTACCAGAGTGACGTGCAACTTTATAAGCGGGTGCAGTATCGATTTGACCGTTACAATGGAAAATTATTACAAACAGGAGAGGCATTTAATAAGTTGGCTCCCGGAGCTCAGGTTATTGCATTGAATTACGATTTACATACGGGTAGTGCACTTGGTTTTGCAGGTAAAATACTAGTGTTTTTTGCGGGATTGATTGCTGCCGGCTTACCTGTTACTGGTTTTCTGATTTGGTGGCGGAAAGGGAAATAACAAGTGTTGAACCGGCAGTGATCAAAATGAAATGCCTTAGTTCTTATTGTATACAGGGCAACGCTTCAGCAGGTAAACTAAGGTATTCTTGTACGAGTTTTCATCATCAAGCATCGATTTTCTAGACTTCAGATATACTTTCTCATTTTTTACATTGTAAATCCCAAGTAAGATTTCGCTGTCGTAGTTTTTATTTACTTTGGTATTTACCGATTTTCTTTGCTCTTTTCCATCTTCCGTATGTTCAGATGTTTTTCTTTCCTGAGTACTGAGCGTTTCTTCTGAACTGCGGGTAAGCGATCCCTGGATGATATATTCCACACCAAGTAGCTGGCAAAGCTCTTCGGAAGAATAACCTTTTATATTGCTTTCATTGACACCTTTTTTAAACAAAATGAGATTGGTAATCCTTGGTTCCTGATACTTGTAAATGCCATTGTTATTTTTGCTCAGACAGAGATAGGCTTCTTCCTGTATTTTCTCGCCCTTGTCGCCGGCCGTCTGTTCATTGATTGTGCTCACCTTAAAAGGAATAATAGCGACAAGGTTAGGGCTGATTTTTTGAGTTTCCTGAACCACCTGCTTCTCTGTAATTTTCGGGTTTACTTCTTCGGTCCGGCCGCTGGCAAATTCTATCTTGTAGATCTCCGAGCGTTTAAGCGTGTACACTACGGTTTCTCCTGCGTGAATAAATTTAAGCCCGTTTCCTTCCATACTTTTAATCTGGCCTTGTTTCTTTTCCCCGTTCAACATGTAAATGATGTCTTCTTTTTGTGGAATGGAGATGTTCTTTTTTTGTGCCATTGTGGGTTGAACGTTTGTAAATACGAGGCTTAAAAGAATAAAAATGTTCATTCTGACTAATTTTTTCATATGCTGATGGTTTTGTAAATGTTTCTCCTGATTACTGATCAGGTTTTAATACTATATACAATTGAAAGTCAGCAGGGTACTAGTTGCATTCAAAATATTTTAACAGACCAAAAAAAAGCTGCCCCAATATTGAGACAGCTTGATACCTTTTGAAATTTTACATCTCAAGAGATGTTACAGGTCGTATTCTTTTTCGATGACAGACATGATCAGATCTTTTACGGTAATTCCTTTCTGTGCGCCAAGAATCTTGAGTGCTTTCAAAGAACTTTTTTTCATCCGTAAAGGATAAGTCACGGTCTCTTCATCAGCTTTAGGTGCAACTTTCTCTTCTTTTGCAATTTCTTTAGCAGGAGAATTGAACAGGGCAGATACTCCGCCTAAATTTTTGTTGTTGTCTTCAATGTCACCTAGATTTTTCTTTGCCATATCCTTATAATTTAACTATAATTTCTTCTGTCAGGTTTGCGTAGTCTATTGCGCCGTTTGAAGCTGGCGCATATTCAAATACATCAACTCCTTTAAGCTGGGCTTCTACCAGGGCCACATTGATTCTGATGGAGGTGTCGAATAATTTGTCGTTGAAGTATTTTTTGATACTTTCTGTAATTTGCTCGGTGATTACCCTTCTTGGATTGATCTTGGTGATAAATACACCACCGATGGTTAGTCCTTCATTGTAATGTGTCCTTACGTCTGAGATGATCGATACCAGGCGGTCAATTCCACGATAAGCAAAATATTCTGCTTCAAGAGGAATCAATACAGTATCTGCAGCAACCAATGCGTTAACGGTTAACATACCCAGGGCAGGAGCACAGTCGATCAACACGTAATCGTATTTGTCGCCAACATTTTTCAACAATCTTTTCAGAATGGTTTCTCTACCCAATCTGGAAACCAATTCAATCTCTGCGCCCAGCAAATCTAAAGATGAAGGGACAAGATCCAGGTTCTCTGCAATGTTTTGAATGGGAAGCGCTACGTCATCTTTAATACTGTCGTAGATAGATACCTTGACATCTCTCAATCCTAAACCCTCTGTTAAATTTGACTGCGGGTCGATGTCGATCAGTAAAGTTTTTTTATTTGCACGGGCTAATCCAGCACCAATGTTGAGTGTAGAAGTTGTCTTTCCTGTACCACCCTTATGGTTTATAACGGCTATAATCTTCATGTTTTTATATCTTTATACAAGTACGCAATGATACTAAGATATGTTGATATGCAGATGCCTTTATGTGAAATAGTTATTCACATTTTGATCTTTTTATTTATAGATATCAAGATGTGTTTGGTTTTTATAGCTGTTTTTTGATGTTTAAATGCGTATTATTTATATCTAGATATAGAGACATGTAAGTATTTATATATTTATGATATCTATATTTTTTTATATTAATATATGTAGGTATCAAATGTACTGTCGATATTAATGTATCTAGATTTCAGGATATTTATATATGTAGGTATTTTGGTTTTTAAATATCTTGATCATAAAGATTTAAATATGTTTAGATGTTTTTAAGTTTAGATATCTTGATGTTAAGATGTAAGATCTCGCATTTTAATCTTGATGTTTCTGCATTTTTATATCTATATTTTTATGTATATTAATATATAGATGTCTGTATTTTATGGTGTATGTAAGTGTTTGATGATCACGGCATAGAATGCTGTAATTGATGTCATATTGATATGGAATTGCAATATCCGATAAAAAGAATGACAAATTCTGTTTTTAAGAAGTAAAACTTAAGAAACAATAGTTGTATTTGTAAAGCGTTGTTTTACAGGTGTTCATGGTTGTTTTTGCTTGATTTCAGGATGTTTTAAGGCGCTGAGAATCGAATATTCACAAAATTCCTGTGATTAGCCTATAAATATTCGATTCTGCGAATGGCAAAAACAACGGTTTTCGTTCATGTCATGCCTTTTCAAAAACGGGTTCTTCTATTTATTTTGGAGCCACGGGCTTGTAAAGATCCTGGTTGGGTTGACTTGGCACCGGAAAATTTTATTTTAATTTGTACTTATCATTAAATTAATCCGATCATTCAGGTTTTAGTTTGTAGTAAAAGCATGCGGTAAACAGCATAAGGGCTGATAGGATGACCCATAAAGTATTATATCCGTAAAGTTGCGCAATGTAAAACCCTGCGGTTGGGCCAACTACCTGGGCAACGGACCAGCTGAGCATGTAACCGGCCGCATACAGACCGCGGTTAAATTCATTGGCCCGGCTCATGACGAAAGTGTTGATGAAGGGGAGGGCAAACATCTCGCCAAAAGTGAAGAAAATGAGGCATAATGTACCTAAAATCACTGGATTTCCGAACGGAAGCATCAGGATGAGAAAGGATATGGCAATCAGCAATACGCCCAATACGATGTAAAATATGGGTGGTCTTTTGTGTTCGATTTTATGGATCATTACCATTTCGAATAAAGCGATGATGACACCATTCAGACCGAGAATCAGGCCGATTAGAAATTCATTGATTTTCCAGTTTTCTTTGAAAAATACGGGTACCACGCGGAACATCAGGAAAAAGCCAAGAATGAAAACTGTAGTTAAGAGGATGAATTTTACAAATACCCGATCTTCCCAGGGTTTTCGGACCACGATTCCTTTTACTTTTTCTTTGATGGCTTTGCTGTAGCCTTTGATTTTTGGCAGAAACAACAAAATACTCAAACCTGCAACTATACTCACGCCACCGTCAATGTAGAACAGCAAACGGTAATCGTAGGAAGCGATCATGCCACCCATGCTTGCACCGAATGCCCAGCCCAGATTGGTAGCTAGTCGGTTTAAAGAGTAGGAGCGTGTCTCTAGTCCTTTTTGTGCATAGGCTGCAATGGCGGCAAAATTGGCCGGTCGGAAGGCTTCTGAGAAAAAGCTAATGACCACGGCAAGTATACACAGCGTTTCAAAATGGGTTATACTGGCAAAAAATATAAAAAAACTTCCACTGACTACCGATGCAATGATTTGTACAGGCCGGAATCCGATAACATCGGTTAGTTTGCCCCCAATTGCCGAGCCCAAAATAGATCCGATTCCAAAAAGAGTGATGATGAATCCTGCATCAGCAGCAGTACGGTGCAAAGCTTGGGTAATGTACAGGCCCATAAAAGGTACAGCCATATAACCACTGCGGTTAATGAGCATGACTATACTTAAAATCCAGGTCTCGCGACTTAAGCCACTAAATGAATCTCTATAATGCGTAACAATTTGTTTGGGCAGCGACATAAACTCGAAAAAGTATTTGGGATGGCAAAGATAGTAAAGGATGGCGGGAATATGTTGAGCTGTATGTAATGCTTCAGTTTTATTGATGTTGAATTTGATAAAGGAAATTCATCAAATGGAACGAAGCTGGCTTTGGGCAATTTAATGTTTTTTTTCTTGGTTAAATGTGTACTTTCGGCGTTTAATCAAAATAGTTAAAATGAAAAAAATATTAATGCTTCTCTTCATTGCCGCGACAGCCGTTTCGTGCAGCAAGAATGATTCAAAACCTAGTTATGCCATTGACATGACCTCGGTTAATTTAAATTACGACAAAGAACATCAGTATGTGGTTAAGTCGGGAAACACAGTAGTTGACAATAAAACATTGACCTGGTCTTCCAGTGATGAAACGGTTGGTACTGTTGGTACATCCGGACTTTTTAAAGCGAATCGAATTGGAAAAACTACTGTAAAAGCAGAAATCAATGGGCTGATTCTGGTGTCTGAAGTTGTGGTTAGCCCTTATAGCACACTGTGCAAAGAGCCTGTCCTGGATTTTGGGGTATCAATGGCTACAATTAAAAGTAAAGAAACACGCACGCTGAATGGTGAAAGTGCAGTTGCATTAAGATTTGCAGGTGAAAATGCCAAACTTCGAGATGTGAGATATTTGTTTGATGGCACAGGTCTTAACAGCGCAATGTTACTGATTACCGAAACAGAAGCTATCGTGGAAGAGTCTGCGAGGTTTATATCTGAACGTTATGACTATTTGGGTGAAAGTGATGATATGTACATATTTGGGGATAAAAAGGTATTAATTGCTGTAAATGTTCATGCTGATTTGGGTTTCAATTTCTTATACTTTAAAAATACAGCTGCATTAACTGGTAAAGCAGCTATCCAGGCAGTTCAAAAAGCTTATAAAGGTGAACCGCAACCTTTGACGCTGAAATACCTAAATCAAAATTAGGCACAATCAACGTCTATTCTGAAAGTCTCCATTTTGGGGGCTTTTTTTATTTTTATTTCGGAAATCAATCTTATATTTAAGATATAAAGAACCAAATAAAAACTCAATATGGAAAAAACGGATCACAACGTAATTACGGTCGAAACAATAGTTCATGCACCTATAGAAAAGGTCTGGAAAATATGGAACGATCCAAAGCATATTGTTCAATGGTGTAATGCTTCTGAAGATTGGCATGCACCTTATGCAGATAATGATTTACAAACCGGTGGTAAATTTAAAACAACAATGGCTGCGAAAGATGGTAGCATGAGTTTTGATTTTGAAGGAATTTATACGCATGTTGAACCTCATAAATTGATTACATATGAACTTGGTGATGGCAGAAAAGTTGCCATTACATTTGCTGCCGAACTTGAAGGGACGCGGATTGTTGAGACTTTTGATCCGGAACAAACTAATCCGGCGGAAATGCAACGCGGCGGTTGGCAGGCGATACTAGATCACTTTAAAAAGCACGCTGAGGCGAATGTATAATAATTTCCAGGCGCGTGTTTTTACATGCGCCTGGAAATGTTACGATTTAAATAAGTCTGCTAATTTCATATAAGAAATTTCGCTATAGTCATTGATGTAAAGACTACAGGGAGGTAATTCTGCTTTGGTGTGTGAACTGAGTACGCCAACTACACGCATACCGGCATTCAGGCCCGCGCTTACACCAGAAAAGGAATCTTCGAAAACCACGCATTGGGAAGGCGAAATGTTCAGGTTGGCTGCGGACTTCAAATAAACTTCGGGATCCGGTTTGTGTTTGCTAACGTCTTCACTGGCCAATTTAGAGCTCAATAAATCCATTATGGGTACTTTGCTTAAGATCAGGTCCATGTTTGCCCGTGGTGCAGAAGTGGCAACGGCCAATTTTGCACCGTTATTTTTCAGATCGTTCATAAAGTTGACGATACCATGAATGGGTTCTACAAATGGCTCATAGATTTTACGAAAAAGTCCTTCTTTTTCTTCTTCCAGTTGCAACAGCTCTTCACCTGTGATCTCTCTTTGTAGAAAATGGCTTAAAATATACCTGTTGTTTTTACCGTACATATGTTCTGCAAACTCGGCTTCAGTAGGAGCGAGGTTACGGGTTTTAAAAAATTCTGTAAAAGCTTTGGAATGGTATGGGTTGGTATGACAGATTACTCCGTCCATGTCAAATATGACCGCAATTTCTTGATTCATGCTGCAAAGTTAAGACTTTTATTTTTGGATAAGATTGGCAATCAAAGCTGTCCAGCCAGTTTGGTGTGATGCGCCCAGTCCTTTGCCCGTATCCCCGTTGAAATATTCGTTAAACAATAGATAATCTTTAAACAGCGGGTCTGTTTGAAACTGTTCATTGCTTCCAAAACAAGCCCTTTTACCAGTTGTATCCGGTTTGAAAATACCAATCAATCGGGCTGTGAGTTTGCTGGCAATTTCCTTAAGGGACAGCATTTGGCCGGATCCTGTCGGGTATTCTACAGTGAAATCGTCGCTGTAGTAATCGTGGAAACGCATCAAACTCTGAATGATTAAATAATTGACAGGCATCCATACCGGGCCACGCCAGTTGCTATTGCCTCCAAACATGCTGCTGTCGCTTTCTCCAGGGATATATTTAACTACATATTCTTGCTCCGGTGTTGGGAAAATATAAGGCGTAAGTTCATAGCTTTTAGACAAACTTCGGATGCCGTAATCGCTTAAAAATTCGGCTTCGTTTAACATTCTGGAAAGTATGCGTTTCATTCGATGCCCACGCAATAAACTGAGTAAGTGCTTATCATCTGTACCTTTCTCTGTCCAGCGGGAAACCAGGGCAGCCAGTTCTGGCCGGTGCTCTAAAAACCATTGCATTCTGGCCGCAAACGCCGGTAGTTTTTTAAGGGTTTCATCTTTAATTACGGTGACGGCAAATAAAGGGATTAAGCCAACCATGCTGCGCAATTTAAGTTTAATGGGATGGGAACCCGCTACAGCGAGTTCATCGTAAAAAAATTCATCGTCATCATCCCATAAACCATTGTCGTCGGGACTCATGATGTTCATAATTGCACCTGCGATGTATAGGAAGTGCTCGAAAAACTTGGTGGCCATATCTTCATATACCTGATTGTGCAGGGCAAGTTCAAGCGATATGTGCATCATATTCAGTGCATACATTGCCATCCAGCTGGTGCCATCGGCTTGTTGAATGCTGTATCCTGCGGGTAATTTGGTATTGCGGTCAAAAACGCCAATGTTATCCAAGCCTAAAAAGCCCCCGGCAAAAATGTTACTGCCATGTTCGTCTTTGCGGTTTACCCACCAGGTAAAGTTGATCAGCAATTTTTGGAACATGGATTCCAGGAAAACAAGGTCACCGGTACCGGTATTGCGCTGTTCCATTTTATATACGTCCCATGCCGCCCATGCCTGTACAGGTGGATTGGTGTCGTCAAAATTCCATTCATATGCAGGGAATTGCCCATTGGGATGCATATACCATTCTTTAGTCAGCATCAGCAACTGCTGCTTGGCAAATTCTACATCGACAATGGCCAGACTGACACAGTGGAAGCCTAAATCCCAGGAAGCGTACCAGGGGAACTCCCATTTGTCGGGCATGGAAATGATATCTGCATTGTTTAAATGTTTCCAGTTCAGGTTTCTGGAGGTGGTGTGCCCGGGTGGAGGAGCCGGTTGTGCCGGGTCACCTTTAAGCCACTTATCTACATTGTAATCGTAAAACTGCTTATTCCATAGCAATCCCGCTAAAGCTTGTCGCTGAATTGTGCGATCTTCTGGATCGGGAATGTTTTTTTGCAGGGATTCGTAAAATTCATCGGTTTCGTGGATTCTGGTTTTAAAAATTTGATCAAAATCCTGGAATGGACTGGTGTTTTTACCCTTACACAAGCGGAGTTCCAGGCAAGCCGATTCACCAGCGGCAATGTCAAATGTACAATATGCCGCAGTTTTTGTTCCTGTTAAAGCTGGATTTACCGCGGCCTGGTTTTGATTCACGACATATTCATTGATGGCATCCTTATAATACTTTTTACCATCGTCATAGTTGTAGAGCCTGATGGTATTGGTTTCGTTATTGGTAAAGAGCCAGTTTAAAGGCGTTTTAGTGTATAAGAAGTACTCCCCTAAAGTATCCTGTTTGATGGTAAGTTCATGCGCTCCACTTTGTGTAATGCTTCTCGGGTCATTGTGATAGCCCCATGCCCATCGGTTCCTGAACCATAGCGTTGGCAGGATATTGAGCGATGCAGGTGTTGCAGCACGGTTATGGGCGGTAATTTTGATCAATATATCTTCCTCTGACTGCTTTGCATATTCAATAAAGATGTCGAAATACTTATTGTTCTTAAATATACCGGTGTCGATCAGCTCATATTCCGGATCATGTTTTCCCCTATGGGCATTTTCATCGAGCAATTGCTGATAGGGGAAGGCTTCCTGCGGGTACTTGTAAAGCATTTTAAGGTAAGAATGGGTAGGGGAAGCATCGAGGTTGTAAAACAGTTCTTTTACATCTTCACCATGGTTGCCTTCTTCATTGGTCAGGCCGAAGAAGACCTCTTTGAGGATGTGGTCTTTCCCATTCCAGAAACCTGGTGCAAAACATAAGGTTTGCCGGTCGTCTGAAATGCCTGCAATGCCTTCTTCTCCCCATCGCCAGGCAATGCTGCGGGAAAGGCTATGGGTGGTATATTTCCATGCATCGCCATCGGCACTATAATCCTCCCTTACGGTACCCCATTGGCGGTTAGAAACATATGGTCCCCATTTTTTCCAGCCCTTTGTGGCTAAACGCCGTGCTTCCTCATTCATGATGTAATTTATCTTAATTTTATAAATTTTTCGCTGAAAGCTGTAAAAAAAGCAAGTCTTTGACAAACTACCTTTGTATAGTTAAATAAACGAAACTTATCATGAATCAAGATATAGAAACAATTTCAATGCCGGTACTGGGAATGACCTGTGCTTCCTGTGCAGTCAGTGTTGAATCTATGATTGGCAATCAGCCTGGTGTAGATCATGCTGAGGTTAATTATGCTACGCAGACAGTTAAAGTTTCCTATCATCCGGATCAGGTTAAGCCTGAGGATTTTCAAAAAGTGGTACAATCCATAGGGTACGATTTGATTTTACAACAGGAAGGTGCTAAGGAATTACAGGAGGAAACACAACGTGATCATTATGAGGCTTTAAAAAAGCGGATGGTCTATTCGGCTATACTGACCATTCCGGTAGTAATCATTGGGATGTTTTTTATGGATATGCCCAACGGTAATTATTACATGCTGGCTTTAACTACACCGGTATTGTTCATTTTTGGACGGAATTTTTTTATCAATGCCTGGAAACAGGCGAGGCACGGAAAGGCCAATATGGATACCCTGGTTGCACTAAGTACAGGGATTGCCTATTTGTTTAGTGTATTCAATACGTTTTACCCGGAGTTCTGGCATAAAAGAGGGCTTCATCCGCATGTTTATTTTGAAGCAGCGGCAGTGGTGATTGTGTTTATCATGCTGGGGAAATTACTGGAAGAGAAAGCGAAATCAAATACTTCTTCGGCAATTAAAAAACTCATGGGCCTGCAGCCTAAAACTGTCATGCTGATTGCTGCAGATGGCGAAAAAGAAGTTGAAATTGCTGATGTACGTATTGGCGATCAGATTTTGGTTCGTTCCGGGGAAAAGATTCCGGTAGATGGTGTGGTTTACGAAGGCAGTTCTTTTGTAGATGAAAGTATGATTACGGGCGAACCTGTTGCCGTTGCAAAAAAATCAACGGACAAGGTCTTTGCCGGGACGATCAATCAAAAAGGTAGTTTCAAGTTCAGGGCGGAAAAGGTTGGCGGTGAAACCATGCTTGCTCAGATCATTAAGCTGGTGCAGGATGCGCAAGGCTCTAAAGCGCCGGTCCAAAAACTGGTGGACAAAATTGCGGGTATTTTTGTACCCGTAGTGATGATGATTGCCATCATTACTTTAGGCGCCTGGTTGCTGTTTGGTGGCGAACATGCTTTTACCCAGGGTTTATTGGCCATAGTTACTGTGTTGGTGATTGCTTGTCCTTGTGCGTTAGGATTGGCAACTCCCACAGCCATTATGGTTGGTATTGGCAAGGGGGCTGAACATGGCATTTTAATTAAAGATGCGGAAGCTCTTGAACTGGGATATCAGGTAAATGCAGTGATTTTGGATAAAACAGGGACCATCACCGCTGGTAAACCTGAGGTTACCCAGCTGAATTGGGCTGATGATACAGTCGCTGATAAAGAGCGCTTGAAAGGTGTGTTGATGGCATTGGAACAAGCTTCTGAACATCCGCTTGCGGAAGCAATTGTACGTGGGTTAAAATCAGAAGGTGTTAAACCAGTTATGGTAAGAGATTTTGAAAGTCTGACCGGAATGGGTGTAATGGCCAAATTTGAAGGGGAGCAATATTGGGCAGGTAGTCATAAAGTATTAAAAGGACAAAGTATAAAGGTCTCGGATACGCTACAAAAACAGGTTGACGATTTGCAGCAACTGGCTCAAACGGTTATCTATTTCACAAATTCAAAGCAGGTGCTGGCGATTGTAGCGATTGCAGATCAGATAAAGGCAGGTTCGGCTAAAGCTGTTGAGGCTTTACAGCTTGCGGGCATTGAGGTTTATATGTTGACTGGAGATAATGAACAGACCGCAGCTTCTGTGGCTGCTCAGGTGGGGATTAAACATTTTCAGGCAGAGGTATTGCCTTCGGATAAAGCTGATTTTGTGCAACAGTTGCAGGAGCAGGGGAAAGTGGTGGCCATGATTGGTGACGGGATTAATGACAGTCAGGCACTTGCTTTGGCCGATGTATCTATTGCCATGGGGAAAGGATCTGACATTGCGATTGATGTGGCTAAGATTACGCTGGTGTCTTCCGACTTGCAGCAAGTGCCTAAAGCTTTACGTTTGTCTAAGCTGACTGTCCGCACCATTCGCCAGAATTTGTTCTGGGCATTTATTTATAACCTGATTGGGATTCCTATCGCCGCAGGTTTGTTGTACCCGATTAATGGATTTTTGTTAAATCCAATGATTGCCGGTGCGGCCATGGCGCTGAGTTCTGTATCGGTAGTGAGTAATAGTTTGCGCTTAAAATTTGCAAAATTGATATAAGTGCAGCTGCTTTGCTTTGGCGGTATCCTGAAATAAATTCAGGACGACGATGGGGCGGAAAAAAAACATAAAACAATTTAAAATAGAATATCATGGAAACATTAAAATTTAAAACCAATATTAAATGCGGTGGTTGTATTGCAACTGTAACCCCATTTCTAGATAAATTACCTGAAATTTCAAAATGGGAGGTGGATACCAATAATCCCGATAAGGTGCTTACCGTGGAAGCCGATGATGAATTAGGTGCCGAAACCGTAATTGATACGTTAAAAAATGCCGGTTATGTGGCAACTTCGTTGTAACATAAAAACTACATGTAAAAAAAGAACGGAATTATATAAAAATTATTCCGTTCTTTTTTCCAATCTTTGAACTGTAATGAAAAGAATATTGCTAACCATACTTGCCATTTTCTATCTGGGTGTATCCAGCGGGGCAACTGTGCATTTTCATTACTGTATGGGTAAACTGGTAAACTGGGGCCTGGAGCGTCATTCTGCTAAAGTTTGTGATTCCTGTGGCATGCCTATCGTGGCTTCCAAAAAGAAATCCTGCTGTAAAGATGTCGAGCAAAAGGTTAAAGTAGAGAAATCTCAGAAAGCAAACCAAACGATCTATAAATTTGATCAATTGTCATCTGCAGTTTTACAGCCTGAGTTGTTCAGCAATTACCTCGTACAAATACCAGTAAAAATTACCAGGGAAGCATTGAGTAATGCTCCACCTGATGGACAGCTTATCCCTGTCTATATCCGAAACTGTACCTACAGAATATAATACCCTCTTTCTTTTTGATGATTGCATATTCATGCAATGTAAAAGCAAACGTTGTGCGCGTATAACCCCGCAGCCTTAGAACGTCTTGTTTTAAATCCAATTTATTTAACAATTTTCTTGAAAAAACAACCTTATGAAAGTATTCAGATTTCTTTCCGTGGTCGCTTTGACCTTCATTGGCAGTGCTGTATTTGCACAGACCAAAACAGACAAAATTAACGTTTCCGGCAATTGTGGCATGTGTAAAAAACACATCGAAACTGCATTGAAAGTTCCTGGTGTAAGTGCGGCCGACTGGGATAAAAAAACAAAAGTGCTGAGTGTAACTTATGATGCAGGTAAAATTACCAATGAGCAGGTACAGCAAAAAGTAGCTGCGGCCGGTTACGACACACCTAAATTCAAAGCTGATGAAAAAGCTTACAGCAGCCTGGATGAATGCTGCCAGTACGACCGTTCTGGTAAAGCTTCAAAAAGCAAAACACACTAAATGAAAAAAGAAAGAGGGTTATTATAAATGGTACATAAAATTATAGAATGGTCTATGCGCAATAGGTTTATTGTGCTACTGCTTTCTGCCGGATTGTTTGTATGGGGCATATTGGCTGTGCAAAAGAATCCGATAGATGCCATTCCGGACCTTTCGGAAAATCAGGTGATCGTATTTACGGAGTGGATGGGACGGTCTCCGCAGTTGATTGAGGATCAGGTGACGTATCCACTGGTAACCAATTTGCAGGGAATCCCTAAAATTAAATATGTGAGGGGATCTTCCATGTTTGGAATGAGCTTTATTTACGTGATTTTTGAAGACGATGTTGATGTCTATTGGGCCAGGGAGCGGGTGCTGGAGCGGATCAGTACCATTTCAAGAACACTACCTGAAGGCGTATCGCCACAGCTGGGGCCCGATGGTACAGGTGTAGGACATGTATTGTGGTATACTCTGGATGCACCAGATATGGATTTGGGAGAACAAAGGGCCGTACAGGATTGGTATGTGAAGTTTGCATTACAGACGGTACCTGGAGTGAGTGAAATAGCTTCTTTTGGCGGTTTTCAGAAGCAATACCAAATTTCCATAGATCCGAATAAGTTGCTGTATTATAAACTGAGTGTGCCGCAGGTTATTGCTGCGGTGCGGAGTAATAACAATGAATCAGGTGGACGAAAGTTTGAGATGAGTGATATTGGTTACATCATCAAAACCTCTGGTTACCTCAAATCGATGGAAGAAATTTCCAATATCCCTATAAAAAACCAGAATGGAACACCGATCAAGGTGTCTGACATTGCAACGGTGCAGATGACCGGAGAAACCAGACTGGGTATATTTGATCAGGACGGCAAAGGTGAGCGAGCAGGTGGTATTGTGGTTATGCGCTACGGCGAAAATGCAGCAGGTGTAATTGAAAAGGTAAAGGCCAAAATGCTGGAAGTGTCTAAAGGCTTACCTAAAGGAGTGAAGTTTGATATCGTGTACGATCGGGGTGAACTGATTAAGGAATCTGTAGACTCGATCAAACACACGCTGGTCGAAGAGATGATCGTGGTGTCGCTGATTGTGTTTGTATTTCTGTTCCATTGGCGCAGTGCATTGAGTATCATCATCCAGATTCCGATCACCATTGCGGCGAGTTTTATCTTGCTCAATGCTTTTAATATCTCCTCTAATATCATGTCACTTACCGGCATTGCATTGGCCATTGGGGTGATTGTTGACAATGGTATTATCATGAGTGAGAATGCTTATAAACACTTGTCGGAACGCTATGCAGAATGGGAAAAGGATCAAAATAAAACAACATCATCATGATTACGTGGTTTAAAAATATATTTAAAAAGTCGCCGGATTGGATTTCGGAAGAAGAACGCCTGGCGATCATCACCAAATCCAGTAAACAGGTTTCAAGAGGGGTGTTCTTTGCAACAGTCATCATCATTACTTCTTTTTTACCGGTATTTATGCTGACCGGGCAGGAGGGTAAATTGTTTCATCCCCTGGCCTATACCAAGACTTTCATCATGATTGTTGATGCTTTGCTGGTTATTACCCTGGCTCCGGTATTGATTTCTTTCTTTATGAAGGGAAAGTTTAAGCCAGATCAGGCCAATCCGGTTAACCGTTTTTTAGAACGTGTATATGAGCCGATCATTAAAACGGTATTGAATTGGAGGAAAACAACCATTGCTATTAATGTCATTGCGTTGTTGATTACCATTCCCCTGCTTAAAAACCTTGGGACGGAATTTATTCCACCTTTGGATGAACAGAGCATTCTGTTTATGCCGGTAACTTTGCCTGATGTGTCTAATGCTGAAGCAAAGCGTATTTTACAGGTACAGGATAAAATTATCAAATCGGTACCAGAAGTGGACAAGGTTTTAGGTAAGGCCGGAAGGGCAAATACGGCTACGGACAATTCGCCGATCAGTATGATCGAGACCATCATTACCCTGAAGCCAAAAAATGAATGGAGAAAAGGGATTACCAAGAAAGACATTGTCAATGAGCTGGACGCTAAATTACAGATTCCAGGTGTGGTAAATGGCTGGACACAGCCGATCATCAATCGCATCAATATGCTGGCTACGGGTATACGTACGGATGTGGGCATTAAAGTGTTTGGGCAGAATTTGGATACGATAGCTGCGGTTTCTGAAAAAGTCAAATTGGCTTTGGAAGGTACACCGGGTGTAAGTGATTTGTTTGTAGAGCCCATTACTGGTGGTAAATATCTCTCTATTAATTTAAAACGGGAAGAGCTTGCGCGTTATGGTTTAAATGTGGATGATCTGAATCAGGTGGTAGAGACGGCTTTAGGCGGCTCTTCCATTGGTAATACGATTGAAGGGCGTCAACGCTTCTCGATCAGTGTTCGTCTGGCGCAGGAGTACCGCAATAGCGTGGAAAGGATTCAAAGGATTCCAGTACAATCTCCAACCTTTGGTGAAATACCTTTGTCGGCCGTTGCAGATGTGAAATTTGAGGATGGACCGCCAATGATCAATTCTGACAATGCGATTTTGCGTGGTGCAGTCATGTTTAATGTACGTGACCGGGATTTAGGTAGTACGGTTCAGGCCGCTATGGAAAAATTGAATGCAGAAAAAGGAGTACTTCCGGAAGGATATTTTTTGGAATGGAGCGGGCAGTATGAAAACCTGATTCGTGGTAAACAAACCTTAATGTGGATTGCTCCGGTGGTGCTGATCATCATCTTTTTTTCGCTCTACTTTGCTTTTCACTCTTTGCGCGAAGCTTTTTTAAGTTTGATTACCGTGCCATTCGCATTGATTGGTGGTGCATACATGATTTATTTCTGGGGTGTGAACTTGTCTGTGGGGGTAGCGGTAGGTTTTATTGCGCTATTTGGGATTGCGGTAGAGACGGGAATTGTGATGGTCATTTACCTGAATGATGCGATGACACAGCTGATTAAACTGAAAGGGAACTCAAGTGAAACGATCACGAAAGAAGATTTGAGAACATACGTAGTATATGGTGCTGCGAAAAGACTGAGGCCAAAACTGATGACCGTTTGTGTGTCGCTATTTGGTCTGGTGCCCATCCTGTGGGCGACTGGTGTTGGTGTTGATGTGATGCAACCAATCGTGTTACCTATGATTGGTGGGGTTCTGACATCTTCTACACACATTTTATTGGTTACTCCACTGATATTTTTAATGTCAAAAGAGTACGAATTGAGAAAATATGGAAAATTGGAGGTGCACGATGTACATCATTAAAAAAATAGACAGCATTTTAGGGTTGTCGGCGGTATCGGTCCTTTTAATGCTGTTGCCTTTTATGGCTCCGGCACAACAGGGGCCGGTGTTTTCGCTGGATACTGTATTGAAAAAGATCGATCAGAATAATATGTTGCTGCAATCTTACGGCTTAAAAGCTGAAAGCTATAAGCATGCGGCTAAGGCAGCTACGGCATGGATGGCACCAATGGTAGGCCTGGGTACATTTATGACCCCTTATCCGGGGCAGATGCTGATGGATGAAAGGGACAAGGGTTCGATTATGATTCAACTGGAACAGGACATTCCCAATCCGGTTAAGCTTAACGCCAATAAACGTTTCATTGAGTCAAAGGCAAAGGCAGAGCATGAAACACGTGGAGTAACGCTAAATGATTATAAAGCCCAGGCCAAACGGTTGTACTTCAGTTGGCTGATTGCAAGTCAGCGGATTGCGGTCTTGCAAAAGAATGAAAAGATTATGCAAACCATGAAAAAGATTGAAGAGATCCGGTATCCCTATAACCAATCAAAATTGGGCAGTGTATATAAAGCTGAAGCCAAATTGCAGGAAAATCAGAACATGATCAGGATGCAGGAAGGGGATATTGCAAAGGCACGGGCCTGGTTAAACAGTTTAATGAATCAGCAGGGGAACGTTAGTTTTTCAATTGATTCCGGCTATAAGCCCGTATTTGTGCCCGCAGCTAGTCTGGATACGGCCAGCCTCGCTATGGCAAGGAATGACATCA
>Ga0247805_1000495_pt1 | contig 20329 bp, 16 predicted proteins | sample UWRJL044104R1_FD_180930 | JGI IMG/M metagenome (GOLD analysis project Ga0247805, IMG submission 180930) | Plant litter microbial communities from Arlington Agricultural Research Station in Wisconsin, United States - UWRJ-L044-104R-1 | ecosystem: Environmental > Terrestrial > Plant litter >... | reverse complement strand
GTTATATAGATAACGAGATCTCTAATCCCGGGATTCCTACAGGTGAGTATGCAGGTACTTATAATGGTGAAATGCTGGATGTCAAAGCTGATATGTTAACCTTTGAACATACAGATGGTTTCAATTATGCAAATGTAGAGATTGAGCGCTATGATGATATCTGGGTTGCACCTTCCCGTAAAACATCACTGACACTGGAAACAGGTCTGGGGGCCGGTTTGATTGTTCCCAGGACCGACGTTAGGTTATTTGGTACAGGGCAAAATAATTATTTCAATGTCGCGGGATACGGCGTGTCTGTAAAAGCTGGGTTAAAGTTTTACGTGACCAGAGGGCTTTATTTCCAGAATACAACCAAACTTGGAACTACAAATCTGACGAATATTCATACTACAGGCCGTAACAGTATCGATAAGGCTAATCAGAAAATAAATTACGTAGAGAACTTCTTTGCCGTTGGATATCAGTTTTAAAACTGATTATATGTTTAACAAAAAAAGCTTTTACCGATCGTTCTATCTTCGGTAAAAGCTTTTTTTTATACTGGATATGGAGCTGGATTAACCTTTTCTAACACTTCCGGATCCTATCATAGTTTTGTTAACTTGCGCATTTCCATAATAGGTAACATGTCCGGAGCCACTGATGACAATATCAATTGTCTTATTAGCTGTAACGGACGCGCTTGCCGAACCACTAATTTGTAATTTAACATTTTCTGCAGCAAAATCTTTACCACCGAATGAACCGGAGCCGCTTAGCGTAACAACTGCATTGGTCGCTTTACCAGTCTGCACTACCCGGCCGGATCCGCTGATTACGGATTTATAATTACTGACGTTAACTCCTGCCTTAATACTTCCGGAGCCACTTAAAGTCGTAACCAGGTCTTTACCGTTAATGGTGCCACTGACGAGCATATTTCCAGAACCGCTTAAAGTTAAGGAGCTTAATTTACGGGCTGTAATATGAACAGTGATTCTTGCACGGTTATATTTTCTGCTCCAGTCATTCCATTTAGTTTTTGGTCTGATTTCCAGCACACCTCCCTTTACTTCTGCAACCAGTTCTGCGATGGCATCTGCATCTCCTTCAAACCGGAGCGATTCAGTCGAACCCATAGTTACATTATAATTCAGCGATCCACCAGCTGCAATGCCGCTAAAACTTCCAACATTCCTGTTTTCCTGTACGTAAGCTGCACCATGTTTAGTTATCGCAGGTGATCCGGCAAATAAGTTAGCGCTGCAGGTCAGGCATACTGCTACCAATAAAATATTTAGTTTTTTCATCTTTAGGTTTTTTGATAGGACAAGATTTTTATTGGAATGTTGCAGATGCAGCCCATGTTTTTCTGATTTTTTTTATTCTGATTTCTTAAGCTGAATATAAAAATTAGGGTCTGCGGTTAAATCCGTATCATCATCCTGTTGAATTGCTACAGTTTTCCAGTTAGCAGATGGATAGATATAGCTGTAAACTCCGGCCTTAAGGCTTACTTTAACCGGCATTTCAAATCCATCAACGACGTTGGTCCAACGATATGATAACTTATTTTTAAGGATTTTATATTCCAGGACCGGAATTTTTACTGTGCGCAGGTACTGATCGAATATTTTATCAAGCTTCAAACCGGTATAGTTCGAAATATAATCTTCAACCTGCTTGGTAGTAACAGTCTGATGGTAGAAAGTTTTATTCATCCCTCTGAGTAGTTGTCTGAATTTTGCATCATTACCGATTAGCTGTCTGATGCTATGTATCATATTTGCCCCTTTATAATACATATCCCCGGAGCCTTCTTTATTTACATTGTAGATGCCGATTATAGGGATATCATTTTCGATTTTACTTCTTATACCGGCGACATAGGCTGTTGAAGCTTGTTTGCCGTAGCTGCTTTCCAGATATAATGCTTCTGAATAATTGGTGAAGCTTTCATGTATCCACATATCTGCGACGTCTTTTGAAGTGATGTTATTTCCAAACCATTCGTGCCCACTTTCATGAACAACGATAAAATCGAATTTCAAACCCCATCCGGTTCCTGAAAGATCGCTGCCCATATAACCCTGTTTGAAGTGATTGCCGTAAGCTACTGCGCTTTGGTGCTCCATACCCAAATGAGGAGCCTGAACGAGCTTGTAACCATCTTCATAAAAAGGATAAGGCCCGAACCAGTGCTCGAAACTTTTAAGCATCGGCTTTACATCCTTATTCCAATGCTCCCTTGCCTTTGCGCTGTCTGCTTTTAACGCCCAGTAATCGATATCAAGCTTGCCTTTTTCGCCATTGTAGCTGTCCGACCAGTGTGCATATTTCCCGATATAAAAAGTAACGTTGTAATTATTAATCGGGTTTTTAATGATCCAGTTGTAGGTGTGATAACCGGAGCTTTGGGCACCAATATTCCGGAGTCTTCCGTTTGAAACAACGTTCAGGTCTTTTGGTACTGCGATACTAACCAGCATACTGTCTACTTCGTCGCTTTGGTGATCTTTGTTTGGCCACCATGAACTTGCTCCTAAACCTTGACAGGCGACGCTGATCCATGGATCACCGGACTGATCTTTACTGAAAACAAAACCGCCGTCCCAAGGAGCTTTTTTTGCAACAATGGGTTGACCGGAATAAAAAACCTGAAATTCTTCCTTTGCACCTTGCCTGATAGGTTCAGGAAAGGATACGAAAACAGCATTGAACTCCCGGGTATATTTTAGTGCGATTCCCTTGTACAGGATTCTATCTATTTTCAAATTACTGAAAAGGTCAAACTGAAGCTTGTTGAAATCTTGTGTGGCGGTAAATACGAAAGTATTACTGCCGCTAATTTCTCTCTTTTCAGGATCTATTTTCACATCCAGGTGGTAGTAATTGATGTCGTAACAGGTTCTTAGTGGGGTTAGCATGCCTCGAAGGGTATCCGCTTTGGTTATTGGTGTATTTCCGCTGAGGGGCTGTGCTTTAACCTGTGTGCAGAGCAAAAAAAGCAGGTACAGGCTGCAATAGATATACTTCATGTGTGTGGTATTAATACTTTTAATTTTTAAAGGTAATGAAGGTTTAATGGCTAATCAAGTTTGTAAACGCAAAAAGCCCGGTTTCGAAGTGCCCAATAAGTATCTAACTTTTTTGGTGGCACTTCAAAACCCGGCTTTTTGATGCTGTGTCTTTTTTCTGCAAGGCAGAATGCGGAGGGATTTCCTCTTATGGCTGCAGTATATTTAGCACCAGCGAAGATGTATTTTGCTGATCGTGATAAATCCGGTGCGTGGCTTTCTGAAAGTCCTGATCAGTTGCCTGATAGATATCCATAAATTTTTGTGGATTCCTGTCAACAAGTGGAAACCAGGAGTTTTGAACCTGGATCATAATGCGGTGACTTTTTTTGAAAGTATGGGCGACGTCGGGAAGGGTATAATTAACAGCAGTTACCTGACCCGGGACAAAAGCCTCAGGTTTTTCAAAACTATTCCTGAATTTACCGCGCATGATTTCTCCACGGACCATCATCTGATAGCCATTCATCAGGGCTGTTTTTCCTTCCGGTGCTTTTTCCTCTGTATCTTCAGGATACACGTCAATTAATTTAATGACATAATCTGCGTCAGTACCAGTAGTTGAAACCGATAATTTAGCCAGCAAAGGGCCTGTTAAAGTAATATCTTCAGTTAAGATATCGGTCTGGTATACTTTTACGTCTGGTCTTCTTGCCGCAAAACGCTGATCGTCAACCATGTATTCTCTTGTTCTTCTCTCCTGAACACCGGCCTGATACGGAACCGGGGCGGCAGGATCACTTATATATTCATCGTAACTAACGGATTCAGAAGGCTTGTCAAAACTTAATTTTCCACCGGAATGGAAGTACAGATTCTTTTCAGCTGTGCCTTGTGGTGGCCAGCTGTTGAATTTTTTCCATTCATTACTTCCGGTAACAAAAATGGTTGCTTCTGCCAAACCTGCATTACCATCGTCTTTCAGGTATTGCTTAAAAAAAGGAAGTTCTACATTTTGCTGATACCAGGTACTGGTTTCCTGTTTAAACCGGATATCTCCAAAGCTGTCGCCTTTACCTCTTACCCAGCCTCCATGGAACCAAGGGCCCATGACAAGTGTATTTGTTGCACCGGGGTTTTGTTTTTCTATCGCCTTATAGGTATGTAAAGCTCCATAAGTGTCTTCTGCATCAAAGAACCCACCTACCACCATGACAGCAGGTTTGATGTTTTTCAGATGCGGTCTGATATTACGGTCCTGCCAGAACTTATCATAGTTTCCGTGTGCCATCAGGTCATTCCAGAATTTGATGGTGTCTCCAAAATATTTGGTTTTAACATTGGGTAATGCACCCAGGTCCAGAAAGAAACGGTAATTGTCTTTGATAGGATGCTTAAAGGGTTTAGGGCCTTTGTCTGGTGTTATCGGTTTTGGTCTGGGTACGCCAAAGGAAGAATAAAAGTTGAAGGCATCTGCCAGCATAAAAGCGCCGTTATGGTGAAAGTCATCTCCCATAAACCAATCGGTAACCGGCGCCTGTGGTGAAGCTGCTTTCAGCGCAGGATGTGCACCCGGAAGTGCAGCAGTAGAATAGAAGCCAGGGTAGGATATACCATAGATACCGGCTTTGCCATTATTACCCTTGATGTTTTTAAGCAGCCAGTCTATAGTATCATAGGTGTCGGTACTTTCATCAATATCTTTTTTAGAAGATCTTTTATCCAAATGCGGTCTCACATCTACAAATTCGCCTTCACTCATCCATTTACCACGTACATCCTGGTAAACGAAGATAAATCCTTCGCGAATGAATTGCGGGGACGGACCAAGGCTTGTTTTGTATTTGTCTTCACCGTAAGGGGAGACTGTATAAGGTGTTCTGCTAATCATTAGCGGATATTTCTGGCTGGTGTTTTTAGGAATATAAATTGCTGTGAAAAGTTTAACCCCATCACGCATAGGAATTAGTCTTTCTATTTTAGTGTAATTATCCCGGACATAGGCGGAGTCAGTCTGCGCAAATGCCGTGGTTCCGGCCAGCAAAAGGATGCAGGCAAACCAAAATTTTTTGAGTGGGGCGTTTATCATGATCATTAAAAATAAGCTTAAGCGAATATAGTGGATCGGCAGACCGTTCGGTTAAGTTTAGTGTTTTTCACATAATTTTTACGCAATCGTTTATTCAGGTAGCCAAATGGTCGTACCTTTGGCGGTTATAATCCAGAATGCATGTCTTCAGAGAAATTCAGCCTTAAGTCTTTATTTAACCTTATTCCACCGCGATTGATGGCCTTGATCCGCTTTGGAATAACGGGGGTGAGTGGTCTGTTTATAGATTTTGCACTAACCTGGTTTTTTAAAGATGAGCTGGGAATCAATAAATTCGCTGCAAATGGAATCGGCTTCAGTGCAGCGGTAATTAGTAATTTTCTGATCAACCGGAACTGGACATTTAAGGGGACAAAAGCAAAGGCTGCGCCGCAATTCACTGCGTTTTTAATGGTTTCTGTAATTGGATTACTCCTTAATTCTGGAATTATCTATCTGCTGGATAACGTGTTGCACGTTAATTTTTATTTAAGTAAGGCCATTGCAATTTTCCTTGTTTTTTTCTGGAACTTCAGTGCTAATTATTTCTTTGTGTTCAAAACTGTTAAAAGCAGCAAAAGCTAAATTATGGAGCTAATCGATTCGAGGCAGCAGAAGTCCTGGTTATATTTGTTTATCGGACTGGCGGTCCTTTTGAATTTTAGTGGAATGTTCGTACCTGTAATGGGGCCTGACGGTGCATTGTATGCTTCTATCGCAAAGAACATGGTGCTGAACGATAATTTTAGCGACTTAATGGTTCAGGGCAAGGACTGGCTGGATAAACCGCATTTTCCTTTCTGGATGACCGCATTGAGTTTTAAGGTATTTGGAATTCATACCTGGAGTTATAAGCTGCCAGGGATCTTATTTATACTGGTAGCCGCGATTTATACTTACAAGCTGGCTAAAGTCTTATATAATGAATCTACAGCATTGTGGGCAGTGCTGATCTTATTAACGGCACAGCATATCCTGATATGCACCATGGATATCCGTGCAGAGCCTTTTCTCACCGGTCTAATCATCGCATCTGTTTACCATTTCTACCGCTGTCTGGGGCGGCAATGGATACTCCACCTCTTGCTAGCCTCTCTTTTTGCAGGTTATGCGGTCATGACAAAAGGTATTTTTGCGCTGATCCCGGTTGCCGGGGCAATAGGAGGCCACCTGATTATTACAAAGAACTGGAAAATGGTACTCAATTTCAGGTGGTTACTTGCAGTGGTTTTGATTCTGCTGGTGATTCTTCCAGAATTATTAAGCCTGTATGCTCAGTTTGACCTACATCCGGAGAAAACGGTCTTTGGAAAACAGGATGTTTCAGGGCTGAAGTTCTTCTTCTGGGATAGTCAGTTTGGCCGTTTCTTTAACAACGGGCCGATTAAAAAAACCAGTGGCGATCCAAGTTTCTTCCTGCACACAATCTTATGGGCATTTTTGCCCTGGAGTTTTTTATGGTATGCCGCAGTATTTCGCTTTTTTAAGCAGAATTTCTCTAAACCTTCCAGTGCGGAGTGGCTGTGTATTTCGGGTTCACTATTAACACTGCTGATTTTCTCGGTCTCGAAATTTCAGCTTCCTTTTTATATTACTATCGTATTTCCTTTTTTTGCTATACAGGTGGCAGACTATATAAATAGTTTAAATTCTGAGCATAAATTCAAAAACTGGCGTATTGTTCAATTGGTTGTCGGCTTGTTGATGCTGGTGACAGTTGCTTTGCTGCAATTCTTCTTTAGACCAGATACTCTTGGTGTATGGAATGGTCTTTTTATACTGGGTGCGCTTGTACTGCTGGTTATTGTAAGTGTGACCGGTCTGGACTTCAGGAACAAAATGGTCTTGCAGTTATGCAGTGTTGCAATTGCCGTAAATCTATATTTTAATCTGGTTTACTATCCAAAATTATTAACCTATCAGGCAGATAGTGAAGCGGCTTTCTGGATGAACAAGCATAACCCGGATGGGATTCCTGTTGTGCAGAGTCGTATTGGGTTTGGCTTCGCATTGGAGTTTTATACCCGGGCACCCGTTTATTTTTTCCGGCCGGATGAACCTGAAGCACTTCCTAAACTTCCGTATTTATTTTATGGAGATAAAAGTACCGTGGATGATCTTTTTGAAGCGGGCGTTCCGATGCAAAGACTGAAAACTTTTGAAAGCTACAGGATCAGCAGACTGAAAGCTAAGTTTTTAAATGAAAAGACAAGAAAACAGACCTTGGATACTACTGAAGTGGTTTTAATCTACGGAAACATTAAGAATTAAGTACCTTTAGATGACGGTTTTCCAGGAGTGTTTATTAACTTTGCTCAACAAAAAACAAACATTATGCAATACGACGTCATTATTATTGGTTCTGGTCCCGGTGGGTATGTAAGCGCAATCAGATGTGCGCAGTTAGGCTTAAAAACAGCTATAATCGAGAAGTATAAAACTTTTGGTGGTACTTGTCTGAACGTAGGCTGTATTCCTTCAAAAGCCTTACTGGATTCTTCTGAGCATTTTCATAATGCTGCGCATACTTTCGAAACACACGGAATTAAATTAAAAGATCTTAAAGTGGATATGCCACAAATGATCGCTCGTAAAGATGACGTTGTAGCTCAAAATACTGCAGGTATAACGTATCTGTTCAAGAAAAATAAAATCGACAGCTTTGAAGGTGTGGGTTCTTTCGTAGATAAAAATACGATCAAGATCGCCAAGGCTGATGGTTCATCTGAAAATATTACCGGAAAGAATGTCGTTATTGCTTCCGGTTCAAAACCTACTGCTTTACCATTTCTGCCAGTAGATAAAAAAAGAATTATTACTTCTACTGAAGCTTTAAATATTAAAGAAGTACCTAAATCAATGATTGTTATTGGTGGTGGCGTAATCGGACTGGAATTAGGTTCTGTTTATGCCCGTCTGGGAACTAAGGTTTCTGTAATTGAGTTCCTGCCTTCAATTATTGCTACTATGGATGCTGGCCTTGGCAAAGAGCTGCAGCGTGTACTTAAGAAATCTTTAGGAATGGAGTTCCTGATGGGTCATAAGGTTACTGGTGCATCTGTAAAAGGTAAAACTGTAACGGTTACTGCACAGAATTCTAAAGGCGAAGACGTAACAGTTGAAGCGGATTACTGTATTGTTGCAGTTGGACGTACCGCTTATACAGAAGGTCTGGGTCTGGAAAACATCGGTATTAAAACGGAAGAACGTGGAAATAAAATTCCTGTAAATGCTCATCTGGAAACAGCTGTACCTGGTGTATACGCTATTGGTGATGTAATTACCGGCGCCATGCTGGCACATAAGGCAGAGGATGAAGGTACTTTTGTAGCGGAAACTATTGCTGGTCAAAAACCACATATTAACTATAATCTGATTCCTGGAGTTGTTTATACCTGGCCAGAGGTTGCTTCAGTGGGATATACTGAAGAGCAGTTGAAAACAAACGGAGTAAAATATAAATCTGGTTCTTTCCCTTTTAAAGCGAGTGGAAGAGCGAAAGCAAGTATGGATACTGATGGTTTTGTAAAAGTACTGGCTGATGAAGCAACGGATGAGATTTTAGGTGTTCACATGATCGGTCCACGTGCTGCAGACATGATTGCTGAAGCTGTTGTTGCGATGGAATATCGTGCGTCTGCCGAAGATATCGCGAGAATCTGTCATGCACACCCAACTTATACAGAAGCTATTAAAGAGGCGGCTATGGCTGCAACAGCTAATCGCGCAATTCATATGTAAAAAATTACCGGAGTGCATTTGTACTCCGGTAAATCTTTTTAAAAACCCCAGGCTTCAGCCTGGGGTTTTTTTATAGGTAATTGAGGGTAGGCTTCTTTGAGTGCTTTTACCCCAAGTTCAATTAAGCGAAGGTTTTCTTCCAGATGACCGTGCTGGACTTCTATATTGATGTAAGGAATTTTATGCTGCATCGCATAAACCGACAGTGATCCATCGTCCGGCGCTGTCTTTGCCTGCAGAATAACATTTACATTCTCTTTTTTTAGCAAATTGAATACTTTAAGATCCGTCACCAGAATCATGTCGTCTTCATCGGTCTGGAAATTGATGTGCACGGAATCTGCTGCACTCTCGAGCGCATATCCTGGCAGATAACTGCGAATGCCGAACCCGCCGTCTGCATTATTATGGAGTGTGATAATGTAATCTTTATGTTTTGGCAGATAGGTTTTAAGGATAGTTTTGGAAGCGTGTTCGAGTTCCTCCAATGCATCGTCGGTTATAGCGCCATATTTTTCCAGGCCTGCCAGCCGGCCTTCTTTGGTGTATATACCGTTCGGATCGGTCTGAAACTCTTCCTCTTTCAACAGAAATTTAAAATTTCGCACTGATCCGTACTGTGTGTCAATAATGCTTCCGCCATTGGTTTTAATGTATTGGAAGGCAGCTTTAACTCCGGTATCCTCATCATCATGGATCGCGAGAAAATTCACATTCGGTTCATTATAACTGTAACGTACCAGACTTACTTCCAGGTCTCCTATATTAAGATAGGTAGTGTCTGATATCATGCCTTCAAATACCGGCGGATGTTGTTGTGCACTGAGCCGCAGTGTAGGGAAGAACAGGCTCAGAATTAGGATTGTACGGAGTATATTCATAATGCTTTCAACAGTTGGCTTTCAGTTTTACATTTTCTGTTCAGCTAACAAAAAAGGAACCACGATGGATTCCTTTTTTGTTTATTCTTATTGATTTTTTAATGTTGGTGGTCTAAATCGTATTCTTTAACGTCTTTATGATCGTATGGTTCTACCATCAGCTCTTCTATGGTTACCCCTTTTTTATTAAACCCGAAGCGGTCCAGAATTCCGTCAAAGATCTGGTACATTACCGGTACAACGATCAATGTCAGGAAGAGTGAGCTCAACAGACCCCCAATAATTACCCAGGCAAGTCCATTTTTCCATTCTGCACCTGCACCACCTGCCATCGCAATAGGAACCATACCGATAACCATCGCAATAGTGGTCATTAGAATAGGTCTTAAACGGGCGTGATTAGCCAGCACGAGTGCCTCATGTGTAGATTTGCCTTCTGCTTTCATCTGATTGGTAAAATCGACCAGGATAATTGCATTTTTCGCCACCAGACCGATTAACATAATTAAACCTAGAATAGTGAAGATATTTAGTGCATTATTTGTTAATGCCAGCGCCAGTAACGCTCCGATCACCGACAATGGGATGGAGAACATCACGACAAATGGATACACAAAGCTGTCATACAGGGCAACCATAATGAGGTAAACTAAGATAATAGAGGCCATCAGGGCAATCCCGAGAGTTCCAAAACCTTCTCCTTGATTCTCTGCATCACCTGCCCAGAGATAACTTACACCTACTGGTTTTCTGAGTTTGCCGGATTTCTCCAGTTCCAGCAATTTTTCCTGGAACTCGGCGACAATGGTACCTGTTGGTCTACCAATGGATTGTGCACGTACGGAAACAGATGTACTCTTATCACGTCTTTCCAGCTGACTTGGTCCGGAACCTTCCTTAATATCTGCAAACTGTGAAAGTTTAACTTCTTTGCCTGCGGTATTAATAAAGATCAGGTTGCTAACGTCATCAATATCTTTACGGTTGAAGGTCTGGTAACGAATATTAATATCATACTCGTATTCTCCTTTACGGAACTTACCATCGGTGTTTCCACTGAATGCGGTCTGCATGGTTGCCCCTACAGTTTGAAGGGTTAAACCTAAAGCAGCCATTTTATCACGGTCTACCTGTACGTTGATCTCGGGACTTCCACCTTCTACGGAAAGTTTAAGCTCTGCAGAACCTTTAATCTGTGCCAGCACTGCCATTGCACCTTCGGCATATTTCATTGCGCTGTCCAGATCGGATCCCATTACTACCATATCAATAGGTGCATTTTCTGCGATACCTAAAATACTGATTGGTACGGTTTTTACTTTTGCCCCGACCAGATGTTTGGCGAGTTCACGGCTAACCTTAGTTGCGTAAATACTGGAGTTATCTGCCCTTTCGCTTCTCTCAACAAGTTTGACGTTAATCTCTGATTTGTATGCGGTCGCCTGCGTACCACCAAAGTCACCGCTGGACTGACCAACAGTAGTAATCAATTGTATGATTTCTGGTTTCTTAACCAAAAACGCTTCTGCTTTCTGAGTGATCAGGTTAGTCTGTTCAATAGAAGCATCTTTCGGCAACTCAATTTGAACAAGGAATTCCCCTTTATCACTTTTCGGGAAGAATTCTGTACCTACATATCCGGCCGGAATTAATCCGCATGATCCGAAGAAAAGGACCAATACAATCATAATGGTTTTACCCTTATTGGCTAATGACCAGTTCAGGATACTCGTAATCCAGATTGTGAATTTACGCAGTTGTGCTTCGAACCACAGGATGAATTTTCCAAAGATATTTTTGCCTTCGATCTTCTCTAACTTACCGTAACGGGAAGATAGCAGTGGTACGATCGTAAAGGAAGTAATCAAAGAAAGGAGGGTAGCAATAATAACAACGACACAGAATTGTCTCAGGATATTGGATACCAGGCCGGTACTGATGGCGATTGGGAAGAATACAACCACAATTACCAGGGTAATGGAAACTACGGTAAAGCCGATTTCACTTGTTGCGTCATAAGCTGCACGTACTTTGTTTTTACCCATCTCCATGTGGCGGTAGATGTTCTCCAGTACTACAATCGCATCATCGACCAGAATACCTACAACCAGTGAAAGGCCCAAAAGGGACATCAGGTTTAAGGTATATCCCAAAACTTCAATTCCTATAAATGTAGCAATCAGTGAAGCTGGGATCGAAACCATGACGATTAAGGCATTCCGCAAACTGTGCAGGAAGAAAAGCATTACAAAGGCAACAAGGATAATTGCCAGGATTAAATCATGGATAACTGCATCTGCCGATTCTAAAGTGAAAATGGAACTGTCATTCGCAATGACAATATGCAGTTCGTTAGCTTTATAGTCTTGCTGTAAGGTCTCAATGACTTTATGAACACCTTTACTTACTTCCACGGCATTCGCATCGGATTGTTTGATAATCTGAATTGCAATTGCCCCTTTACGGTCGATACGTGCTATTTTCTCTACTTCTTTTTGTGTATCACGCACGTCTGCTACATCGGAAAGTCTGATTTGCGCACCGTCTTTACCAGTAGTAAGAACAAGATTCCTTAATTCATCTACATTCTTGTATTTACCTGACAAACGGATCAATACATCCTGGTTATGTGTTTTTACACTACCGGTAGGGAAGTCCAGGTTTGAGGTTAAAATAGACTGTTGTACCTGAAGTACTGACAGGCCGTAACCCTGTAATTTATCAGCATCTAATGCAACTTCAATTTCTCTTTCCTGACCACCAACCAAGTTTACCTGGGCTACACCTGTTACCCGGGATATAATGGGTGCAATCCTTTTATCGATCAGATCGTAAAAAGAGGCATCATCCATCTTCGCAGATGCCGACATGGTAATTACAGGTAAATCGTCCAGGGAGAATTTATTCAGTGAGGGCGTCTTTACATCGGTAGGTAAATCTGCGAGAATTGAATTTACCTTGCGCTGTGCTTCGTTCAGGGAGAGATCGACATTAGCTTTATCATTTAGCGTAATCGTCACTACCGACAGACTTTCGTAAGATACAGCATTCAGTTTTTTGATGTTTTCCATGGAGGAGACAGCGTCCTCAATTTTCTTGGTCACCGTATTCTCTACCTCAGCAGGAGATGCACCCGGATAAATAGTGGAAATGGAAACCACATTATTCGAGAACTTAGGCAGCAATTCGTAACTTAAAGAGAAGTAGCTTAAAAGCCCCATCAATGTTAGCACGGTAAATACCACAATAACCAGTGACGGTCTTTTAATTGATATTTCTGTTATTTTCATTAGCTATATATTTTTTAGCAGGTTGCTTAGCGTAATTATTTAATTGCAGTAACCGGACTTCCATCAACCAGGTTGATCTGTCCGCTGATGATCGCAGTTTCACCTTCTTTCAGACCGTCAATGATCTCAACCCTGTCTCCAAGGATACGACCGGCAACGACCTTGCGGATTCTGGCAGTCTTGCCATTCTCCATCACGAAGATCTCATTGCTGCTTACACTGCCAACGAATGATCCCCTTGGAATAACAATTGCCGGAGCCTGAGCAGGAAACTGGAAGATTGCAGTTCCATACATACCAGCTTTGAGCGTATTAGCATGGTTGTTCTCCACTTCTATTTCAACCGGAAAATTAAGTGTAGCATCTGCTTTTGGTGCAATGAAAGTTATTTTACCAGTGAAATCGTCTGCTGGAAATACATTTGATTTGATTTTTACAGAGCCTCCTGTTTTTAAGCTGGCAACCTGGCTTTCATTTACGTTGACCTTAAGTTTAAGTCTGGACACATCTACCAGTTCAAACAACTGCGTACCCATTGCGGTCACGAAAGCACCGACTTCAATATATTTTTTGTTAACGATGCCATTGATCGGCGATTTAATATTAGCATCACTCACACGACGCGCGGCACCTTGTAATCTCAGGCGCGCATTTCTTGTTGCCAGTTTCGCCTGGTCAAGCTGTTGTTGTGTAACACCACCTGTTGCAAAAGAGCTTGTATATCTTGCTTCATCACGAATTGCATTATCTAAAGCTGCCTGAGCGGTTTCTTTATCTGTATTAATGATTTCTGCATCGATACGCGCTAAAACCTGCCCTCTAGATACTTTATCACCTTCTTTAACGAATATTTGTGTGACGCGCCCAGCATTTTCAGAAAGGAAATCAAGCTCTTGTTTCGGCGCAAATGTTCCATTCGAACTGAAATCTAAATCAACGGGTTCTTTTTTCACTTCAGCCACACGAACACTCACTGCACCACTACCTTCCGACACCAGTGCGGTTTGTGCATCATTCTTCTTCTTGTTGCTGTTTAACACCCAGGCAATTCCACCCAGCACAACAATGATGAGTATGACAGTTATAATTCCTCTTTTCATTTTAATAGTGATTTTATATTTCCGTTTGATTTGATTAGTTGGATTTCGGCAATTTTATAGTTAAGTAATGCCTGGGTATAACTGTTTTGTGCGGATGTTAGCGCATTTTCGGTGTCCAGCAGATCGGTCAGGGCTGCCAGGCCGTTATTATAGTTGTTTTGCGTGCTTTCGTATATTTCCTGCGCCAGCACAACATTTTCTTTTTGAGTGCGGATAGTATTCAGATTATCTTTCAACTGAATCTTTGCATTCTCATAGGCTAGGTTGAGTGTATTTTTTGTTTGGAAGAGGTCTTCGTCTGCCTTTCTAATATCTACTTCTGCCTGGCGAACTCTTGATCTTGTCGCGAAACCATTAAAAATCGGCATCCTTAATGTTACTCCTATAGCGGAAGCATCATAGTAGAAGGCAGATCCGCCTTTTTTAAATAAATCGAACTTATCGCTCTGTCCGGTTTTGGAAATATTTCCTGTAAGAGACAGTGTAGGGTAATATTCGGCGATATATGCCTTTTTTTGCAGGGCATATAATTCACGCTGTACATTTAATAACCTAATCTCGGTACGCCCGGAAAGGCTGATACTGTCCGCTAGAGCTGGCAGGACCGTTACGTCCGTTAGTTGTTCCTGTGGCAGATTGACCTTCTCGGTTACCGGCATACCAATCGAAAACTTTAATTGGTTTTCTAACTGAACAACAGCATTCACTATCTGTTCCCGCTGTGTCTGCAGGTTAGTAAGGTTTACTTTGATCCGGTCTACGTCGATTTTTTTTGCTAATCCGTTCTGGTATTGATTTGAAATGATTTTTTCAATCACCTTAACATTCTTGATGTTGGTATCAATTACATTGAGTTGTTGTCTGCTCACTAATACCTGGTAGTAATTGTTGGCAACCTGCTCAATTACTTGCTCTTCAGTTAACTGTGAGTTGAGCTGGTAATAACTCTCGCTGGTTTTGGCCGCTTTTAAGCCGGTGAAAACTGTTTGGTTAAACAGCTCCTGACTTAACTGAACGCCTGCATTTGAATTCCATTTCCTTCCCAGCTGAAAAGATTGGTCTCCAACAACTAGCTGACCGATAATTGCATTATAAGTCAATGAGGCATTACCCGTAATCTGTGGAAGCGCCTGTGATCTGACTTCTTGTGTTTTATATCTTCCACCATCGATATCCAGTCTGGATTTCCGGGCAGTGACATTGTGCTCAACGGCGTAATTTAACGCTTCTTTTAGACTGAGCGATTCCTGTGCCTGTAAGTAGAGACCCTGAAAGAGTATCCAGAACAGCAGAGGAATAGTTTTTAAAATGAACTTCATAAATTAGGATTGTTGGAATATAGGTGGTTGCTATTGTAAGCCTTTAATGAAAATCCTGGATAACATGATCTGTTTTTCTTTCATGGTTCTCAACTCTTTTTTGTCCGGAATAAGCTCTTTATTGCCATGCATTACGCAAAGGGAGGTTAGTCCGGCTTGGCTGGCCAGATAGAGCTCTGCTATTTTAGCAATGTCTTCCTGTGGCAAAATTTCGCCGTTGGCAATTGCCTGCTCGAAGATTTTCTCATGAAGAATTCTGTTCTGTATAAATTTCTCTGACAGGTAATTTTTCAGCTCCACCGAGTTAAGTGAAGAGTCAGTATTGCCGTTTGAAAGATGAAGCATATAATATTTTTGGAAAAACTTATGCTTAACTTCTATACTGTGAAGTAAAGTTGTTGCGATGTTGTCTCCCGATTTCTGATCCTTATTCATCATATTGAAATAGTCTTCGAAAATTCGTTCAACTACACCGAGTATAAGACTGGATTTGTCCGGAAAGTAATAATACAGAGATGGTTTGGAAACGGACAGATCTTCCGCTATCTCATTCATCGTTGTTTTATTAATACCAAAATGTGTAAACCGTTTGATTGCACCCTCTAAAATTAATTCTCTCTTTTTATCAGTTTCTGCCATTTCTACCTTTTTACTATCTGACTTTATATTTTTAAAAGTCAAAAATATAGCTAGAATAGTTATTTAGGAAACTTTACTTGAAAAGAAGTGTTCTAGATTGTTAATATGACAAACTCATGACCTATTAGTCTGTTTAAGTCCTGCTAAAAAGATTTCCGTGAAGCGTTTCTCTTTGAGGAATATGAGTTTAAACTGCTCTTTATCTGGGTAAATGATTTTAGAGCGGTTTAAAATATTGAAGTGTATGCCAGAAATAGCCTCGACAAAAATTTCAGTTGTAAAGTTCAGGTCGGCCACTGAGAACTCACCAGATGCATTCCCTTTATTTAGTAGCCCCGTTATGATTTTCAGCTCAAAAGCTCTCGCTCTTGTAAATTTATCCTGAAGTTCATCCGGTAATTCCGGGCCCATCATTTTGGTGTATTCAATGAGCTTATAGTATTTCTGGATAAATGCCTGTCTTTTTTGAACCAGCATCAATATTCCTTCGGCAGCACTGCTTGTTTTTTCGACGGACTTGACAAGATCCCGGCTAATCTGGTGCATCAGATGTTCGATCACACTGACATAAAGACTCAGTTTATCGGGGAAATAATAATAAAGCAAGGCTTTTGAGAATGCAATGTCTTTTGCAATCTCCGTCATCGTAGTTTTCGCAAGCCCGTAATGAGCGAATCTCTTCAGTGCGGCATCTATGATTAAAAGTCTTTTTCTATCTTGATTTTCCATTGTTTGTGAGGCGTACTTTTGCTTTTTTATGTCCTGACGGACTGCAGAATTTAACCGGATGTAAATTAGGAAAAATTATTAAATAATGTATTTGAGGGATAAATATGGCTTTAACAATTACATTTGCTTCAAATTATTTATAGTACTGCTATGTTTTTAATTCAGGAAAATATCTCCTTAAAACCTTATAACACATTCGGTATCGATGTCAATGCCCGCTACTTCGTAGAAATCACAGAAGCTAAGGATTTACTGGAATTACGCCTTTCGGATGTTTTCAGCACGGAGCGTATATTGGTAATTGGGGGGGGGAGTAATTTGCTTTTCCGTTCAGATTTTCAGGGACTGATTATTAAAATGAGCATTCCTGGTATTCAGGCTTCAATTGACAGTCAAACCGTTTATGTAACTGCCGGTGCCGGTGTGGTATGGCATGATCTGGTTATGTATTGTGTGAATAACGGATATGCAGGAATGGAAAACCTAAGCCTTATTCCTGGTACCGCTGGTGCTTCTCCGATTCAGAACATTGGTGCATATGGTGTTGAGCTGATGGATATTTTCTATTCATGTGAAGCTTTTGAACTGGCGACCGGCGAATTCAAAACTTTTAGCTTTGAGGAATGTGGTTTCGCTTACCGAGACAGTGTCTTTAAACATGAACTTAAAGGGCGTTTTATTATTACCGGGGTTACGTTTCGTTTACCTCAGCCTGCGGCTGTAAATACGGGCTATGGTGCTATACAGGCGGTGCTTAATGAACGGAATATAGTAAATCCGGGTATTGCCGATATTTCGGGGGTTGTTGCTGAGATACGCGTTAGCAAACTCCCGGATCCTTCAACCATTGGAAATGCCGGTAGTTTCTTTAAAAATCCAGTGATTCCTGAAAGTCAGTTTGACGGGTTGATTGCAAACTTCCCAAACCTGGTTAGTTTTCCTGCTGGCTCCGGCTACAGAAAACTGGCGGCTGGCTGGCTCATTGAACAGTGTGGATTTAAAGGAATAAGAGACGGTCAAACGGGAACATGGAAGAATCAGGCGCTTGTTTTAGTGAATCACGGTGGCGCTACTGGTGAAGAAGTGTATAGTTTTTCAGAAAAAATTATTGAGGCGGTATATGCCAAGTTTGGTCTAAAACTAGAAAGGGAAGTAAATATTTTGTGATATAGCGGTTAGCCTGCCGGGGAGCGGCTTTGCTTGTTTAGAAAAAAATCTGTGGCCATTTTGGTACATCTATTGTATAAGTGTTAGTATGCAAGCTTAAACAGATTGGGTAGTGCTTCTTTGTAACAGCTTGTTATTTTGTTCGTTAACTTAAAAACTTAGACATTATGACAAAGAATGAATTTAATCTACAGCTCCATCGCCACTCCGTCTCTTTGCAGTCATTTGCTTTAAATTTTACAAAGGATATTGAGGATGCAAATGACCTGGTTCAGGATACCATGCTAAAAGCTGTGACTTACTATAGTAAATTTAAGGAAGGAACAAATCTTAAAGGATGGTTATTCACCATCATGAAAAACACCTTTATCAACAATTACAGAAGGCTGGTTAAAACGAATGCATTAATTACTCAGTCTGAAGACATATCATCTGCTAATCTGCACTATAGTGCAACTAAAAATACTATTGATAGTAAGTTTATCATTGGAGATATCAATAAGGCGCTGGATACACTCGCACCTGAATATTACGTGCCTTTCGTGAAGTACTTTGAAGGTTATAAGTATCATGAAATTGCTGATATGCTGAACATACCTATCGGTACAGTTAAGACCCGAATTCATGTTGCCCGTCAGATTCTGAAAAAATATTTGAAAACATATTCTAAAGAAATTCTGGGAACAGAAGTGGTTTAGCAGCTAAAAAACTTGTTTTTTATGACCGTCCGTAGTGAAGCTGCAGACGGTTTTTTTATGTGGTTTTGAATCGAAAAAGAATTTTAAAGCAGGATTTGCTTTCAAAAGTATATTTTTGGCGATTAACCCGACCAGAATGAACATGACATACCTTCTATTGGATCTCGGCCTGGTGGCCCTGGCTATACTCCTGATCTTTATGAGTAAGAATGGGTTTGCCGCTAACCGCAAATATATCGGGCTTGCGGTAATGATCAATGTTTTTGCTTTTTCTATTCCTACGGAGTTTTTGACGCAGCTAAAAGTGATTGTTTTTAATCCTCCGTACCTGACCGGTACAATTCTCTGGCAACTTCCGGTGGAAGAATTGCTCGCTTTACTTGCGTTGCCTTTAATGGGCCTGGCTATCTATCTTTATCTGAATTCCCGTTACCCGGATCAAAAATATCAGCCATACAGTCTTGCACTAAGTAACCTGATGCTTGGCGTATGTATTGCAATGTTATATTTCGGATATCAAAAGTATTATACTCTTTTTACTTTCGCCATATTGCTTCTTCTTCTTTTATATATCGAATATGTGAATAACCTGAGGTTTATGTATCGGTTTTACCGGGCGTTTCTTGTGTCACTAATCCCTTTTTATATTTTTTACGGTATAGCAGCTAATTTACCAGTCGTTCAGTTCCATCAGGAGGCTACACTGGATTTTAACCTGTTGGGTTTGCCCTTTGAAACACCGTTCTACTTTATGTCGATGATGTTGTTCAGTGTGTATTTTTACGAATTGTTTAAAAGTAAAGCCAAATCCTGAGCGGATGGATGTACAGGAATATACAAAGCAACAATTGGCTTTACGCAACGGACAAGATAAACCGCAGATCTGGGTAGCGTTTAAAGGGCTTATTTACGATGTTTCAGCTAGTCGTCTTTGGCGCAATGGAAAACATTATGAGCACTGGGCAGGGCAAGATCTAACTCCGGAGCTGAAGGATGCGCCACATACCGAAAAGGTATTTGAGAAATTTAAAGTTGTGGGCAAATTGAAAACTTAAAAAAAGCTGACGAGATACCGTCAGCTTTTTTTTGTATTTGCCTGTTTAGGCAATATTAAATGAACTCAATTTCACAAACTCTTTTACGCGGGCAGCAATTTCTTCTTCTGTCAGATTGATAATTCTTTCCGTACCGAATTTCTCGACGCAGAAGGAAGCCAGTGCAGAACCGAATACTATTGCATTTTTCATATTGTTAAAGTTTATCGTGCCTACTTTAGCCAGGTAACCGATAAAACCTCCAGCGAATGTATCTCCTGCTCCGGTCGGGTCAAATACTTCAGCGAGCGGAAGTGCAGGGGTCGAGAAGACCTGGTCTTCATGGAATAATAAAGCGCCATGTTCACCTTTTTTAATAATCAGGTATTTTGGACCCAGAGTCAGGATTTTCTTAGCGGCTTTAACCAGGGAGTATTCTCCTGATAACTGACGGGCTTCTTCGTCATTGATTGTTAATACATCAACCAGTTTTAAAGTTTCCAGCAAATCATTCAGCGCTACATCCATCCAGAAGTTCATTGTATCCAGAACAATCAGTTTAGGGCGGTTTTTAAGCCTTTTAATCACCGTTTGCTGTGTTTGTGGGGCAAGATTACCTAACATCAGATATTCGCAGTCCTGG
>Ga0247805_1000494_pt1 | contig 20330 bp, 14 predicted proteins | sample UWRJL044104R1_FD_180930 | JGI IMG/M metagenome (GOLD analysis project Ga0247805, IMG submission 180930) | Plant litter microbial communities from Arlington Agricultural Research Station in Wisconsin, United States - UWRJ-L044-104R-1 | ecosystem: Environmental > Terrestrial > Plant litter >... | reverse complement strand
AGCACTGGCTGCTTTTCCGGAAGCTTATGAAGAATCTCAAAAATTCAAAAACAACGATTACATTAAGGAAATTGAATCAGCCGATAAAAAAAGAAATGATGAATGGTACCAATTATTAAATAAAACCGATGAAGGCCTCAATAAGCACTGGGATTTAGCGGGAATTAATGATAAGAACTGGGAACAAATGCCTATTCCAGGATTTTGGTCAGAACAATCTCTTGGTAATATAAATGGATCTGTTTGGTTTAGAAAAGAAATAGAAGTGCCTAAATCTATGGTAGGAAAGCCAGCCAAATTATTTATGGGTTGTATTGTTGATCAGGATTTTGTTTATGTTAATGATGAATTAGTTGGAACCACAGGCTATCAATACCCACCGCGTAGGTATACTGTAAAGCCAACTGTTTTGAAAGAAGGAAAGAATATAATTTCAATAAGAGTGGTTAATAATATTGGAAAAGGTGGTTTTGTACTAGATAAACCGTATTATTTGGCGGTAGATAAAGACACAATTGATTTAAAAGGAATGTGGAAATACAAATTAGGAGCAGTAATGAAACCTTTAAAAGGAGCAACAGCTGTTAGAATGAAGCCTGAAGGATTATTTAATGCAATGATAGCTCCTTTGACTAATTTAAAAATTAAAGGCGTTTTATGGTATCAAGGGGAGTCTAATTCGGGTAATCCTAAATTATATGCCAAAGCTTTACCAGTATTAATAAAAGATTGGAGAACAAAATGGGGGCAAGGTAATTTTCCTTTTCTTTTTGTGCAATTACCCAATTTTATGGAAACTTATTCAGAACCTCGAGAAAGCAATTGGGCGGCATTAAGACAGGCTCAGTTAGAAACATTAAGTGTGCCTAACACAGGAATGGCTGTAACAATTGATTTGGGTGAGTGGAATGATATTCATCCATTAAATAAAGAAGATGTTGGGAAACGCTTGTCTTTATTGGCTCGAAAGTTAGCATATGGAGAAAGCAAATTACAAGCTTCAAGTCCAATGCCAAATGCGTCTGTTTTCGAAAAAGATAAAGCTATTATTTCTTTCAAAAATAGTGGAGGAGGACTAATTGTAAAAAAAGGAACCGAATTAAAATCGTTTGCTATTTCAAATGATGGTAAAAATTTTGTTTGGGCAAATGCTAAAATAATAGGGGATAAAGTAGAGGTTTGGAACGAAAAAATAAGTAATCCCACAATAGTTCGATATGCCTGGGATAATAATCCAGAGGATGCTAATTTATTTTCGAAAGAAGGATTACCGGCTACACCTTTTGAGCTTAAAAAGAAATAATCAAAAAACCACGTTAGACATTCTGCTTAACGTGGTTTTTAATTTTTAGATTCTTTTTGATGATTCTCGAATAAGTACTTCGGTATTTAAAAAAGTAATTTCCTTGACTTCGTCTTTTTTATTTGATTTAATATTTTTTAATATTATTTCTGCCGATGCTTTTCCCATTTTGGCTGCAGGATGCGTAATAGTTGATAAATTAGGATCTATAATTTGGGAGATTGGGTCGTTATTAAAACCAATAATAGCTAATTCTTCAGGGATTTTAATTCCTCTTTTTTTAGCAGTTTGGATAGCACTAACTGCTATAATATCTCCAGAAGCAAAAATACCATCGGGACGGAGTTCTAAATCAAATAGTTTATTACTTGCTTTAGCACCTTCTTCATAAGTAACTGTTTTCAAATTCACGATTAATTCGTCAATTTGAGGTAAACTATGATCTTTCAATGCATCTAAATAACCTCTTTTTCTTTCGCTATATAAATTACCAAATTCAGATCCAGCAGTAAGATGTGCTATGCGTATACAACCTTGTTCTATAAGGTGTTTTGTAGCCTTGTATCCAGCGGCATAGTTGTCAATAATAACACGGAATGTATTAAAATCTTTAGGTACACGATCGACAAAAACCAAAGGAATATTGTTGCTAACAAATTGTTGGAAATGGGAAGTATCACGCGTTTCCATCGCAAGCGAACTAATTACTCCACTTACTCTACTGCTGTATAAAGATTTAGCCAAACTCACTTCTTCATCATAAGAATCATGAGATTGCATAATAATTACATTGTATCCCGATTTTTGAGCAGTAATTTCGATACCACTAATTAATGAAGAAAGGAATGGTTGTGTAACAGTGGGTATCAAAACACCAATTGTATTGGTTTTATTTCCACGAAGTCCAGCCGCCAAAGTGTTAGGTACATAACCCATTTCTTCGGCAGTTTTTTTTACTTTTTTTATCGTTTTATCGCTAATTGATGGATGATCTTTTAACGCTCTGGAAATGGTAGAGGTTGCAAGATTTAATTTTTCAGCAATATCATAGATAGTAATATCTTTATTTTCTTCCATAAATTAAAACGTGTGAATCACAAATATACATTTTTTTTGTACTAATTGTATTTTGCGTTATTTGGTAATAATTTTCTATTCTAGAAAAGGAGATATGTGCTAATAAAATAGATTAACAATTATTAGGGTCTTTCAATTAGCTTGTTATTTCCCGATACAAAAGTTAGCAAAGATATTCCCTAATAATTCATCATTTGTAACCTGACCCGTTATGGTTCCGAATTGGTATAAAGCTTCTTTAATATCGAGAGCCATAAGATCGCTGGATAGATTAGTTTCTAGTCCGTATTTTACTTTTTGGATTTCATTTAAAGCTTTTAATAAGGAATCGTAATGTCTTGTATTAGTTACAATTGTTTCATTGTTTCTTAATGCTCCTGTGTTGACAAAAGATAATAGTTCATTTTTTAAAATGTCAATTCCTATTTTATTTTTTGCTGAGATTGCTATCAGTTTGGTGTTCTCTGTTTTGAGTTCTGATTGGATAAAACTTAAAACTTCATTGGTTAATAAATCAGATTTATTGGCAATGATAAGTAGTGGTTTTAATGGAAATTGGTTTTTTATTTTTTCAATTTCAATTTTGACATTTGGTAAACTTTCAGCTGTTAACTGAGAACTATCCACTAAAAGTAAAACTACCTGTGCTTGTTCAATTTTTTCGAAAGTTTTCTTGATTCCGATACTTTCTACGTAATCCTGAGTTTCACGAATTCCAGCGGTATCGATGAATCGGAATCCAATTCCACCAATGACTAATTCATCTTCAATTGTATCACGAGTAGTTCCGGCAATGTCGGAAACAATGGCGCGCTCTTCATTCAATAAAGCATTCAAAAGTGTTGATTTTCCAACGTTTGGTTCCCCCACAATGGCTACAGGAATTCCGTTTTTAATAACATTTCCAACAGCAAATGAATCAATCAATCGTTTTAAAACAAATTCGATTCGGTTTAATAATTCGTTAAATTGACTTCTATCGGCAAATTCTACATCTTCTTCAGCAAAGTCTAATTCGAGTTCGATTAAAGAAGCAAAATTCAATAATTCTTCACGGAGTTTCGCAATTTCATTCGAGAAACCACCACGCATTTGCTGCATCGCAATTTGATGTGAAGCTTCATTGTCTGATGCAATTAAATCGGCAACGGCTTCGGCTTGGGACAAGTCGAGTTTTCCGTTTAAAAAAGCACGCAAAGTAAATTCACCAGCATCGGCCATTCTGCAACCATTTCGAAGTAATAATTGGATAATTTGCTGCTGAATATAAGTAGAACCGTGACAAGAAATTTCAACGGTATTTTCACCAGTATATGAATTAGGACCTTTAAACACCGAAACTAAGACCTGATCTAAGGTTTTAGCACCATCAACTATATGGCCTAAATGCAGCGTATGTGTTTTTTGGGTTGTTAAATCTTTATTTTTAATTGATTTAAAAACCGCATTAGCAATACTGATGGCATCTTGTCCTGAAATACGGATAATTGCAATGGCTCCGGCACCTGAAGCTGTGGCTAGTGCTACTATAGAATCGTTGTTTAGCATTTTCTTAATTATTGGCTGCAAAGGTACTAAATCTAACGAAGTATTATTCAGACTGAAATATAAAACCACAATTTATTGGGAAATACAGCGTTAAAATTGTATCTTTATTCGACAAGTTAAAGTCTAATTCTATAAACTATTGAATATGAAACGCATATTATTTCCTACCGATTTCTCTGAAGCAGCAACGAATGCTTTTGTACACGCCTTAGAATTTGCTAACCGTATTGGTGGCGAGTTGGTGTTGTTGCACGCTTTCGAATTGCCTATTTATGACAATCAATATTTTCCTGAAAATTACATGCTGATTTATGAATCAATAGAGTTGGCTCAATTTGAACATTTTAAAGACGAGTTGCCTAAACTACGTGCTATTGCTGAAGAACGCAATCTGGGCGAAATTAAAATGACCCATCGCTTAATGGATGGAGGTTTGATGTTTGCTGTTGAAAAAGCTGTCAAAGAAGATAATATTGATTATGTAATCATGGGGACAGAAGGTGCAACCGGCTGGATTGATGCTTTGTTTGGAACAAATACTACAGCAGTTATTTCAGATGCTACTATTCCTATTTTTAGTGTACCAATAAATGCTAAATTTAAAACCATAAAAAATATTGCATTTACAACCCGTTTTAGGCCTAAAGATAAAAAAGCCTTAAAGAAAGTTTTAAAATTAGCTAAAAAGCTTGATGCAAAAATCAAATGTCTTTATATAAAAACAGACGATTCGGATGTAACTAAAGAAACGATTAAAGAATGGGAAAATGAATTTTTGAATGAACCTGTTGAATTTAGTATCGTTTTAAACGAAGATGTAAAAGAAAGTATTCTTGATTTTATTTTGTTTAAAAAAGTAGATATTGTAGTAATGCTAACGTATAAGCGTAGTTTTTTCGAAAATTTATTTCATCATAGTCTGACTAAAGATTGTGCTTCAAGTTTGGATATTCCTATTTTAGCTATTCCTATCGAATAGTTCTTTTTTAACGAAATATTCTCTACTTTTTTGTTAGCCTGGTTTATATTTGTCACTCATTTGATACAATATGGATATTTATAACTCTAAGGTTACCTTTTTTACTAGCGAATTAAGCAAAATCAACAAAAAATACAATTCAATCAGTTTATTCCGATTGTTGAGTATTTTTTTGTTTTTAGCTTCAATCTATTTTTACATCCAAAAAGCAGAAGGATTTTGGATTATTTTAGCTGTGTTGTTTTTTGCTTCTTTTTTAGTTTTAATGCGAATTCATTCTCGTTTGTCTTTTCAGAGACTTTTAAAGAAAGCATTGTTGAAAATCAATCAGGATGAAATTTCGTTTTTAAAAAGAGAAAAAATTCCTTTTGAAAATGGTGAAGAATTTCAGGATTTTCATCATCCTTATGCTTACGATTTGGATATTTTTGGAGAACATTCTTTGTTCCAAAATCTAAACAGAACTGCAACTTTTATTGGTAAAAAAACCTTAGCACATCAATTGTTAACATTGAACACTAATGAAGTTATTCTTGAAAATCAGCAAGCCATAAACGAACTCAAATCTAAAATAGACTGGCGTCAGGATTTTTTGGCCTTAGCAACAGTAAGTAATGATTCTGAAATATCGTATAAATCTTTATTGCATTGGAATTCTTCAGGTAATACTACTTTACCTAAAGTTTTAATTGCTATTTCGTTTATTTTTCCAACATTGTTTTTAGGTCTTTTGACCGCTTATTTTATTACTTCAAAAACAATTTTACTTTCTTATCTCACCTATCTTTTTATTATTAATTTAATGGTTTTAGGAAAGTTTTTTAAACGAATTCAATCCGAAATTACCCAGGCTGACCGTGTTGATCAGATTATAAAACAATACAGTTCATTGGTACAAAAAATTGAAAAAGAAACATTCCAGTCTAAAAAGTTAAAAGACTTACAGCAGCAGTTGATTTTTAAAAATGCAACAGCGAGCAAACATTTAAATGAGTTGTCTGAGTTGTTTTCTAAAATGGAAACTGTTGTAAATTATGTGGTGGCTACATTGTTTAACGGAATTTTTTTATATCACATCCATGTATTAAAATCACTTTTAAAATGGAAAGAAAACTATTCAACTGAATTTGAAAAATGGATTGATGTTATCGGTGAATTCGAAAAACTCAATAGTTTGGCTAATTTCTCCTATAATAATCCTGAATTTGTTTATCCGGAATTGAACACCGATTTTAAAATTAATTTTTCAAATCTGGGACATCCATTATTGAATACTGAAACCAGGGTAGGGAATGACAGTATTTTTTATCCTCAATCGTTTGTGATTTTGACGGGTTCTAATATGTCGGGCAAAAGTACTTTTTTGAGAAGTTTAGGAATCAATATGGTTTTAGCAGGAACGGGTTCTGTGGTTTGTGCCAGCGAGGCTCAGGTGCATCCTTTACCGGTTTTGGTTTCCATGCGACTATCCGATTCTTTGTCGGATAGCGAATCCTATTTCTTTGCCGAAATAAAGCGTTTGAAACAAATTATGGATGCATTAGAAATTCAGCCTGCTTTTGTATTACTGGATGAAATTTTAAGAGGAACTAATTCTGATGATAAACGAAACGGAACTATTGAAGTACTTAAAAAAGTAATTGCTAAAAAAGCTATTGGAGTTATTGCAACGCACGATATTGAAGTTTGCTTAACTACTAATCAATATCCGGAAATATTAAGTAATAACTGTTTTGAAGTCGAAATAAAAAATGATGATCTTCATTTTGATTATAAACTTCGAAAAGGAATTTGTAAAAATAAAAGTGCTACTTTTTTAATGAAGAAAATGGGAATTATCTAAAATTGAAAACATATAAGTCATATAAGTTTTTTTATTTAGTTCCTTTTAGTTTTCTAAATTAGATCACAAAAGTTAAAGAGACGATATTTTTAATATGGCAATAAATCTTTGAATTACTTAAATGGTCTTGTAAATAGAAATAACTGTAAAATATAAGTTAGAGAAACTTATATGACTTATGTGGTAAAAAAATCAATCTGTATTCAGTAAAATATAAAGCAAAAAAAACCGCTTTTCTAGGAGGAATCGCGGTTTTTTTAAATATAAAAAATGGTTGGTTAATAGCGTAATTTTTTACAATGATAAGTATTTTATTTTTAAATCAAAAATAAAACTCATCATTTTTTGCGTTTTATTTAACTATTTAACATTACTGGCATAACAAGCATAGTTACAGTTTCGCCATCTTCTAATCCGTCAATAGGAGTTAGAATTCCGGCACGATTTGGTAACGACATTTCCAGCATAATCATGTCTGATTGTAAGTTAGTTAGCATCTCCGTTAAGAAACGGGAATTGTAACCTATTTGCATGTCATCTCCCTGATAATCACAAGTCAATCTTTCTTCGGCTTTGTTAGAGTAATCGATATCTTCAGCAGAAACATTCAATTCAGCACCAGCAATTTTTAAACGAATTTGGTGTGTAGTTTTGTTCGAAAAGATAGCCACACGACGCACAGAACTCAAAAATTGAGAACGGTCAATCATTAATTTGTTTGGATTTTCTTTTGGAATTACCGCTTCGTAATTTGGATATTTTCCATCAATCAAACGACACATTAACACGTAGTTATCAAAAGAAAAAGTAGCATTCGAATCATTATATTCAATTTTTACTTCAGCGTCAGATGTTGATAGAATATTTTTTAAAATTGTCAACGGTTTTTTAGGCATAATAAAATCAGCTACCTGAGAAGCAGTAACATCCGTACGAGCATATTTTACTAATTTATGAGCATCTGTAGCAACAAAAGTCAAACCTTGTGGCGAAAACTGGAAGAATACTCCTGACATTACCGGGCGTAAATCATCGTTTCCAGCTGCAAAAATAGTTTTGCTTACTGCTGTAGCTAATACATCGGCAGGAACTAAAGTTACTGATGGTTCTTCTAAATTTACTGCTTTTGGGAATTCTTCTCCTGGAGCATAAGCTAAAGCATATTTTCCTGAATTAGAACTGATTTCTATAGTGTTATTTTCTTCAACAGTAAAAGTTAAGGGTTGTTCAGGGAACGTTTTTAAGATTTCCAAAAGCAATTTCGCAGGTACAGCAACACTACCTACACTGGTAGAATCGATAGATAAAGTAGCAGACATTGTAGTCTCTAAATCAGACGAAGAAACGGTTAGCTCGTTATTGTCTAATTCAAATAAGAAGTTATCCAGAATAGGTAACGTATTACTGCTATTAATGACGCTTCCTAAAACTTGTAATTGCTTTAATAAGTACGAACTCGATACTATAAATTTCATATGAAGATTATATTTGTTTTTTATTGGAATAGGGTATCTTTTTTTAGAATTTATAAATGATACACTTTTACAAATATATCGTAAACAAATCTAGTATTGAAAAATTTTTATTAACATCTATTTGCTGTATTTACGCTTTCTTAAAAAGCCAAATACAACTCCAAAAATTGTTAAAATTAGAATTGGAAGCCCGATAGTTATGACTTGCGTCTGTGTATAATTTTCATATACTTTTTCTTTATCTAATAATGGTAAGTCTAAATCCTTAGATCGAATGTTAATAAGTCCGGTGTCATCCAGCAAGTAATTGACGCAATTGAGCAGGAAATCTTTATTATCGTATAAATTTCCAGAGCGTTGATCAAAGCCTAATTCTACAGGTTCATAATTCTTATCCAATTGATTTTTGATGATATCACCATCCGAAATCACAATCATTTTGCTGGCTTTCCCTGTTGCTTCAAAATTATTTTGGTCGAAAGCTAAAACTCTGTTTTGAAATACCGAGTGAAAGTTGCCTTCCAGCAAAACTGCCATTGGAAGATTTCCAGTATTGATATAATGATTCGGGCTGGTTTCTTCGGTTACAATATTCAAATTAATTTCGGTAGGTGTTCCTACTTTTTTAGAATATTGTGATGATTTTAGCAGTACCGTTTTCTTTATTCCGTTTTTTAAAGTATCAATTGGATTAGCAAAATCAAATTTGATTCCACCCAAATTTTTCACAATAGGATGTTGACTTTCTGGATACACTAAAGGAGCAAACTTCCAATTGAAAGCCTGGTATTGCGTAGCACTTCCTTGTTCGCCAGTAGCTAGTTTTATTGGACTTCCTTGTTCATCTTTTACAATATCAGGATTGATTCTAATACCATATTTAAAGAACATATCGTTTAGATTCAAATCTCTTGGGAAAGCCAAAGTTGCTCCAGCATCATTATATAAACTATCCATTTCGGCAACTACCTGATCTACTAACCAAATTGTTTTCCCACCGTTGATGATGAATTGGTCTAAGACTTGTTTTTCGGAATCTGAGAAGGCTTGTGTTGGTTTAGCAATAATAGCCAAATCATACTTTTTTAAGGCTTCTAAACTGTTAACAGGACTCTTAGCAACAGAATCTAATGTAAAAGGACCAATGTGATAGCTTTCTTTTATTTGCAAAAGAAACTTAGCAATAAAAACATCATGAATTTCGCCATTTCCTTTAATTACAGCAATCTTTTTTTGTTTCTCCTTGGTGATTTTATTTAATGCATCGGCTATCGAATATTCTAAATGTTGCACGGAGCCAATTACCTTTTCGGTAGTAGAAGCGCCCATAATGTTTTTCAACAGCGGAATATTCACTTCCTTGTTTTGATAAACGGCAATTGCCCAAGGAAAAACCATAGCTTGCGATTGTTTTCCTTTGTCGTCAACCGTAATATTTACAGGTGTTAATCCTTTCATGTACAACGTTTTTATGTTGTCCATGCTGGCATCTTTATTTTCTAGAGGATCTACAAATTCGAAATTAATATTCGAATTATACGCTTGAAATTCTTCGACTAATTCACGGGTTTCCTGTTGTAATCTTTTAAATTCAGCAGGCAAATCGCCTTCCATATAAATTTTTATTGAAAGCGGTTCTTTTACCTGTTTAATAATATTTAATGAAGTTTCAGATAAGGTATAACGACTGTCCTTAGTTAAATCAAATCGATGAAAAAATAAATTCCCAATTAGGTTTACTAGTATCAGAATTGCAATGGTAATCAATACTGATTGTAGGTTTCTTTTTTTAGTAGCTATCATTACAGTTTAAAAGATTTAAGTTGGTAAACAGTAAATGAAAGAAAAGCTACAACCACACTTGTAAAGTAAATAATGTCACGAGTGTCGATTACGCCGCGGCTCATACTTTTAAAATGATTTTGCATTCCTAAAATCGAAATAAATGATGAAAAAGAAGGAATGATGCTTGAAAAACCTTCGAATCCAAAATAGAAAAAGAAACACAAAAACACTGAAAGTATAAAAGCTACAATTTGGTTATCTGAAAGGGTAGAAGTGAAAATTCCGATAGCAGTATAAGCGCCAATTAAAAATAAAAGTCCAAAATAAGAACCAATGGTACTTCCCATATCGATATTGCCTTGAGGCATTCCTAAATTTGAAATTACTTCAACATAAATAAATGTTGGAATAATAGCGATGATAATCAGTAATACCGCTCCAAGAAATTTACCATTTGCTATTTGCCAAACAGACAATGGTTTAGTTAGTAGTAATTCAAGTGTTCCTTGTTTTCTTTCGTCAGAGAAAGAACGCATGGTTACAGCTGGAATTAAGAAAATTAAAATCCAGGGAGCAAGAGTGAAAAACGGAGTCATATCGGCAAAACCCGAATTCAGGATGTTGTAATCGCCTTCAAAAACCCACAGAAATAATCCGTTGATGATTAGAAAAATAGCGATAACTAAATAACCTATGGGCGAACCAAAAAAGGATTTAATTTCACGTAATAATAAGGCTTTCATTCTTTTTTAGTTATGAGTTGTGGGTTATGAGTTATGTTTTAATTCTGTTTAGATATTTACCAAATCTGCAATCTTAAATCGTTAATCTAAAATCATAAATCTCAATTCTTAAATTCGATAGTAACGGCATCCCGATAATTGAGTCCTAATAAACTGCTTGCAGAACCAATTTTGGATGGATTACTTCTAAAAATGGCAATTTCGAGATAACCCGCTTCATTGAAAATGGCGAGTTTTTCGCCTTCATAATTCTTAATCGGATATTTATCTGAAATAGCAATCGCCGAATAATTAGGCAATATGGTTTTGATATTTTTAGTTTTCATTTGGATTTCATATGGTCTGCCTTTGGCTACTTCCAAAAATTGTTTTTTGGTAATATTGGTTACCACATTCCCAAAATGATCAATATAAATAACGTGGCCTTTTAAGCTATTATTATCATTGGCAGTTACGGCTTTCATTTCCGTTACTTCCTTAACTGAGTTAATTTCTCTGCCAATTACGTTCAGTAAACCGCCTCTGGCAATATGACAAGCTACGGTTACAAAAACATCTAATCCTGAAGCATCACTAGGCAAACGGTCGTGAATATTGATGGCTACAATTTTTTGGGGAACTATTTTTTGCGAAAGCATACTTAAAATACCATTATCGGCAGCAATAAAATAAGAATCGTTCCATTGCATCACAATATGTAGATTTTCTTTATTTAATTCCATGTCCACCCCAATGAGGTGAACGGTTCCTTTAGGAAAACTAGCATAAGCAGCGCTAATGATGTAGCTGGCTTCTACGGTGTTAAATGGATCTATATCATGCGAAATATCAATAATTTGAGCTTCTGAATATTCAGATAGAATTTTCCCCTTTAGTGCACCTACAAAGTGATCTTTCAAGCCGTAATCAGTAGTAAGGGTAATTATTGACATATTTTTGTTTATAACTATTGGTGAAATCTAAAATTAATTTTCATTAAATTTGAGAAATGCAAAGCTAATAATAGTAAATTCAAAAAAGCAAAAAAGCAAAAACAAATTCTAAATATTAACCAAATAAAACCTAGGTGTACTTACACCATGGATTAGATTTTAACCGATTTAGTAATATTATAAAACTATACCCTTTGAACGAAAGAATTATCGAGCTCATAGACATCGCTCCAAAAGAGTTTTGGGGTGCTCAAGACACTCATCTTGAAACCATTAAAAAATATTATCCAAAATTAAAAATAGTTGCCAGAGGGACAACTTTAAAAGCATTTGGAGAAAAAGACATATTGGACGAGTTCGAAAGGCGTTTTCAAAGATTAATGCTTCATTTTACCCGCTACAACAACATTGATGACAATGTAATTGAGCGCGTAATTTTAGGAGATATTCAGGATGACCGAAAAATGAGTCCGAATGACAAAATTTTAGTACATGGAGTAGGTGGCAAAATTATAAAAGCCATGACGCCTAACCAGCAATTATTAGTTGATACTATTAATAAAAACGATATGGTTTTTGCAGTTGGACCAGCCGGAACGGGTAAAACCTATACTGGTGTGGCAATGGCGGTAAAAGCATTGAAAGAAAAACAGGTAAAGCGAATTATTCTGACTCGTCCAGCTGTAGAAGCAGGGGAGAATTTAGGATTTCTTCCTGGAGACATGAAAGAAAAATTAGATCCTTACATGCAACCGCTTTATGATGCTTTGCGTGATATGATTCCGAATGAAAAATTAGAAGAGTATATTACCAAAGGAATTATCCAAATTGCGCCATTAGCTTTCATGCGTGGACGAACCTTAGATCATGCATTTGTAATTCTGGACGAAGCACAAAACACGACGCATTCGCAAATGAAAATGTTTTTAACCCGTATGGGAAAAAATGCAAAATTCATGATTACAGGTGATCCAGGGCAGGTAGATTTACCTCGAAGAACCATTTCGGGATTAAAAGAAGCCTTGTTAGTTTTAAAAGACATTGAAGGAATTGGAATCATTTATCTTGACGATAAAGACATTGTAAGACACCGATTAGTTAAAAAGGTAATTGATGCTTATAAATATACGGAGAACGTTGATTAACCAGATTAATTAACTTAATAACATTCTAGCTGCGACCCCGATTGGGGTCGTAGTTTTTTAATAAATACCACAAAATATTGAAAAACGTAATCATAACAGGAGCATCAGGAGGAATAGGAAAAGAATTAGCACTGCATTTTGCAGCAAATAATTGGAATGTGATTGCAACGATGCTTTGTTTAGAACAAGGAAAAGAATTAGAAAAAGTAAAAAATATCAAATGTTATTTGCTGGACGTTACTTCTACAGAAAGTATCGCTGTTGCAAAAGAACAAATTATAACCGATTTTAAAACCATAGATGCCGTTATTAATAACGCTGGAATAGGGTACAGGAGTTTTGTAGAATTCTCTGAAGATGCTGAAATTAATAACATTATTGATGTCAACTGGTTAGGAGTAGTAAAGGTTTGTCGTGCTTTTACGCCTGTTTTTAGAACGCAAAAAAATGGACATTTTATTAATATTTCTTCTATTGCGGGATTAGTTAATTTGCCGTTAGGAAGTTTTTACCATTCCACGAAACATGCTGTGGAGAGTTTTTCAGAGTGTATGGCTTATGAATTAATGAATTTTAATATTAGTGTTTCTACGGTGCAATTTGGAAATACACCTTCTAATTTTCAAAAAAACGTAACCAAATGTAATGCAACTCCTTTAAAATGTTACAACGAACTAATGCACAAAATAAGTAGTATTGTTGAAGGAAAAACCAATAAAAATTGTGATTTAAAACAGTCCATTATTGAAAAAGTGCTGAAAATTGCCGAAAATCCACCCAAAAAATTCAAACGAAATACCATTGGTTTTGATGCCAATGCACTCAATGTGCTTCGTAATTTTCTAGGCTATCGATTGTTTGGAAGAATTATACGGTATTCTGTTTTTAAGTGATTATATAAATTAGCAATACGTTAATTTGCTGTTATTTCAACAATTATTTGGTGCGCTTTCTTTGTATTTTGAATATTTTTGCAATTCATTTAGCGTGAAAGAGAATATGATACAAGAAAATATAAAAGTAATTATAAGCGATTTAGACGGAACATTACTAAACAGCGACCACCGGATTTCAGAATACACTAAAGAAGTTTTTAGAGAATTACACCAACAAGATTATTTAATAATTGTTGCCACTGGACGTCATCACCTGGATGCCATGCCTATAATAGAAACTCTAGGTTTTCCAATTTATTTGGTTACTTCTAATGGAGCCCGAATCCATACACCTGCTAAAGAACTACTTTTTTCAACCAATATGAATAGTAGCGCCGTACAAGCAGTTTTAGAGATGGATATTCCAGATGAATTTACTACTGTACTTTTTAAAGAAAATGTTTGGCAAACCAATAAAAACAACGATAAATTGCTGGAATTTCAAACCGAATTGAACTACGTTCCAGAATTAGTAAACTATAAAGAAGTGACTGATTTTGATGTGATTAAAATATTTTTTACTCACGAAAGTCACGGAAAATTAGTAGAGTTGAGAGAAACTATTTTGGAAAAACATCCTGATATTTTTAGTCATGCGTTTAGTTTACCGCATTGTTTGGAATTCATGGATAAATCAGTAGATAAAAGTGTGGCAATAGCACAAATTTTAGCAATTGAAGGATACCAATTTGATCAGGCTGTTTCTTTTGGAGATGGCTATAATGACGAAGGAATGTTAAATGCTTCTGCAAAAGGTTTGCTAATGGGTAATGCACCTGATAGTTTGAAAAATAAATTGTCTCATCTTGAAGTGATTTTAAAAAATCATGAAGATGGTGTTGCTAATTATTTGGCTGATAAAATATTGAATAATGTGAGTTTACAAGCTAAATAAGAAAGATTTAACCGCAAAGAATACAAAGATTTGTGTTTTCTTCAACGCAAAGACCGCAAAGTTTTGTGAACCTTTCGGTTAAGTTATTTAGCCACAGGTTATATAGATTAGCACAGATTATTTTTTGTGAACTTAGCGAAATCTTAGTGCTCTTTGCGGTTAAAAATCTTTGTGACTTTTGTGGTTAAAAAATAATAAATACCATTTTATATCATTTTTTAAATCTTTGAAATCCTTTTAATCTGTGGTAAAAAAAGCCATAAAAGTAAACAGTACTTTCTTTGTTTTTCTGTCTAAAATAATCCTAAATTTGCATTCTTATAAAATCAACACAATACGTATCTAGATGAGTAATACAATCACTACCACTAATTTTAATTTTCCAGGTCAAAAATCGGTTTATAGAGGTAAAGTTAGAGAAGTTTATAATATTAATGACGAATTATTAGTAATGGTGGCAACGGACAGGCTTTCGGCTTTTGATGTGGTTTTGCCAAAAGGAATTCCTTATAAAGGACAAATTCTGAACCAAATTGCTACTAAATTCATGGAATTGACTCAGGATATTGTTCCAAACTGGTTGATTGCTACTCCGGATCCAAGTGTTGCTGTAGGTCATTTATGCGAGCCATTTAAAGTAGAAATGGTTATTCGTGGGTATTTGTCAGGTCATGCTTCACGCGAATATGCTCTAGGAAAAAGAGAAATTTGTGGTGTGAAAATGGCTGAAGGTTTAAAAGAAAACGATAAATTTCCTGAGCCATTAATCACTCCAACTACAAAAGCTGATAATGGAGAACACGATGCTGATATTTCCAGAGAAGCTATTCTTTCTAAAGGAATTGTAAGTGAAGAAGATTATTTAGTTTTAGAAAAATATACCAGAGCCTTGTTTCAAAGAGGTACTGAAATTGCTGCCAGTCGTGGATTAATTTTAGTAGATACTAAATATGAATTTGGAAAAACTAAGGATGGCGTAATTGTTTTAATTGACGAAATTCATACTCCGGATTCTTCTCGTTATTTTTATGCAGAAGGTTACCAACAAAGACAAGACAATGGTGAAGAACAAAAACAATTATCGAAAGAATTTGTACGTCGTTGGTTAATTGAAAATGGTTTTCAGGGACAAGAAGGACAACAAATTCCTGAAATGACTGATGCTTACATCGAAACGGTTTCAGACAGATATATTGAATTGTATGAAAATATCATTGGAGAGAAATTTGTAAAAGCAGATATTTCAAACATCAATGAAAGAATCGAAAAGAATGTTGTGGCTTATTTAGCAAACAATAAATAATTTCGAGATAAAGTTTAAAAAATAAAAATCCGTCTTGTTTTAGAAAACGAGACGGATTTTTTATTGGTATCTAATGCAAGATTATTTAAAATAAGAAAAAGTTTCGTTGTTTTCTATTTTAAGTATAGTTTCATAAATTAACTTGATCACATTTTCTACATCCTCTTTATGAACCATTTCTACAGTAGTATGCATGTAACGCAACGGAAGCGAAATTAAAGCCGAAGCCACACCGCCATTGCTGTAAGCAAAAGCATCAGTATCAGTTCCTGTAACACGCGAAGAGGCCAAACGCTGAAAAGGAATTTCTTTTTCCTCAGCCGTATTGATAATCAAATCTCTCAAATTATTTTGTACCGCCGGAGCATAAGTAATTACTGGACCATTTCCAATTTTTGTTTCTCCTTCAATTTTCTTGTCAATCATTGGAGTAGTAGAATCATGACATACATCAGTAATAATAGCTACGTTTGGTTTAATGGTTTGTGTAATCATTTCGGCACCACGTAAACCTACTTCTTCCTGAACGGCATTAGTAATGTACAATCCAAAAGGTAATTTTACTTTGTTTTCATGCAAAAGACGAGCTACTTCGGCAATCATAAAACCTCCCATACGGTTGTCGATAGCGCGGCAAACAAATTTATTTTCGTTTAAAACTACAAACTCATCCGGATAAGTAATCACACAACCTACATGAACCCCTAATTTTTCAACTTGCTCTTTAGTTTCACATCCTAAATCAATAAAAATATTGCTGATTTTTGGGTTTTCTTCTTTGTCTCTATTTCTGGTATGGATGGCTGGCCAACCAAAAACACCTTTTACAATACCATTTTTAGTGTGGATGTTTACACGTTTTGAAGGTGCAATTTGGTGATCAGAACCACCATTTCTAATTACATAAATCAAACCGTCTTCGGTAATGTAATTTACATACCAAGAAATTTCATCAGCATGTCCTTCAATAACCACTTTAAAAGGAGCATCTGGATTAATGATTCCAACAGCCGTTCCGTAAGTATCCGTTATAAAAGTATCAACATAAGGTTTTAGATACTCCATCCAAATTTTTTGTCCGCTACTTTCGTAACCTGTTGGTGAAGCATTATTAAGGTAGCTTTCTAAAAAAGCCATTGAATCATTGTTTAATATCGATTTTGTACTCATAAAATATTTTTTTGCTAAATTATAATTTTCTATATAAAACTACCATTTTAAAAGGAATTATTAAAGTGAATAATCCTGCTTTTAGAGTAGTTTTGATTATTTTAAATAGCAATATCTATTTTAGAGTTACTTTGAGAGAAAGAACATCAATTTTGAATCGTTATTGTAAACAGTTTTAGAAATAATTTGTCTTTATATTGTATTTCCTTCAAGTGTTAAAGGAAGAATTACTGTAAATTCAGCTCCATTATCTTTTTCACCACTTGCTTTAATTGTACCATTATGTCTGTCTACTATTTTTTTGCAAAGTGATAAACCAAGTCCGTTACCTTCGTATTCGGTTTTAGAATGGAGCCTTTCAAAAGCAGTGAATATTCTTTCGTAAAAATCAGATTCTAAGCCAATACCATTATCTTTTATTTTTATTTGTATTGCTTCAACTCTGTTAATAGTCGTAAAAGAAGAGGTTATAGTTATTCTTGGAGGCTGATTTGCTTTTGAGAACTTTAATGCGTTTTGTATCAGGTTGTAAAAGAGCTGTGTAATAAGAATTGGCGCACCGTCTATTTCTGGTAATTCAGAGGTAACAAGAATTGCATTTTTTTCTTTAATTATAAGTTCTAAATCTACTTTTATATTTTCAATAACTTCATTAAGGTCTATTCTTTCTATGGGTTGTTTGGTTTTATCCAGTGTTGAATAAGATAGAATTCCCTCAATGATATTTTCCATTCTATGGGAAGACTGATCGATTTTATAAAGGTATTTTTTTGAGTTTTCACTAAATTCAGCTTCTTTCCCGTCTTTAAGAAAAGCATTAAAAATTTTGATTTTTCTAAGCGGTTCTCTAAGATCATGGCTCACTACATTGGCAAAATGCAAGAGATCATTATTGGATCGTGTTAATTCTTCTGTACGGTTTAAAACCTGTTTTTTTAATTCTTCTTCAAACTCTTTACGCTCATGTATATCCTGAACTACACCTATAATGTTTTTGGGAGTTCCATCTTCATCCTTAATAATTTTACCACTAACTTTAATCCATTTGATGGATTCATCCTCATTAATTATTCTGGCTTCATAAGATAATTTTCCTGTAATTTCAGCTTGTTCATAAGCTTTTTTACGTACGTCAAAATCATCTGGATGTAGTCTTCGGATTAATTCGTCATTGGTAATTTCATTACTATTGCTATCAATAGACATAATAGTATTGAAATTTCCTGAAGTTTGGATTTTTTTAGTAGAAAGATCTATTTCATAAGTTCCCATATCGGAGTTATCGATAGCAATTTTCAGTCTTTCATTTGAACTTTTTATCTCATCTTTGGCCTGATGTAAATCTGTAACATCAAGTCCTGTGTTAATTACTCCATATACTTCACCTTTATCATCAAAAAGAGGAATAAAACTATAGTTAAAGTATTGTTCAGTCATAATACCATCAATAAGCAATTCTACTTTTCTGTCTTTAGCATGAAAAGGAATTCCCGTTTTTAGTACACTAAATGCCTGATCAAAAATTTGCTGGTTTAGGATTTCAGGAACAATATCAGAGTAATTTTTTCCAATAACCTGATCTCCTTTACCCCAGGTTTTAATCATGGCAGTATTTGCAATTTCAACTTTTAAATTGTCTCCCACATAAACGCCAATGGGTAGTGGAATAGAATCAACTATATCTTTAAAGAGCTTTAAATTTCGGTACATAGTGATACTTGTTTTGTTTCCAAATTTAACTTTTATTAAGTGTGTCGCTTTACAGGACTTGTTTAAAATGTTTCATAATTCAAATAAAATTATTAAGTTGTCATTTTATAGGAAATATGTTTTTGGTAAATATTTGATTCTCCATTTAATTATTAATAGGTAAGTGTACTATAAATTCAGTACCTATTCCTATTTCGCTATTAACTGCGATATTACCTTTATGATTTTCAATTATTTTTTTACAAAGCGCCAAACCTATACCCATTCCTTTTTCGGAGTTGTTTAGCCTTTGGAATAATTTAAAAATATGATTACTATACTTTGAGTCAAAACCTTTACCATTATCCTTGAATATTAGTTCTACATACTCTAAACTTATTTTTTGATCACTAAATTGATCTAAATTTGGAATCTTTTTTACATTTCCAAAAATAGAAATTGTTCCTCCCAGGTAAGAATACTTTAATGCATTAGTAATAAGGTTAGAAAAGAGCTGGTGCATTTGTATTGGAATAGCACTTATTATTGGAAGATTGTTATGCTCTATGGTAATATTCTTCTCCTGAATCCAAAGTTCGCAATCTTCTTGTACATTACTTAATACTTCATTAAGATCTGTAGCTGCAAACATTTGCTGACCTTGTGCAATTTCTGAATACGCAAGCACATCCTTAATAAGCGATGTCATTCTTCCCGCAGCCGATTCGATTTTAGCAATATCTTTTAGAGCACTTTCATCTTCAATTTTATGAGAAAGCATCTCTGCAAATATTCTTATCTTACGCAAAGGTTCCTGCAAATCATGTGATGCGATATGTGCATATTCTTCGAGTTGTTTATTTCGAAATTCGATGCTTTTAGCATTTTCTTCTAATTGGTCTTCGAATAATTTTCTCTCGGTTAAATCTCTCGTAACTTTAGAAAATCCAATGATGTTATTTTCATTATCATGCAAGGCAGTTAAAACGACAAATCCCCAGAATTTCTCACCGTTTTTTTTAAGTCTCCAGCCTTCATGTGTTGCTTTTCCTTCTCGTGCTGCAATTTCTATCAGCGTTTGCGGAAGCTTTCTTTCTCTGTCTTCGGTTAAGTAAAATAAGCTGAAATTTTTCCCAACAATTTCTTTTTCTGTATATCCTTTTATTTTTTGTGCTCCTAAATTCCAGTTCTGTACATTACCATCTGGATCAAGTAATAAGATGGCATAATCTTCTACTTCTTCAATCATCTTATGATACCGATTTTCACTTTCCTGGAGTTTTAAATTTCGATCAGTATTATATTTTTTTTCTCTGGATATTTTTTCTTTATTTACTTGAATATCTTCTGATTGTATTTTTTTAATTAAAGTATTAATTCCTCCTATTACAGCACCAGAAGTATTAAAAATTGGTTTTGCTTGAGTAAGTACATTAATGCGTACTCCATTAGGTTTTTCTATAATAATTTCTTCAATTGGTACTGCTTTACCTTTGGCAAGAGTAGTT
>Ga0247805_1000493_pt1 | contig 20340 bp, 21 predicted proteins | sample UWRJL044104R1_FD_180930 | JGI IMG/M metagenome (GOLD analysis project Ga0247805, IMG submission 180930) | Plant litter microbial communities from Arlington Agricultural Research Station in Wisconsin, United States - UWRJ-L044-104R-1 | ecosystem: Environmental > Terrestrial > Plant litter >... | reverse complement strand
AACAGCTTGCGGAATGATCTCTTTTCCAAAATCTTTTGTATCCGGATCAGCCATTAAATCTTCCAACAACTGGCGATTGAAAATATAAATTCCCATTGAGGCTAAATATTTTTTTCCTTTTTCCTGCATTTGCTCGCTTACTTCAGATTCCCATTCAGGTAAAAGCGATGCATTTGGTTTTTCAATAAAAGCTTCAATACAACTTTCATGATTAGTTTTGAGTATTCCAAATTCAGGAGCATCTTTAGCATTTACAGGCAGAGTAGCTATAGAAATAGCAGCATCTGCTGCGATATGTGCTTCAAGCATTTCGTTAAAATCCATTTGATACAACTGATCTCCGGAAAGAATTAGGGCATATTCAAAATCATGTTTTAAGAAATGCGACATACACTGACGCACAGCATCAGCAGTTCCCTGAAACCAGGTTGGATTATCAGGAGTCTGTTCAGCTGCTAAAATATCAACAAAAGACTGGCTGAAAATACTGAAATTAAAGGTGTTTTTAATGTGAGCATTTAAAGAAGCCGAGTTAAATTGGGTTAATACGAATATTTTAAAAATATCTGAATTGATACAATTGGATATCGGAATATCTACTAATCTGTATTTTCCTCCGATAGGAACAGCCGGTTTTGATCTTGTTTCTGTTAATGGATACAAACGTGATCCCTGACCACCTCCTAAAATAATGGCAACTACTCCTTTTTTATTAGTTTTCATTTTTCTGAATTATTTGATTGTATATTTCGATATATTCCTGACAAACTCTTTCCCATGAATGGTCTGTTGCCATTCCTTTTCTTCTTATCTTATTGAATTCTTCGGCATCAGCATATAGTTTTACGGCACGATTGATTGAATAACAAATATCTCCGACTGAAGCCTGATCATGGCAAATTCCGTTTCCGTTATCGCCAAAATCAATTACGGTATCACGCAAACCACCTGTCCTCCGTACAATTGGAACTGTTCCGTAACGCAAAGCATACATTTGATTTAATCCACAAGGTTCTACTCTTGACGGCATTAATATAAAATCAGAGCCAGCGTAAATCAGGTGTGCTAATTCTTCATTGTATCCAATGAAAGCATTGTAATTCCCTTTGTATTCTTCTTTTAATTGCAATAATTGTGTTTCAATCTCCGGATTTCCAGATCCTAAAATCAGTATATTAATGTTTTCAAAATTATCAGATAAAGCTAATGAAGAAGCCTGAGGCAAAAGATCACCTCCTTTTTCATCAAACAATCGTCCAATAAAACTGAATAAAGGTTTTGTTGGATCTAAATCAAAACGCTCGCATAAACTTTCTTTGTTTTTTTGTTTTCCGACTTCAAAATCCTCAATAGAAAAATGTTTTTCGAGCATTTTATCTGTTAGGGGATTCCAGACCTCGATGTCTATTCCGTTTAAAATTCCTTTTGATTTGCTTCGTACGTTATTAAATAATGATTCCAGTCCATTTGCCGCAATATTGATTTCATCCAGATAGCTAGGCGAAACAGTCGTAACGGCATGAGCACATTTCACTGCTACAGCCAATGAATTTAAAGCATAATTCCATTCTAAAAACCCGGCATGACGGACATCAAATTCAGGCAGGTAATTCATTTTATCATAATCAAACCAGCCCTGATACAAACCATTATGAATAGTAATAACCGTTCTTATATTACTTAAACCTTCATATTTATAGCTATACTTAAGCATAAATGGAATTAGCCCTGTATGATGATCATGACAATTAATGACATCCGGAATTGCATCTTCTGCCAAAATCCAATCTAAAACCGCAATTTGAAAAGATATAAAGCGTTCAATATCATCTTCATATCCATATACATTTGGGCGGTCAAATAAATCCTTGATTTCAATCAGATATAATTCATATCCCAGTTTATCAGTCGCTTCTTTTAAAACACTGAATAGAAAATCGAAATTTCCTAATTTGATATTTCCGGAATATACATTTTCAAAAATATTTTCGTTTTTAAACCTGGTATCATAAGCTGGCACTACTACCCTAACCTCATGGCCTGCATTTTTTTGATATTTAGGCAATGCCCCGACCACATCGGCTAAACCGCCCACTTTTGCCATCGGGTAACATTCTGCACTAATATGAAATATTTTCATTTATAACTATATATTTAAAAAATGTCCTTACTAATTTATATGTAAACTGTTGTTATTTATGGTACTTTTATGTTTTTTAAATTTATGAAAAAATAAATAGAATACAGCTTTAAGGTAAAAATTATCATTATGCCAAAAAAAACACCAAATCCTACAAAATCCTTAAAAATCCCATTATTAATTCTTGTTTCCGCCAAATTATGTGCTCTTATTTCTCGTAAACTCGTAACAGCCTATGCTGCAAAACTTTTTACAACACCCATAAAACATAAAATTCCAAAAAGAGAATTGAAAATGGATTCAGAAAGTATTCAAACAAGGATTCTTATTCCATCAATAAATAAAAACATTATGGTTTATGAATACGGCAAAAGCGATAAGAAAATTTTGTTGGTTCATGGCTGGTCTGGGAGAGGAACACAATTATTTAAAATTTCGGATGTTTTATTAGAAGACGGATTCTCTGTAGTGAGTTTTGATGCTCCCGCCCATGGGAAATCAGAAGGAAGTACTACCATTATGTCAGAATTCATAGAATCGATTTTAGAAATTGAAAAACAGTACGGACCATTTGAAATAACAATTGGGCACTCGCTGGGAGGAATGTCTGTTTTGAATTCAATTAAAGATGGTTTGAAAGTAAAAAAAGCCGTTATTATTGGCAGTGGTGACATTGTACAGGATATTTTGAATGAATTTATTTTTAAATTGGGTTTAAAATCCGAAATTAGTATTCGTTTACGTGATTATTTTGAAAATAAGTATCTGGTAAAAATGGATGACTTTTCCGCGTACAAGGCGGCAAAAGAAATAGAAATTCCTGTTTTGGTAATTCATGATGAAAATGATCCGGAAGTACCTGTAAAATCCGGGATACATATTCATGAGCATCTTAAAAATGGCAGCTTATTTTTGACGCAGGGTTTAGGTCATCGAAAACTTTTAGGCAATCAAAATGTAATTAAAAAAATCATAGAATTCATCAGAGAAAACAATTAACTAATTGAAATTATCATGGATTTATTTGGAGAAACAAGAAATTGGGAAAACGATTTAAAACCCATTTTAAAGAAATACAAAGGCAAGAAACATCCTTTGGAATATGAAAACGCGTATCAGTTATTAGTGATGGTCGTTCTGTCGGCACAGGATTCTGATGCCAATATCAATAACATTGCTCCTGCGCTTTTTGAAAAATTCCCAACTTTAAAAAGTCTGTCAAAAACAGATTCTGAAACTTTCATGCCTTATGTAAGTAAGGTTCGAAATCATGCCACCAAAACAGGATGGCTGTTGGAAATTGCGAAAACCATTCAAAATGATAAAGACATTCCTTTAACTATGGATAGATTGACAGCTTTAAAAGGTTTGGGAAGAAAATCTGCTAATGTTATCATGAGAGAAACCCATCAGCCAGCAGAAGGAATTATTTGTGACTTACACGTAATTCGGGTTGCACCGAGGATTGGAATCGTACAGGAAAGCAAAGATGGTAACAAGGTTGAAAAACAATTGATGGAGGTTATTCCAAAAAAAATATGGTCAGAAATCGGTATGGCAATATCGTTTCATGGCAGAGAAATATGCAGACCGAAACCTAAATGTGAAGAGTGCGTTTTGAATGACATTTGTTATTATTATTTACATCTTAGAAACGGAATTTGATTAACTTATTCCTTTACATAAAAAAATGTTATTATCTCTTTTTTCATAAAAACATTTATCGTAATATTGCAATATAAAAATTTAGAAATGGGCGCAACTAAAACAGATCATTTTACAGACAAACAAAACCAAATTGCCATAATTGCAAAAGCTTTGGGACATCCTGCGAGAATAGCCATAATAGAATATTTGTTGAAAGTAAATGCCTGTATCTGTGGTGATATTGTAAACGAACTGCCTCTTGCACAGCCTACTGTTTCACAGCATTTAAAAGAACTGAAAAACGCCGGACTTATTAAAGGCAGTATTGAAGGAAATTCTATTTGTTATTGTATTGATGAAAAAACATTTGATATTTTAAAGGAATATTTTTCTAAAATTATCCTAACGGTTACAAATCAAAAATGCTGTTAATATGGAAACTGCTTTTATCATCTGTACACTATTATTGGTTCTGTACTCAGCATTAGCATTATTTGACGGAGTGTTTTTACATCTTTATAAATATCGTTTGCACGAACATAAAGAAAGTAAATTTGAGCACCTCGCACATACTATCAGAGCCGTTTTATTTTCTGGGATTCTTTATACTTTGTTTATTGGAATCGAAAATAACAATTTGTTTTTTATAGGTATCGTATTGATTTTTCTTGACATTATTGTAATGATTATTGATGCATATGTCGAAAAAGACAGTCGGGAATTTATGGGTGGTTTACCTCGTTGGGAATATATTACACATCTTTTAGTTAACGGTTTCCATTTTGCCAGTATTGCTGTTTTTCTGGTCATTAAAATCAATTTTACAAATGAGGGCATGATTTTGCTAAACAACTTTCAGGAATTTAAAAATTATAATCTTTTTAAAATAAGCGCTCTAAATCTTTTACCGGGCTCAGTTTTGATAGGTTTACTACATCTTCTGGTTTATATACCTAAATTCAATATTTACTTTAAAAAAATCCAGCTTAAATGCTGTTAAAGCATTTTTTTCACAACTACAATCGCAATATTGCAATAAACAATTAATTAAAAAAATTATGAAACTTTCAGAAATTAAACAAATACTGAATACTGTTGAAGCAGTAAATTTTCAGTTGCCAAACGGAAACTATGTTCCGGAATATTTTCATGTTACCGAAGTTGGTTTAATAACCAAAAACTTTATTGATTGTGGCGGAACTGTTCGTAAAGAAACCGTTGTTAATTTTCAACTATGGAATGCCAATGATTATGAGCATCGCTTAAAACCTCAAAAACTGATTCATATTATCGAGCTTTCGGAAAAGATTTTAGGAATAGAAGATTTTGAAATTGAGGTTGAATATCAGGATACCACTATTGGCAAATATGATTTGGATTTCAACGGTAAAGATTTCCAACTTCTCAACAAACAAACAGCTTGTCTTGCCCAGGATCAATGTGGAATCCCTGCTGAAAAAACAAAACTGAATCTTACTGAACTTAATACAGATAATACTAATTCCTGTACTCCAGGTGGAGGGTGCTGCTAATTTTTAAATAACTAAATATGTCTAACAAAGAAATCCTATTTCCTGAAATTGAAAAAGTCGTGTCCTCATTTAAATTTAACGACATAACTTCTGAACGCAAAAATATTTTGCAGCCGCTTATTCATTTTATTCAGTTGAAAGTTGATAACCAAGAAGATATTCGTTTGAATTTAATTTGCACACACAATTCCAGAAGAAGTCATTTATCTCAATTGTGGGCGCAAACAGCGGCACATTATTATGGAATAAAAAATGTTTTTTGCTATTCTGGTGGCACAGAAGCAACAGCCATGTTCCCGAAAGTTGTCGAAACCTTAAAAAACACAGGTTTCAAAATTCAAAAACTTTCAGAAGAAAATAATCCGGTTTACGCTATAAAGTTTGCTGAAAATCAGTTACCAATTATAGGTTTCTCTAAAACTTACGCTCATGATTTCAATCCAAAAAGCGGTTTTGCAGCAATTATGACCTGCTCGCAGGCCGATGGTGGCTGCCCTTTTATTGCCGGAGCTGAAAAACGAATTCCGATTACGTTTGAAGATCCAAAAGCTTTTGATAATACGCCACAACAAGCTGAGAAATATCAGGAACGCAGCCTTCAGATTGCAACTGAAATGTTTTATGTTTTCTCTCAAATAAAAAAATAATATGGCTGTAAATCATTGTACTCCGGTTGCAGAAAGAAAAAAACTGGGCTTTCTGGATCGATTTTTAACATTATGGATTTTTATTGCCATGATAATAGGCGTTTCAATTGGCTATTTTATTCCGTCAAGCGGAAATTTCATTAACTCTTTTTCGAATGGAACTACCAATATCCCACTGGCAATTGGACTTATACTGATGATGTATCCGCCTTTGGCAAAAGTGAAATATGAAAATATGGGCGAAGTTTTTAAAAACACAAAAGTCCTTGGTGCTTCATTATTCCTAAATTGGATTGTAGGACCAATTTTGATGTTTGCACTGGCGCTTTTGTTTTTAAAAGGATATCCGGAATACATGATTGGTTTAATCCTGATTGGTTTGGCACGCTGCATTGCAATGGTTGTTGTCTGGAATGACCTTGCCGATGGAAACCGTGAATATGCCGCAGGATTAATTGCTTTAAACAGTATTTTTCAGGTTTTGCTTTATAGTGTTTACGCTTATATTTTTATCACTATTCTGCCTCCCTATTTTGGCTATGCTGGTTTTAATGTGGACATAAGCATTGGACAAATTGCAGAAAGTGTGGGTATTTATTTAGGAATTCCTTTTGCACTGGGTATCATAAGCCGTTATAGTTTGATAAAACTTAAAGGAGAAGAATGGTTTCAGAATAAATATGTTCCCTTTATCTCTCCTGTTACCTTGATTGCATTATTGTTTACGATTGTAATTATGTTTAGCTTAAAAGGAGAATTGATTGTTGAAATCCCGATGGATGTACTTCGAATTGCAATTCCTTTGGTGATTTATTTTGCTGTGATGTTTGTCATTAGCTTTTTTATCGGAAAGTATTTTAGTGCTGATTATTCGAAAAGTACGGCTATTGCTTTTACAGCAACAGGAAATAATTTTGAATTGGCAATTGCTGTTGCTATTGGTGTTTTCGGAATTAATAGCGGGCAGGCTTTTGCCGGTGTTATTGGTCCTTTGGTTGAAGTTCCTGCTTTGATTGCACTTGTAAATGTTGCTTTTTGGTTTAGAAAAAAGTATTTTCTTTAGATAATTTTTTAAGGTTCTGGAGTCCTTAGTTTTATTTTATTTCTAATGAAAACCAAAGCCCTAGCCCAGATGGAAACGGCATCCTTTTGTGGCAGGGTTTGCCACAAAAGATATAGTGTACAGCTGGAAACAGCTCCTGAAGATAAAATATATCACTTAAAATCTGAAATAAATTCAACATTAACATTTCATTTAAATATTGTACACAAATATTATTAGTATTTTTGGAATTCTTTCAAAAATTCGAATCACGCTATGCGAAAAACTCAGCTCTTTTTAATTTTCTTTATCAGTATTCAGATTTCTTTTGCTCAACAACCGCAAAAACCTAATTCGGTTGAGATTTATAATCAAATTCAAAAACTAAACTTTTTAGGCTCAGTCCTGTATATTGCAGCACATCCTGATGACGAAAACACGCGCCTGATTTCGTATTTATCGAATGAAGTAAATGCCAGAACCGGTTATTTATCGCTAACCCGAGGTGATGGCGGACAGAATCTGATTGGGTCGCAATTGCGTGAATTATTGGGTGTTATAAGAACACAGGAATTAATTGAAGCCAGAAAAATTGATGGCGGAGAGCAGTTTTTTTCGCGTGCCAATGATTTTGGATTTTCTAAAAATCCTGATGAAACCCTGCAAATCTGGGATAAGGACAAAGTGCTTGCTGATATGGTGTGGACCATCCGAAATTTTCAGCCAGATGTTATTATCAACCGTTTTGACCATCGCTCCCCGGGAACAACACATGGACATCATACTTCATCGGCGATGCTGAGCTTAGAAAGTTTCAATTTAACAAATAACCCAAAAATATATCCGGAGCAACTTAAATATGTAAAACCCTGGCAGGTAAAACGCCAATTTTTTAATCCGTCGTGGTGGTTTTACGGAAGTCAGGAAAAATTTGATGCCGCAGATAAATCCAAATTCACTACTTTAGAAACAGGAGTTTATTACTCCGGAACAGGAAAATCGAATCAGGAAATTGCCGCCTTAAGCCGCAGCTGTCACCAGTCACAAGGTTTTGGAAGCACCGGAGCGCGAGGGAATGAAACCGAATATCTGGAATTGATAAATGGTGATAATCCTAAGAAACGAAATGATCTGTTTGATGGAATCGATACTTCCTGGAACCGTGTAAAAAACGGGAAACCGATTGGCGAACTGATTTCAAAAATTATTGCAAATTATAATTTCAGTAATCCATCGGCGAGTATTCCTGATTTGGTAAAGGCGTATTCGATGATTCAGTCTTTGGAAGACACACATTGGAAAGATTTAAAATCTGATGCCATAAAAAATATCATCGCCTCGAGCGCAGGATTATATCTGGAAGCCGTTGCGGAGGAACAGGAAGCTACACCGGGAAGTACTATTAAATTAAATCTGGAAGCCATTAACAGATGTTCCATTGAAATGCAATTGACAGGCTTAACTTCGTTGCCCGATAACAAAACGACGATTAAAAACGGCCTTATCTTAAAAAACAACACCGATCAGCGATTAAAACTTCAAATCCAGCTTCCTGATACAATCCAATATACACAGCCTTACTGGCTAAAAGAAAAAGCAACTGTTGGTATGTACACGGTTTCTAATCAGGAAATTATTGGAATTCCGGATATTATCAGAGATGTGAAAGTTGTTTTTAATGTGAGAATTAATGGTGTTGATATTCCCTTTGAGCGAACTGTTGTCTACAAATATAATGACGGCGTAAAAGGAGAAATGTATAATTTTCTGGATATTGTTCCTGAAGTTACTACTTCAATACTTGAAAAAGTGTTGATTTTTAAAGATTCTAATAGCAAAATGGTTCCGGTAAAAGTTCGTGCCGGAAAAGATAACATTACAGGAAATTTACAGCTTGAATTGCCTAAAAACTGGATTGTTTCGCCAAAGCAGATTCCGTTTACTCTGGATAAAAAAGGAATGGAACAAACTTTCTATTTTGACGTTACACCACCTTCAAATTTTGAAGAAGTTATAGCCAAAAGTATTGCAATTGTGGACAGTAAGCGTTTCGATAAAGATCAAACAATAATTGATTTTGAACACATAACGAAACAAATGGTTTTAAAACCTGCGGAATCGAAGTTCCTGAAAATCGATTTAAAAACGACAGGCGATGCCATTGGGTATATTATGGGTGCAGGTGATGAAGTACCGGAAAGCCTGGCTCAGATGGGTTACAAAGTCACTATTTTGAAACCAGAAGAAATTACACCTGAAAAACTGGACTCTTTTAATGTAGTGATTACCGGAGTTCGTGCTTACAATACTGTAAATGCATTGGCGAACAAACAATCGATTCTTTTTGATTTTGTGAAAAGTGGTAAAACAATGATTGTTCAATACAATACGAATGGCCGACTGATAACCGATAAAATTGCACCCTATCCTCTTAAAATTTCAAATGATCGTGTTACTGAAGAAAATGCAAAAGTTAAATTCTTAGCACCCAATCATCCGGTGTTAAATACACCAAATAAAATAAGCGCAAAAGATTTTGAAGGCTGGACTCAGGAACAGGGATTGTATTATCCTAATCAATTTGACCCTGCTTTTACTCCTATCCTGTCATCACATGATAAAGGCGAATCGGATAAAAATGGTGCTTTGTTAGTAGCACCTTACGGAAAAGGATATTACATTTACACCGGTTTAAGCTTTTTCAGGGAACTACCCGAAGGTGTTTCAGGAGCTTACCGATTGCTTTCCAATATCATTTCGCTGAAACAGCCTATTGAAGTTCCGAAACAAGAATTAAAAAACTAAAATTACAGATGGAAGCTAAAAAACAAAAGAGATGGAAAAAAAGCTACACCTATGTATTAGTAGCTAATGCTGTTTACATCGTTATTTTTTTCTTAATCATGCAATTATACTCATAACTTATGCAACTATTTGATTGGATTGTACTGATTGTTACGCTTCTGTTTATTGTAGGATATGGTTCCTGGAAAACAAAAGGAAGTAAAAATGTTGAGGATTTTATTTTAGGAAATAATGAAACTCCTTGGTACACCGTTGGTTTATCGGTTATGGCTACGCAGGCCAGTGCCATTACTTTTTTATCTACACCGGGTCAGGCTTATCATGACGGAATGGGTTTTGTGCAGTTTTACTTCGGATTGCCTATTGCCATGATTGTGATTTGCCTCACTTTCATACCGTTGTATCATAAAAACAAAGTCTTTACAGCCTATGAATTTCTGGAAAAAAGATTTGATGTAAAAACACGTTCGTTAGCCGCAATTTTATTTTTAGTACAAAGAGGACTAGGAACCGGACTGACTATTTACGCTCCTGCGATTATTTTATCGGCTCTTTTGGGATGGAACTTAACCTTTATGAACATCATTATTGGTGTTTTGGTTATCATTTATACTTTTTCAGGAGGAACAAAAGCTGTGAATGTCACACAAAAACAACAGATGTTCGTGATTATGTCCGGAATGTTTATCACCTTTTTCCTGATTTTAAGATATTTACCGCAGGACATGACCTTTTCAAGTGCGATGCATATTGCCGGTGCCAATGATAAAATGAATATTGTTGATTTTTCTTTTGATCCTGAAGAAAAATATACTTTTTGGAGCGGAATCACCGGTGGTTTTTTCCTGATGCTGGCGTATTTTGGTACAGACCAGTCACAAGTGGGACGTTACTTATCTGGAAAATCAGTCAAGGAAAGTCAGATGGGATTAATCATGAACGGACTTCTCAAAGTTCCAATGCAGTTTTTCATTCTGCTTACCGGAGTTATGGTTTTCGTGTTTTTCCAATTCAATCCTGTTCCGCTGAATTTTAATCCGAATAATAAAATCGTCATTGAAAAATCAGCTTTTAAAGAGGAATATCATGTTTTGGAAAAAAAATTAGAGAAACTTTCAGAAGACAAAAAAGTAATCAATCTCTTGTACATCGAACAATTGAATCAGGATTATGACAATCCTATTCTTCGAAAAGAATTAGTCACGTTATCCAACAAAGAAAAAGATTTACGCGATCGTGCCAAAGAAATAATTTACAAAGCTGATAGTAATAGCGAAACAAATGATAAGGATTATGTATTTTTTCATTTCATCCTCCATTATTTACCAAGAGGTCTTATCGGATTATTGCTGGCTGTGATTATTTCAGCGGCGATGTCATCTACGGCTTCAGGATTAAATGCACTGGCATCGACAACAGCAATTGATATTTACAAAAGAAATCTGAAAGAAGAGAAATCTGAAAAACACTATCTGAATGCCACCAAATTCTTTACACTTTTCTGGGGAATTGTTGCCATACTTTTTGCCTGTGTGGGAACTTTATTTGAGAATTTAATTCAGTTGGTAAATATTATTGGATCTATATTTTATGGAACTGTTTTGGGTATCTTTTTGGTTGGTTTTTATTTGCGCCGCGTTCAGGCTAAGCCAATGTTTTACAGTGCTATCATTAGTCAGTTAACCATTTTTATCATTTACTATTTTATGATTTACATTTATCCAAGCGGTCAGGAAAAATTAGGTTATTTGTGGCTGAATTTTATTGGTGCGATGCTTACAATACTATTATCCCTATTTATGCAGATTGCTTTTTTCAGAAGAAATAATAAAGAGTTGAATGAGTTATAATTATCTATTAAAATAAATTTGCCAATTATATGCTGACTTTTAATTTTATTCCGTTTCCGGTAATAGAAACAGAACGTTTGGTTTTAAGACGAATTACAAACGATGATGTAAATGAAGTTTTTGAACTTCGTTCTAATCCTGAAACAATGCAATATATTCCGAGACCTTTGGTAAAAACTACTCAGGATGCATTAGACCATATTGCAGTTATAGAAGAAAAAATTGTCTTAAACGAAGGTATTAATTGGGGAATAACTTTAAAAAATAATTCTGAATTATTAGGAATGATTGGCTTTTACAGAATGCAGCCTGAAAATTACCGTGCTGAAATTGGTTATATGTTATCACCTAAGTTTCACGAAAAAGGATTCATTACAGAAGCAGTAAAACGATTAATTACTTTTGGTTTTGATGAATTAAAATTACATTCTATTGAAGCAGTAATTGATCCTGAAAATTTTGCCTCAGAAAAGGTTTTGCAAAAAACAGGTTTTATTAAAGAAGCACATTTAAAAGAATGCCAATTTTATGATGGCAGGTTTATTGACAAGGTAATCTACTCACTATTAAGGCATAATCATAATTGAATAATTAATCCGAATTATTTTTTTGAAAAAGTAACCAAATTCACATAATACAAATCAAGCTATTCCGTTATATTTGCAGCCAAAACAAGAAATAATAACTTGTTTACATTAAAATTCAAGCATGAAAAAAATCCTGATTCTAATTGTTCTTCTTTTTTCAATCTCTGTACAAAGCCAAACTTATATAAAGATAAATGGTTTAACTGCTTTAGTAGGAATACCTAATGTTGGAATCGAAACCAGTATTGGAGAAAAAACTACTTTTAGTTTTGATATCATGGGTTCTTTCTGGGATTCATTCGACGGAAAAAAACCAATGAAATTTTATACGTTTACGCCTGAAATTCGCTACCACTTCAAAGAAAAATACAACGGATTTTATGTTGGTGCTCATGCAGGACCGGATATTTATGAACTCCAAAAGTGGAATTATTGGGAATCAAATAGGTATGAAAAAGGTTTTGGGTACAGATTAGGAGCTACCTTGGGCTATAATATAAAAATAAACGACAAATTACTTTTGGATGTTTTTGTTGGAGGTGGTAATCACCAAGGCTTTTATAAAGGCTATTATAATGACGGTACGCCAGGAAGGTATGAGGATGTAAAAAATTGGAACAAAAGTGGTGAATGGTTAATTTATCGTGGCGGAGTGATGCTTTCTTATAAATTAAACTAATTTTCAGGGAATTTAGAAAGTGATTTCACATACAAATCTTCTACTTTTTTTCGTGCCCAATCTGTCTTTCTTAAAAAAGTCAGACTTGATTTTATACTTGGGTTTTCATTAAAACACTTGACAGGGATCAATTCTCCCAACGTATCGAAACCATAATGACTAACCAACTTCTCCATTATGTATTTGAGCGTAATTCCGTGCAAAGGATCTTTTGATTTTTGATTTTCCATTTTGCAAAGTTATATCATTTATATAAAAACAATTGCACTTTCATTTATTTGTTGCTAAATTTGTCTACTATGTTAAAAACAGTCAATATACTTAATAAAAGAGCGCGGTTTGATTATGAAATAATCGACACTTACACCGCTGGAATTGTTTTATCCGGAACGGAAATCAAATCGATTCGTTTAGGAAAGGCAAACATAACTGAAAGTTTCTGTGAATTCAGCAATAATGAACTTTTTGCAATCAATACCTACATAGAAGAATATGCATTTGGAAATCAGTTTAATCACAAATCCAGAAGCGAAAGAAAATTACTTTTGAACAGAAAAGAATTAAAAACTCTTCAAAAAAGCGTTCAGGCAAAAGGGTTAACAATTGTACCACTTAAAATGTTCACCAATGAAAAAGGATTGGCTAAACTACAAGTAGGACTTTGTAAAGGAAAGAAAAACTATGATAAACGTGAATCGCTTAAGGAGCAGGATACTAAACGTGACTTAGACCGAATTAAAAAAGCTTTCTAACAATATCAGGCAATATTAAATATTGCTTTTTTTATATCAGTTTTGATGACTAATTTAGTCAAGACAATTTAAAAAGTAAAATGAAATCACTTCTGAAAAATGCTCGGGAACAAAAAGGCTTAAAAACCCGTGAAGTGGCTCAGATTCTAAGTATTGATCAGGCACTAATAAGTAAATTTGAATCTGGAACCAGAAAACCTACAAGAGATCAGATATCTAAATTGTCCCAACTATTAGAAATTGATTATGAAACCTTAATGATTGCCTGGCTGAAAGAAAAAATACTCTATGAAATTGGTAATGAAGAATTTGCCTTAAAAGCATTATTACTAGTGGAGCAGGAAATCCAAAACAACAAAAAAATAATTAATTCGGCTGTTTTAAATTCATTACAGAATATTTTAGAAGAGATTGAGTCTTTAAAAAATCAAATTAAATCCTTTCAACATTTTGATTTGCACCGCATTTCAAAAATACTGGAATTGGAATTTATATCGGAGAGCAATCGCTTAAATGGAAGTTCGTTGACTTTTGAAGAAACAAAATCCATAATTAATGAAGGAATTACTATTTCCGGAAAAAGTATGCATGAACATCTTGAAGCCGTTAATCTTCAGGAAGCTTTGGGTTATATTAAAGAATTAAATCAAAAGAAAGCTGCTGTAAACGAAAAAGATTTCCTTTCACTTCATAGTTTAATTCTGCGTGGTATCAAGCCTGAAAATTCAGGAAAATATAAAAATGATACATTGACTATACGGGAAATGAACTTATTTTTTAATTGGTATGAATCCAACAAAAACGGCTTGCATCCAATATTATTGGCATCCGAAGCACATCTTAAAATCATGACTATTTCTCCATTTGAAAATGGAAATGTACAAATTGCCAACTTATTAATGAATTGGATTTTATTGCAATATGGTTATGTTTACGCTACAATACATGGAAATGAAGAAGCTATAAATGAATACTTATCGGTATTGGAAGAATGTCAGAATAAAAATGACAAATCTTTTTTCTTAAACTACATTCTTCGCATTGAAAAAGAAAACCTACTTCGTGCTATTGAACTGGTTTCAAAATAAAAGCCCGACTGAACGGGCTTACATTTAATTTTTATCTTCTAATAAAGGAACGAATCTAAATTCTCCAAACTCGTGTTTTTCGAATTGTGTTTCATTTTTACGAATTAATAAAGTCATAATCTGTACATCTTCTCCTAACGGAATCACTAGCCTTCCTCCTATTTTTAACTGCGCCATTAAAGGTTTTGGAATTATTGGCGCACCTGCAGTAACAATAATACTGTCAAACGGAGCGTAACTTGGGAGCCCTTTATAACCATCACCAAAAGAGAGATGTTTAGGACGAATATTCAATTTCGGAAATAAATTAGAAGTCTGTTTAAACAATTCGTTTTGTCTTTCTATGCTATATACTTTTGCTCCCAACATAAACAGAACGGCAGTCTGATAACCTGAACCTGTACCAATTTCAAGAATTTTATGGTCTTTTTTGACCTCCAGCAATTGCGATTGAAAAGCAACTGTATAAGGCTGCGAAATAGTCTGTCCTGCACCTATCGGAAAAGCTTTGTCCTGATAAGCATAATCTTCAAAACTTGAATTCAAAAAAAGGTGTCTTGGGATTTTTTTTATCGCATCCAGGACGGCTTTATCAGTAATTCCTTTTTGCTGTAAAGTGCTTACTAACTGATTACGAAGTCCTTGATGTTTGGCAGTATCTTTCAAAATGAGTAGGTTTTATTCTGGCAAAAATAAGAAAGTAAATCAATTTTAAATGCTTTCCGGAAGAATGTTTTCAACTCAGAAACTTCTTTCAAATTTAAAAATTACAACTTATTTACCACTCAAATATCTGTATTTACCGTTCGTCATTTTTTTGAAAATTTTCGTTTGATGTGTTTATACTTTTGAATCATCAAAAAGGAAATAATAACTTAAATAATAAAAAGATGAACACATTGACAATCAAGAACACAACAGAAATTTTAAAAGCATTGGCTATTGGCTTTTCAATTGGACATATTACTAATCTTATCAGTTTTTTTATTCATTTATAAAAAACTAAAAAGCATCAATCAAAATCAATCAAATCAAAAATTAATCACCAATCAAATAATCATTAAAATAAATTATCATGGAAAATAAAAAAGAAATAAACATTTACAAAATTGCTAAATCATTTGTTGTTGGATTTTTAATTGGTTTTGCACTTTATAAATTCATCACCGTAATCTTATTCAAATAACAATCAATCATCAATCAAATACTAAATTAATCATGAAAACAAATACATTCAAAAAAATCGCCATTTTTTCTATTGGGATAGCCATATCAGCAAATTCTTTCGCACAAAACAAACAAGAAAAAGCCCCTTCTGTTCCGGTTACGGATACATATTTCGGAATAAAAGTCGAAGACAAATACCGAAATCTTGAAGATTTAAAAAACGAACAGACTCTTTCATGGCTGAAAGCACAGGCAGATTACACCAATAACATTTTAAACTCAATCCCGGGGAGACAAACTCTTATTGATGAACTGACTTCAATCAGCAACAGAATTACTGAAGCCATTAGCGGAACTCAGATTATGGAAGACGGAACTTATTTCTACCAAAAAACAACCCCAAACGATCAGGTCGCCAAATTGTACAAAAGAAATGGTTTAAAAGGAAAAGAAACTTTAATCTTTGATCCTGAAACACTTAAAGGTGAAGCAAAAGATATTTTTACTATCAGTTCTTTTACTCCAAATAAAAGCGGAAAACTAGTTGCAGTAAACATTGCAAAAAATGGTGGTGAAATGAGCGAAATGCTTATGATAAACATAGCTGACAATAAAATTTTATCTGACAAAATTGATAGATTAAGGTTTGGAACCGCAAATTGGCTCAAAGATGACAACTCTTTTTTATACACTCAATCCCCAACTGCAGACATTCATGATATGAAAGCGCAAATGAATATTGTTGTCAAATTACATGTTGTTGGTACCGATACTACTCAGGATAAGTTGATTTTTTCGAAGGAAATGTATCCGGAATTAAAAGTTACTGATGAAGAAATCCCGCTTTTGGGCTATGATCCTGATAGTGATATGCTTTTCTTAGCGCCTGCTTCAGTTAATTCTAACATAAAATTATTTATTGCAAAAGGTTCTGACCTCGATAAAAATAAAATAACATGGAAATTACTGAGTGACAGAAAAGATGAAATTAAAAGCTTTGCCTTCAGTAATAAAGATATCTATTTGTATACAAGTTTAAATGCTCCCAAATTCAGGGTTTTAAAAACAAGCATTACAAGCCCCAATTTAGCAACAGCAACGCTTATAATTCCTGAAGATAAAACGGCTAATTTAAATCCGGTTACCATTACCAAAGACGGAGTTTTTTACACCAAAACTAAAAACGGAATTGAAAGCACCTTATACTTTACTGATTTTGAAGGAAAAAGCCACAAGGAAATTAAAACTCCAAAAAAATCTGCTACAGTTATTTTAACTTCAAGAGGAAGCAAATTTTCAGACTTATGGATCAGAACAACAGGCTGGACAACAAGAGGAGAACGTTACAAATATGATGTAAAAACAAACAATTTTACGAGAGAAGAACTTTCTACTGTAACGGAATATCCGGAATTTGAAAATTTTGAAATCGAAGAAGTAATGGTAAAATCGCATGATGGTGTTGAAGTCCCTTTATCCATTATCTATAAAAAAGGAACTAAAAAAAATAAAAACACGCCAGTATTGTTTTACGGATATGGAGCTTATGGAATGTCAATGTCTCCAAGTTTTAACCCAAGTTTACTTTTATGGGTAGAAAGAGGTGGCATACTGGCTGTTGCTCACGTAAGAGGTGGTGGAGAATTAGGAGAAAAATGGCATTTGGATGGACAAAAAAATACAAAACAAAATACCTGGAAAGATGTCATTGCCTGTACAGAATATATGATTAATGAAGGATATACCAACCCAACAAAAACAGCAATTTACAGCAGAAGTGCAGGAGGAATTTTCGTAGGAAGAGCGATCACTGAAAGACCGGATTTATATGCAGTAGCAATTCCGGGGGTTGGAAGCATGAATACCGTAAGAGGAGAAAATGCACCAAACGGGCCTGCAAATACACCAGAATTTGGTACAATGAAAATTGAAAGTGAAGCAAAAGCACTTATAGAAATGGATTCATACTTACATCTGAAAGAAGGTGTTCAATATCCTGCAACACTAACTACAGCAGGTTTTAACGACCCAAGAATTATTGTTTGGTCGCCGGCAAAATTTGCAGCCAGATTGTTAGAGGTAAATACTTCTAAAAAACCAACTTTATTAAAAGTAGATTATGAAGCAGGACATACTGGAGGGGCATCAAAACTAAAATCGTATGAAGAAGTAGCCGATATTTTAAGCTTTGCCCTATGGCAGGTTGGACATCCGGATTTTCAACCAAAAAATAATTAGATAATAACTGTAACTTTGGCAATGACAATCATTGCCAAAGTTTTTAAAACTTAAAATTATGATTAAATTAGTAATAGCTTTGACAGTGATAATGGTTGAATGGTTGTCTCAAATTTAAATTTATACAATGAAAATAATATTAAAAATCTTGATTGTTCTCGTAGTTGTATCTTTTCTTCTGCTTACAATAATTTTCTTATCCGGAGTTTATTACGGATATCATGCGCCTTTGAATGCTAAATAATTATATAATGTTTCAAAAAAAGAATTACGTTTTCATTTTAGTGCAAATCATTATTTGGACTATTTATTCTGGAATAATTTTTATTCCTCAAATTGTCGTTCCGGAATTAAATTTTTTAGGATATAAAAATTGGCATCTGTTGCTAGATTACTTTGTTAGTGTATCTATGCTCACAATTGTTTCAATGGCATTAAAATATATTTATGACCAATATATAAAATTGGATGATTTTAAGTTTTGGGAAATAGTCAAAATGCTTTTTTTAATTTTTACTTCTGCAATTCTTTATTATGGAGCATTGACGCTTTATAATTATTTAATGCTGCATTATATTTATCACAGACCGGAAGTTTTAGATCATCCCACACAATCAGCAAAAGCACAAGTACTCTTTATTTTTGGAATGGGATTTCTTTTCTTTCTTTGGATAATTGTTTACACCATTTATCAAACAACTTCACAGATCAGGAACAATAAAATGGACCGAATGGAAATTGAAAATACCTTGAAAGATTCACAGCTGAATGCTTTAAAAGGCCAGATCAATCCTCATTTTATGTTTAACAGTCTGAATAATATTCGCGGATTGATTTTAGAAAACCCTGAAAAATCAAGGGAAATGATTACGCGATTGTCTGAAATGCTGCGTTATTCACTGACTAAAAATGATGTTGACAAAATTGCTTTGGAAGAAGAAATTGAAATGGTAGAAAATTTCATCGAAATTTCTAAAATTCAACTGGAAGAACGTTTGAATTTTACTTCTCAAATTGAAAAAAGCACTTTAAAACTTCAAATCCCGCCAATGGTAATACAAATGTTGGTTGAAAATGCAGTAAAACACGGAATTGCAAAATTAAAAGACGGTGGACAGATTTCTTTGGAAACCCGACAGGAAAACAATAATCTCATTATCTTGGTTTCGAATACAGGAATGCTCACGATTGAAAAAGATTCTACTCAATTAGGAATAAAAAATATCGAAAAAAGGCTGTTTCTAATTTATGGAGAAAAAGCCGTTTTTAAACTTCAGGAATCTGAAGATAAAGTAGTTGCAAAAATAATTATTCCAATACTATAATTATGAGAAAAATAAAAGCTGTCATCGTCGAGGATTCCCGTTTGGCCAGAAATGAGCTGAAGGAATTAATAAAAAACCATCCTGAAATCGAAATTATCGGAGAAGCGGAAAATGTAGATTCCGGTTTTGAATTAATACAGGAAACCCAGCCGGATTTACTTTTTCTGGACATCAATATGCCTGAAAAAGATGGTTTTGAATTATTGGAAATGCTGGATAAAGTTCCAATAACTATTTTCACTACTGCTTTTGACGAATACGCCATTAAATCATTTGAATACAATGCTTTAGATTATTTACTAAAACCGATAAACCCAAAAAGATTTGCCCAGGCAATTGAAAAAGTGGGTCAAAATTTAACTGAAAAAGAAGAAAAAAACAACAAAAAACTAACTTTAAGTAATCAGATCTTTATAAGAGACGGCGAAAAATGCTGGCTGGTAAAAATTGCTGATATTTATTTATTTGAAGTGGATGGCAATTATACTAAAATATTCTTTCAGGACGAAAAAGCGGTTATCAACAAATCATTAAATCAAATTGAGGAAAAATTACCGGAAGATTTTTTCTTCCGCGCCAATCGAAATCAAATTATAAATGTTGAATATATTGGTAAAATAGACCCTTGGTTCAGCGGAAATCTTCTTGTACATCTTCCTAAAGAAATAAAAGTGGAAATATCAAGAAGGCAGACCAATAACTTTAAAGAAAAATTAAGCCTTTAATGCTGTTTAAATTATTTTTACTTTGTAGTAACTAAACTTTTACTTTCGACAAATAAATTATATTTTTGTTTAAAATACATTCTCATGTTAAAAGTAGGAGTTTTAGGTGCTGGTCA
>Ga0247805_1000492_pt1 | contig 20380 bp, 14 predicted proteins | sample UWRJL044104R1_FD_180930 | JGI IMG/M metagenome (GOLD analysis project Ga0247805, IMG submission 180930) | Plant litter microbial communities from Arlington Agricultural Research Station in Wisconsin, United States - UWRJ-L044-104R-1 | ecosystem: Environmental > Terrestrial > Plant litter >... | reverse complement strand
GATGACTGTTACTGCAATCGTATTTTTAAGCACGATTCTGATTTCAGCCATGCTGACCATTGTTGCGGTTAAAATATTCCCGGTTCATGAATCGCTTGGTACAACGCAGATCACTGAAAAAATAGCGGATAAACCATTTACAGAACAATTAACCAGGCTCTTTACCACCACGGAGTTTTACGAATTACTCTCCCGGAAAAACATGCTGGCCATGATTATATTCTCCATCATCATCGGCTTTGCGACGCTCCGGTCTGGAAAGGCTGCAGAACAATTTACTAATTTTTTAAATTCAGGAAACGAGGTTTTTAAAAATGTATTTATCCTGATTATGAAAATAGGGCCACTTGGTCTTGGTGCTTACTTTGCCTATCAGGTTGGGGTGTTTGGTCCGCAATTGTTTGGCACCTATGCCAAATCCTTAGGCTTGTATTATGGTTTTAGCGCGTTTTATTTCGTGGCCATCTTTAGCGCCTATGCATTTGTTGCCGGAGGCATCAAGGGAGTCCGCAAATACTGGAAAAACAACCTGGTACCTTCTGCTACTGCGGTAGGTACCTGCAGCAGCATCGCGGTAATTCCTGCCAATCTGGATGCCGCTAAAAAAATGGGCATTCCGGATTATATTGCCAATGTAACCATACCACTTGGCGCCACCTTACATAAAGACGGTTCCAGCATCTCTTCCATCGTCAAAATGGCCGTGGTTTTTGCACTTTTCGGCAAAGGATTCAATACTGCAGATGCGATCTTACTGGCGTTGGCCATGACTGTGCTGGTCAGCATTGTAGAAGGTGGCATTCCCAACGGTGGTTACGTTGGGGAATTGCTGTTCATTTCTGCTTATGGCCTTCCGCTTGAAGCGCTTCCACCTGCCATGATCATTGGTACATTGGTTGATCCGATGGCCACCCTGCTAAACGCGACAGGGGATACTGTTGCCGCCATGCTGGTGACCCGTTTTACAGAAGGCAAAGAATGGCTGACAAAAGCATCTTGATATCTTGACACATTAGCATCAAGATTACAAAATATATTTACTGCTGTCCGTATCCAGGAAAAGTACTGCTCCAGGATGTCTTCGTAAAATTGTAGACGGGAAATCCGTACATATGGGCTGTGTCAACGTATTTAAAACTGCTTGTGCTTTCGCTGTTCCCGGTACCACACAATTGATTACTTTAGCCTGCATTAAAACCGGAATCGTTAACGTTAAGGCTTGGGTAGGAACAGCTTCAAGACTTACAAAACAACCATCATTCACCTGTTGCTGCCTGCAAGGTAAATCCAACGTAACCACTTTGACAATTTCGGGATCATCAAAATCGGCAACAGGCGGATCATTGAAAGCCAGGTGCCCATTTTCACCGATTCCCATACACACGATATCCACAGGATTGCTTTGAAGTATTTCAGCATATCTTGAACATTCTTTCTGAACGTCGTTCGCATTCCCATCCAAATAATGAACAGACTTAAAATTGAACCGGCTAAACAAACGTTCTTTTAAAAAATTTCCAAACCTTTGGTTTGCATTCTCTTCCAGATCAATATACTCGTCCATATGAAAAGCATTGACCTGCTCCCATTTGATATTTTCGTAAAAAAGCGCGGCTAAAAATTCATTTTGAGAAGGCGCAGCGGCAAATATGATGTTCACATCATCCTTATTTTGCAAAACCTCATCAATTGCAATGGCTAATCGGCTTGCTGCCGCTTCTCCCATTGATTTTCTTGACTCGTAAATTTTAACTTCTGGTAATTTTAAATCTTCTGCTAACAACACGGGGTATCAATTAAATTGTTTTTGTATATATTCTTTTTCCGGAAACAATGGTTTCCATAATATTTATCTCCTCATCAAATATCACGAGATCTGCATCCTTACCGGCCACCAACGATCCTTTTCGGTCTCCGATTCCGATGATATTGGCAGGACTAAGGGAAGCCATTTTAACCGCATCCTCCAGCGTGGCATCTGCCATTACCATCATATTGCGCACCAGTCTGTCCATCGTGGCTACGCTTCCGGCAAAAGCAGACCTATCTTTTAATTTGGCTACATCATCTTCTACAATAACTTCCAGGCCATCGCGACGGCTGCCCAAAATACTAGGGCCCGGCGGCATACCTGCGGCACGCATGGCATCTGTAACCAATGCAATTCGGTCTGCACCTTTTATTTTGAGCACCAGCTTCAGCAATGGCGGTGGAAGGTGAACGCCATCGGCAATGATTTCTACGGTCAAGGCATCCAGCAAATAGGCACTTTCAATCACGCCTGCATAGCGGTAAGCATTTCGCCTGGAAACGCCCGACATACAGGAATAAAAGTGTGTAGCGTGACTAAATCCTTTTTCGAAAGCTGGCAGTACTTCTTCATAAATCGCATTGGTATGTGCAATGGATGGCAAAATGCCATTTTCGCAGAGGTATTCGGCAAATTCCAGGGCACCTTCGAGCTCCGGTGCTGCGCTCCAGCGTTTAATTGCTTTAGAACGCGCAATAACTTCCTGATATTCTGCAGGAACTGGTGACCTGATGTATCTTGGATCTTGGGCTCCCCGCTGTTCCATGGAAAAATACGGTCCCTCGATATGCAATCCTATAAATTGTGCACCATTGGTGTTTATGGCATGCGCAGTTTCGTATACGCTTAGCGTGTCCATTAAATCCTGGTGTTCACTGCTTAATGTCGTAGGCATAAGTGCGGTAGTGCCATGTTTGGCGTGCAACTCTGCAATAGCCAGGTAACCCTCAGCTTCGTTATCCATAAAATCGTGCCCGGCACCACCATGCACATGCAAATCAATAAATCCTGGTGCAATGTAATTTCCATTTGCATTGATTTCCAGGGCATCCCCAACCGCTATGTTTTCCGCACTTACTGCTGAAATTTTTCCGCCTTCGATAACGATACAGCCGCCTTTGATCACACGATGTGGCGTTACTATTTTACCGTTATATATCTTAATCTTTTCCATTTATGGTTCGTCATTTTTGGCAACCTTCCCTCCCCTTCCTAAATTATTGAAGGCTCGAAAACTAAGTTTTTTTAATTGTGGTACCGGTTGTTGGTACAGCTTACTTTTTACAGTTGGAACCGTACCATCGGTCGTGTATCGGATCTGAAATCCGGGAACATCCGTATTGGCACTAACCATTCCTGCTGTTGAGCGGATTGCCGGTGTCGGAATCCGGTAGGCATAGCCACTGGCATAATGGTCCAGCCTGTTTAATTCGCGACCTACGGATTTGGTCAGTGTATGCCAGTCCCGCTCGTATAACTGTCTGGCTTTAGCAGTATCCTGACTTGCAGTCCATTCTGGTTCTGCGGCCCAAGCCTTCTCAGACAAGGCCAGAAGCCTTGGCAGATACATGTATTCCAGTCGTTCGGCAGTTTGCACAGTTTCAGACCAAAGCAGCCCTTGAATGCCGTATATATTGCGCTTTCCGACCTCGGTTAAGGGTTCAAATTTTTGGAGCATAGACTTGGGCAATGGCCGGTTCACATAATCTGTATGCTGATTTTTCAGGTAATCAAAAGGAATAAATTTATAAGCTTGCTCCAGATTGATAAAACCACCCCAGTTGAAGCCCGGCTCATCAAACTCCCTGACGTAAGCCATATCGAAATAGAAATTGGTCACGAAAGAGAGGATGACCTTGTATCCGGAATTGGCGAGCCTGTAGGCGAGATCTTCATTACCAGACATGTTGTTCCATACGTTAACATGGAAGTTCTTGTCGAGGAATAAAGGATTGGGCTGCCATTTTTTACCCCCGGCGACAGTTGATTTTCGCAATGCGGTTTCTTCCCAGCCAGAAAGATACAGCTTTCTTTGATCCAGCATCGTAGCAAGGCGACCAAAAAAGTAATCCCAAAGATCTGTTGCGTCTTTAATTTCGGGATGCTCTTTTTTCAGTGCATGAACAGAAGGAGATCCGGTCCAGACACCGGCGGGCACTTCATCTCCGCCAAAATGTATGGTTTGCAAAGGTGCACCTGCTTGTTTATACATATCGATAATTTCATCGGTCACCGTTTCTAAAAAGTGATAAACCGAAGGCATGGATACATCCATCACATGATCATTCCATTGCTGTACAGAACGGTAAACCGAGGTATCTGCTGTATCCCTGAGTAAATATGCTTTTGCAGCTGCTGTATCACCAGTTTTAACCAGGTTATTGTACCTGGCCTGCATCGAAACAATAGCGGCCCGGGCATGACCTGGTGTTTCTATTTCCGGGATAACGTTGATGTGTCTTCGTGCTGCATATTTCAATATCTCAATGAAATCTGCCCTGGAATAGAAGCCGCTTCCGGACGATTTCCCTGGTAAAGGCCCTGATCCGTAGGCCGGCATCAGACTGTGCTGTTCGTTGACGCCATGACCGCGGTTGGCACCTACACTGGTCAGCTCAGGCAATGCATTGATCTGCAAGCGCCATCCCTCATCGTCATTGAGGTGAAAATGAAGTGTGGTAAATTTGTAGAGCGACAGTAAGTCGATCAACTTCAGAATTTCCTGCTTTGACTGAAAGTTCCGGGCTACATCCAGCATAATCGCCCTGAAGCCAAAATTGGGACGATCTTCTACCGCTACGCATTTGACCTGTATGCTTTTCATTTTGGCCTGGGCAGCATAAGCAGAAGGATCTAAAAGCACTTTTAAGGACTGTATCCCATAATGGATTTCAACCGGGCTATTTGCAGAAATCAGGATATCAGATGGTGTTACACTGAGTTTATAACTATTTTTTTTAACCGATGGGTCTTTTTTTAAGCGAATGCCTGCCTGAGTATTACTTCCATTCAGGACATTGGGTCTTTTTCCGACCAGGGACTTCAATTCGTCGGCAAACAATTGTGCTTCAGCATTAAATTCAGCGTCAGTTACGATGTTAACCGTATGATCAAGTTTAAAATACCCAGGTGTTTCCTGATAAACCAATGGTGTAGGAAAGATTTTAGGCTGAAGCCCAGGTTGACTTTTACCGCGTTCGTTCAAGACATAGCGTTGTGCTGAACTGAGTTCACGATCTCCGGCAAATCTGTCCAGCTGATGAGGTTCTGTTGGAATGGAGACCTTAACATCGTTTAACGGAATTCCGATACCTGGAGCATTGTCCCAAACCAGATAAAATCCCTGTGGGGCATCACTTTTATTGACTACCCATGAATTGGAAACGAATTGTTGAGCGACGCTTCCACCGGTAGCGAGCGATTTGAAATCTTTTCCAGGAGCAATATAGTAAAGACCGCCGTTAACGTGGCTAATCTTCAGTTGTTCTGTTCCGGCAACTGTAGTGACGCGTTTACCAAGATTGAAATAGATCCGCCAGCCTTGAGCTGGAAAGGCTTGCTTCGCACCATTGTGCATCCCTATTGAAAAAAGGGTCTGATCTTTCCCTTGGTAATGGTTTTGGTAAACCTGCCATTGGATGTCCAGTTTTTCCGGTGTTTGATAGGGTTGTGCAAAGACATGACCGGCCATCCCTATAAATAATGCTAAAAGCAGGTTGCTATATATTTTATACAATTTTTTCATGTTTAGATTGTAGATGAATTCCTTTATTTAAGCCTTTTCAATCTCTGGAGTAAGACCTTGATCTTCCCATTTCTGAGTTCGTTCTCCTGCGCCAGCTCCGCAGGGTACATCACAGTTGAATTGAGTGCTGTAAACTTTTTATCCAGTTCTTTGGTATGCAGTGCTTCCAGTTCGGCAATCAGCGGTTTAAGTTGCTCAGCTGTCATTTCCGGTGCATTTGCCCTGGACTCTATGGCTTGGTAACTCAGGTACTGTACCCGAATAGCGGCCATTAAACGGTAATGCTCAAATTCTTTCACATTTTTTATGGGTTTAAGTTTCCCAAGCATTGTTACGGCATTTTTGGTACTATCCAGCATTTGCGCAATACTCAGGTCCGTATCAATCGGTTTTCCCTGCGTAATTTCATAAGGAACAGTTGAGATGGCTTTCCAAAACGTTCTGGCGTCATTTTCAGACAAGCCATATTGCGATTGGGCATAGCCATTGATGAAACGTTGTGCATCAAGTGGTTTTGCCGTTTTGATGGATTCTAGAAAGGCTGCGATCAGCATGTTAAATCCACTGATCGGATATACACGTCGGATGGCATACAGATCGATGATGTCCCGGGTGGTTTCAAATACCGGCGAATATAATCCGGAGGTTGACCAGGAAGTCATGATAATGCCTTTATAGCCCAGGTCTTTTGCCAGCGGAACAAAATCTGTAATGTTTTTAAAGTGTTTTGCCCACTGGGTAAGGAAATAATTGTCCGGGTGACTTCTAATCGCTGGCGCGCCCCAGATCTCGAAACCGCTCTGCATCAGTTTTTGGTGGTCGCCAAACATATTGATGTCCCAACCATAATTCCAGTCGATAAAAATGGTTTCTTTAGGCAATCCTTTCAATGCTTCAGGATATTTCAAAGCAATATCTGCCCAAAGTACCGGTCTTTTCCCCAATCCAACCACCACATCGCAGAGCATTTTGATGTAATCTCCATATAACCTGCCGATGCCAACGGCTTTAATTTTCTTTTTTGATTCTTCTGAATGGCCCAATAAATAGGTTTCATCACCGCCGATATGGATGTAGGGCGAATGGTGTGTTGAAATCAAATCTTTGTAAAGCGTGGTAAATAACTTTTTTGCCGCTGCTTCACGTATGGGATTAACCTGAGAGTAATCCTTCTGGTCTTCTCTCAGGTCTTTGTATTTCGGGTTTCTCAGAATATACTCCACATGTCCAAAACTTTGTTGGAGCGGGATCACATCCAGATTGATGGTTCCACAATAAGCGATAAATGCTTTGACTTCATCTCTGGTATATGCAAAGCGATTGGGAATCAAAGGTTCTTCCTGAAAAGGGTAGGTACCCTCCCACTCCATCACCAGTGTATTGATACCGCCTTTAACCAATTGCAAAGCCAGATTTTTAAGGGCTGGCATGGGAATCGCCTGAATGCGCAGATCGAGGTGAAATCCCCTTACTGGAAATGGTGAATCCGGATCGCTTAACTCTTTTTGAGCTGCCTTTGCATGCACAAAAAATGTGGTTAGCAACATCAGGAAAAATACTGTTCTTCTCATCTAATTATTGTTTTTATCCGTAATTTTCTATCCTATATTCCGCTAAACGGTCAAGATCCATTTAAACTTTAAAGGTTGAGCACTTGATTATTGAATTGCTATATCCAGTTTTAGTGGCGACTCAAAATAACCGCCGTTTTGATCCCTGGCTTCAAAAGTGATCTGATCGGTGCTACCTGATCCGTTATATAAGTATTTGATGGCCCCTTTTGCGATATCAGCCTGCGAAAAAGAGGCATTTGCAGCCAGCGGGATGCCATATTTGACTAAGAATCCAGCTACCGGCACCTGTTTAACGGTATAAGTAATGTTTTTATCAGCAGTACCTTCCATTTTCAGATTGGCTAGCGACAATGGTACGATCTGTTTGGCAGCAGCCACGTTAAGTGTGCTGACCTGTCCGAGTTTTAAGAGCGTTTGCGGTGGAGAACTCAGCATGATGTAAGCCGCAAAAAGACCATCCGAAAACTCTTTCGGTCTGATTTTGATGAAATTATCCACGTTGTGCCTTAAAAAGACATTGATGAAAGTTCCATTGTTGGCATAAAGTTGTGCAACTGCAGAGGTGATGTCAAAAGAAACCCATCCCACAGTGGCGCCAGGTATTGGTAACGTAGACATCGGAACGGCATTATAAGTTGGTGCATTGTTCCAGGTAATGGTATTCTCTACCCAATCCTTATTTTCACCCAAATGCGCAGAAAAAGAGAATGTTGTTGTCGGCGTTAGTCCGGTATTATAAATATAAACGTACATCCTGGCCGCGCCAATTTTATCTCCAAAACTTGGTTTGTCCAATGGATACTGCATCACACCGATACGTCCTACAGTTGCATCTGCGGCACTGATGGCTTTCAGGTCCATGGTTGCAGGATCGTTAAAATTCGCGTTGTTATTTCCTGAGCCGCCACGGATATACACATCTTTAGCGACTTTAATTTTTTGAGTAATCACATTTCCTGCGGGATCAGCATCATCAGGTTTATCGTCCAACAGGCGGTAAAAAGTGAACTGTGAAGTTACTTGTGCCACACCGTTTTTAAATTCCAGGTCCTGCGACCTCACCAATGCGGAAGAGGAACCCAGTGTTGGATTTTGATTGATGCTCAGCACATATTGATCAGATGTATTTGCCGTTCTGGAGTAATAAATATAATTCCCATTGATGGTTTCTATTTTTCGCGTTTCATTGAGACTGAGGTCGGTAGATTTTAATTTCCCCCTGATGATCAGATCGCCCAGCAGGTTTTTAAGAATAACCCGGGGTACAGCCTCTACGCTGGCATAACCAACGGTTGACAACAACTGTTTAACTCCTGAATTGCTTAAGAACACCACGGTATACTCATCGCTCTTGCCTAACGTATCCATTAAACCGGAGCGTTTAACCGCAGCCGCAAAAAGGTCAAGCTCGGACAAATCTGAGCTGTGGTCTGCCAGTAAAAATTGCTGTATGGTTTGCGATTTGAGGTTAGCACCAGCATCAGATCCATTACTATCCTCATTTTTCAAAAGGTCGAATTTGCCACAACTCAGCATCGTGAGCAGGTACAAACAGAGAAAAAGCGCTCTTGGGTAAAGATTTAATTTGTTCATCTCTTGATATTTTTATTGATAATATGAATTTTGATCCAGCAAAGGATTTAATCTGATTTCGGTAAGGCTGATGGGCCAAAGGTAATTTTCGGTCTGGCTAAGGCCGTTGATGGGTTGAAGCACTTTAATTGCTTTACCAGTACGCACCAGGTCAAACCATCTTTTCCCTTCGTAACAAAGTTCCCTGGCACGTTCATCCAGGATCAGGTCTTCAATCTGGTCGGTACTTAAACCAGCGTAAGCAGCTTCGGTATACGCTACAGCGCCAGCTCTTGTACGGATCTGATTCACAATGGTCATTGCCCCGGGAACATCACCAGTTTTATTCAAGGCCTCTGCACGCAGCAACAGGATGTCGGCCAGGCGGTAAACAATGATATTTTTATCATCCTGAGTACCACGAACAAATCCTGATTTTTCAAAATATTTGACTATGCCGGAATTGGTATCAAAGTTAATTTTAGAGCGCAGATCTGTTGACGTAAATTTACTGGAAAGGTAACCGCTGGCTTTAAAGAAAGGCTGAAAACCGAGGTCGCCATATACAGTAATCAAAAAAGATCTCGTCGCCCGCTCAGCAAAATTATAGTCAACCTCAAAAATAGATTCTGTTGAAAATCCTTTAGTAAACATCTGCGCGTAAGCGGTATTGTCAATTAATGCAGGATTTACGTTGTAATCTACCGTTGATGAAGCACTGTAGAGTGAAGCCAGCGCATATGTGGAGTTACTCAGGATTTTTTGTGAGGCAGCAAGAGCATTCCTGTACTGGCGGCGCCACATATAAAAATCGGTATACAGCGCATTCACTGCACCTAAGGTAAACTGTGCCCGGGTAGCCGACGATGTGCTGTAAGCAGCAGGAATAGGCATGACTGATGCAGAATCCAGATCTGACTGAATTTGCGTATACACGGCAGTGGTATCTGAACGTGCAATGGTCACATTCTGATTCGCATCCAGTAAAGGTTGCGTCACCAAAGGCAATTTTCCCCAGATTCGGGTCATGTAAAAATAACAGAAAGCACGCATGGCATAAGCCTGGCCACGCACACTGGCATATTCAGCATCTTTACCCAAATACAAGCCTTTGGCTTTCATTTCCAAGGTATTTTTCAGGATCAGATTGCTTTGATTAACTACCTGGTAAAAGCCATTCCAACTGGTGATCGGCAGACTCGAATTGAGGTTATTGGTCAGCAGGTTCAGCGTTTGCGAACTTAGGGCTAGTGGATTGATCACCACATTATCTGCTCTTCCTTCTCCATACAGGACGAACTCCGGAGCCATGGCTCCTTGCAAAAGCGTATATGCTCCATACAACGCTGCCGTAGCTTGTGGTGTTTCTGTCCAGAAATTGGAACTCGAATAGGAAGTTGTAGGATCGATTTCTAAAGCTTTTTTACAGCTGGACAAGAAGATCAAAGTGATCAGGATCAGGCTGTATATTTTATGATCTTTTCTTTTCATGGTATTAAAGACTAAGGTTCAATGACAAATTATAGGTTCTGGTTCTAGGGAAAGATCCGCGGTCTACGCCAACGGCAAGTGCATTGGTTGATGAGCTGACTTCCGGATCATATCCTGTGTAAGCGCCAAATGTGAGCAGGTTAACTACCGAGAATCCAACAGTAGCATTGCTGATTTTAAATCTGTTCAGCATTTTGGCTGGAATTCTGTAATTGAGTGCCACATTTTGCAGCCTGATAAAGGAACCATCTTCTACAAAGCGATTCGAAATGGCATAATTTAACATGGGATCTGTCTTCACCAATCTTGGAACATCCGTTACATCGCCTTGTTTTCTCCATCTTCTCAACTGATCCGTTGTTAAGTTCTGATCATACGGTGAGGCATCCAGGTTCCGCTTTACTTCATTAAACACATCGTTACCAAAACTGTAGGTAATTAAGGTAGTAAGCGAGAAATTCTTGTAACTGAATTCATTTTGAAAACCGCCTGTAAAATCAGGATTGGGGTCTCCGATCACTTGTAAATCAGCATCGTTAATGATGCCATCGCCATTTACATCCTCCCAGATGACATCTCCACCTTTATAGATAGCTCCATTTGCAGAACCCTGACGGTAAGGTATCACAGCCCCTGTTGTCGCATTGCGCTGATAAACGTTATCGGTATCAAAAGCATATACACCCAAAGCCTTCAGTCCGTAAAATACCCCAGCAGTTTCGCCCACCCTGGCCATGTTGTAAATGTTTGGCCGGTAATCCTGATTGCCTGGAAGGGCAAGTACTTTATTTCTGTTCAGGGATAAAGTAAAGGTAGAATTCCATTTAAATTCCCGATCCAGATTAACCGTTGAAAGTGTAAACTCCAGACCTTTATTTTCTAAACTTCCAAAGTTTGCAGGTACGGTAGCATAACCTGTCGTACCCGGAACTGCAACATCAAACAACAGTCCGGTTGTCTTTTTCAGGTAGGCATCTGCCGTAAAACGAATTCTGTCCTGAAGAAAAGCCAGATCGAGCCCGATGTTTGATTGTTTGGTTGTTTCCCATTTTAAAGAAGCGTTAGGTACACCGTTAGAAACAATAGCGACATTGCCCAGGTAAGTACCATTGGTATTCAGCGCACCCTGCCAGGCATAATTACCAATGGATTGGTTTCCGGTCACACCGTAACTTCCACGAATCTTGGCGTCTGAAATAAAGCTCAGTTGTTTAAACCAGTCTTCCTGTGATAATCGCCAGCCGGCCGAGAAGGAAGGGAAATAGCCAAACCTGTTATCTGCTCCAAATCTGGAAGAACCATCTGCGCGCATCACTGCAGAGAACAGGTATTTACCTTTGTAATCGTAATTTGCACGCGCAAAATAAGAAAGCAAACTGTGTTCTTCGATATTTTGGTTGTAAAGGGAAACAACTGAAGTACCATTGATCGAGGTAATTGTTGCATCGATTAAGCCCCTTCCGATCACATTCACATTGTTGTCTGTAAATTTCTGGTAAGACTGACCAAGCAAGAAGGTCAGGTTGTGGTCTTTATTTATCGTCCTGCGGTAATTTAAGGTATTTTCATTGATCAAAGAGTAATTTTTGCCTGTAGTAAGGTAAGAAGAACTGATCTGACCTTGTGGCAACAGGGCCTGTGGGGTGAAATTCGTTTCTTCCGTATTCGAATAATCAAATCCTAAAGTGGTTTTAAATTCAAGGCCTGTTGCAATTTTAACCCTGAAATCCTGGTTTCCAAACATACGCCAGCGGTTGATTTTATTGGCAGCCAGATCTGCGATGGCAATAGGATTGGGTTTACTCCCCTCCAGAAGCGGAATGAGTTGCCCGTTGATCGGATCATATGGACTATATACCGGCATGGTACTTAAAGCCTGGTATATTGCACTTTGATTGCTCAATCCGCTCAATATTCTATTGTAGTCGTTGGTAGATACGTTGAAATTTGTATTTCCTGAAATGGCTTTATTTACGGTATAGTAGACTTTTGCAGAAGCATAGGTCTGCTTGAATTTGGTATCGATAATGATGGGGTTGATGTCCTTGTAACCGGCACTGATGAAATAATTCATGTTGTTGTCTTTAGACGCCCCTTTGATGCTGACATCGGCTTTGTACTGTAATGCCGAACGATACATCAGATCCTGCCAGTTGTTAGATTTGGAGTAGTAAGGATGCAAAGAATCGATGACGGAGACTTTCGTCGTCTGCGCCCCTGTAAAATTATAAACGGCATCCATAAATGCACTTCTGAACTGTGGTGCATCCAGCACGCCTATTTTCCTGGTGATGTTGGCTACACTACCATTGGCTGAAAACTGGATTTCCGGTTTCTTGGCATTCTTTCCGCTTTTGGTGGTGATGATGATTACTCCGTTAGAAGCCCTTGAACCATAGATGGATGCAGTTCCATCTTTCAACACCTCTATAGATTCGATATCTTGAGGATTCAAATCGGCCAGAGGGCTAAAAGTAGAAGCATCATCTACCAATCCGCCGCCATATGTATCTGAATTGATGGGCACGCCATCTACAATGTATAGGGGCTGACTACTTCCATTGATGGAAGATGCTCCACGAATGCGGACTGTGGCACCGGCACCTGGCTCACCAGAGTTACTGGTGATCTGAAGACCGGCAATTTTTCCCTGCAAACTGGTATTGACATCTCCAAGCGCATGGTTGTCCATCTGTTTGGCAGTAATAGAGCCAACTGCTCCCGTTACTTCCTTAATTTTTTGAGTGCCGTAACCTACATTGATGGTCACTTCAGAAAGCTGCTGTGCACTCGGGGCAAGTTTAATGTCTAAGCGTTTGCGATCCCCCACATTCAGGCGTTGATTCTGATAGCCGATATAGCTGACCAGGATCACTGCTCCAGGGTTCAGGCCCAGACTAAAATTACCATTTTTATCCGTGGCTGTGCCTTTATCTGTTCCTTCCACGCGAATCGAAACACCAATCAAGGTTTCATTCGTTTTTGCATCAGTTACCTGGCCTGTCAGGGTACCCTGTGTGGGGTTGACCTGCGCAAGGGTACTCAACATGGAAAATACGACCATCATGGTCATTAGGTATATCCTTTTCATTAGCGATTTTATTTGATTTGATACATGGAACCGGCATGCGCCCTATCTGGCTCCGGCCTGTCTGATGTATGCTGTAAATTACTAAACTAAAGACCTAAATCGTTTACGTACACGACTAAAGGTCAAAAAAAATGTATTAGGGAGCGGGTGTAAATTTAAAACTCCTGATGACGATTTCCACTTCTTTACCATCGCTTGGTGCAAGGCCACGAAAACACCACAGGTTCATCTTTACCGGCATTTTGGCGGTTGGGATAACTGCTACAGGTGGCACGAAAGTATGTGTAAAGAACAGGTTTGTATCGTCATTATAAAAACCGTTCATACTTTTAAACACCACCGAGCTCGTAGTCCAGATATACCTGTGTGTACTGGCCGTTCCACCAGATTGTGCCCATTCTGTGGTGATGCGTTGCTGTTTTCCATTGGTTCCTGCAGCCGGATATACACTATAATTGACATTGGGTTTTGAAGTGTCGCCCCAGCGTGCAAATTCGACATCCAGTTCATTGTATCCGTCCGGACCAGTATAATGGAAAAGCCCGGCCACAATATTTTTATCCAGCGTACTTAGCGGCCCCTGAACCTGCCATTGGTAGGTACCGTACCCAAAACTTTCCGTTGAAGTAATTCCTGCACAAAGCCATTTAGATGTCGCACTATCGTAAGCAACTTTGAGGTGCAGCAATCCGGCTGCATCTACCCAGGCATTTTGTGCCCCCCAGTTGTTTGGTCCGGGACCAAGCCCTGCCCCACTTTTAACAATCCAGTTGTATCCGCTAAATTTAATCGTTGCAGATGCAGTCTGACCCGGTGTTGACACAGAGATCCCGGGGGGTTCTGATCCTTTCTGTGTTGTGGGCTGCACAACATCTGGTTTGCAAGTCCATATCAAAGGCAGCAAAAGTAAAAATCTCTTCATCTTGTTTGGTTATTTAGTTGATTAAGTAATGTGCTGAAATCTAATCCGGACTAAGATTACAACTATCTAAACGCTAATATATTAAATAAACGGGTACGTGCACGAATTTATTTTAAAAAAAATGTATTTAAGGGTTAAAACTACCTGACAGCTCCTTTGCAGGCATAAATTGAAGGGTTCCAAAATGGTCCGGACGGTGAAAATCAGGCAGTGGCGAAACGATCTTGTTCCAGCACAAAAAGTGAGGGTTTGGCAATTCATCTCCACATTTATAGAAATTGGCTCTGGCCATCAGACCATCCAGACTTTCAATCTGGTGGTATACAAAAGTATCCACAGGAATACGCAAAATCATTTCCCAATTAAAGTCTCCATCCTGATCATTAGCGGTTGTTGCAGTGTGGATTTTTTGTATTACGGATTCCTGGAGCAACGTTCTGCCCAGCTTTCCTTTACCATAGCCTACTTTTCCAACCCCCAGGCAATTAAATTCTATGTTGTAATAGTATCCGGATTGGTCAAACGCAATGAAAAACTCCACACAGTTATCCAGGTGAACCGCGCCATTAACCGGCCTCTCTTCAGCGCGAAAGTAATCGTGAGCCGTTGTAAATTTGATCAGGATCTCCTGCCCCGAATGTGCAATGACAAAATCTGTAATACAGTCAGTAGCAATCTGAGGCCATGAATTGTTGCTCAAATGATGTTTGGGATAAGTCGCTAATTTCTCCGAAAGCAGTTCGGTAGCCGCACAAGAATCCTCATATAGGTAATAAACGTCTAAATTCATTTTTAAATGGATGATAACAAAATGGGAGTGATTTTTATGAATTGGACCAGCGTTCAAGTTTATAACCGCGGTAGGCATAAAACAACAGGTATAAATAACAAGGCAATAAGACCAGGTAGGCATTTTGCAAACCATACTGATCAGCAAGATGGCCATATACCAATGGCATTACTGCATTTCCGGAAAGGCCCATGATTAGAATTGCGGCGCCTATTTTAATAAAGCGACCAAGCCTGTCCATAGACAATGGCCAGATGCCGGCCCATATCATGGAATTGGCAAAACCAAGCAATACAATGAACCATATGGAGATATCGGCCTGATGCCCCAATATGGTAACCCTGCCACTACAGAAAACGATGCATAATGTAAACACGACGCCGAGCAGGATACATGCACGCAGGGCAAAAACCTGGGAAAGGTATTTTGGGATCAGCGAAATGCCTAGAATGTAACCAACAATTGTAGCCGTAAGCGTATAAGAGGGAAATACTTTGGCTTCTAAAAGCGAAATGTCCATCGCATGTGCGTAACCAATAATGGTGTCCACTGCGATAACCTGTGAGCCTACGTGGACAAATATGGCAATTGCGCCGAGGATCAGGTGTGGAAATTGAAAAATGTTACTTTTTCCTTTATTCGACTCGGCTGTAACTTCATCTTCATTTTCTGTATTGATTTCAGGTAAAGAAGAGAACCGCACCAGGATGCCCAACAAAACCAGGATCGCGCCAACACATGAATAAGGGAGGATGACCCTTCTGATCAGCTCGTCAAGTAAAGGTGCACGTTCCAGAGCACTCATGGTTTTAACCTGTTCAAACAAGGCCTGATCGGACGATTTAAGTATTACAGCAGCAAAAAGCAAGGGAGCAAGAATACCTGCAAACTTGTTACAGATTCCCATGATGCTGAAACGCATTGCAGCGCTTTCTTTAGGCCCCAATATGGTTACGTAAGGGTTTGCAGCAGTTTGCAGTACCGCCAGGCCTGCGCCCAGGGTAAACAGACCGATTAGAAAAACAAGGTAATTGCGCATCAGTGCTGCCGGGACAAATATAAATGCGCCAATGGCCATCACAAAAAAGCCAATCATCATTCCGTTCTTAAAGCCAACTTTTTTAAGCAGTAGAGAAGCTGGAAAAGAGATGAATAAATAAGAGATATAAAAAGCAAAAGCTACAAAATAGGATTCGAGGTTATTGAGCTCACAACAAATTTTGAAATAAGGGATCAGCATGGCATTGATCCAGGTGACAAACCCGAAGACGAAAAAAAGTACAGCAATGATATACAGTGATTTGATATAAGTCTTATGGTCCATATGGTTTATTTTGCCTCAGGTTTAAGGTGCGTCAGGTAATTAACGTTCACGTACACGAAGAAACAAAACATTTGTTGTATTTCCAAATCAGTTGCTTGAAATTACTTTTTTTAATACAGATGCACCGATGGATTTGCTGAATTAATTGATGTAAAAATCACAGTTTTCGCTGGTGATGATGTCAATTGGCATGAAATTGTTTTTCTCACCTTTTTTAGCATGCACCACAAACTGGTATAGCGCCATCAAGCCTTTGTAGCCCTGTTCCCTGGGTTTCTGACAAATTAGAAAATCAATATCCCCTGCTTTCAGAAAAGCGAGGTTCTCTTTGGTGTAATCAAAGCCGATGAGTACCCTGCTGGAATCTCCGGTCTTTTTCAAATATTTAGCTACAGTGGACACCCTGGAATTGGTTACAAAAATAGCTGCGACCTGATGTTCCTGTAGCACTTGTCGAATAGATTTGCTTACATAGGCATAATCTGTTCGCTTGATGTCAATTTTCAGGATCGGATTCTCCAGTTTATTTTCGATAAAATAGTTTCTGAACCCTTGCTCTTTTCGCAAAAGGTGATGCTCATTGTCAATCTCCTGGGAGATGTTTACAATCAGGATTTCCTCTCCCCTCTTCACCAGGTATTTGATAAGGTGTGCTGACAGGTACCCGCTTCTGTAAAGATCTGGACCAAAGTAACTCAGGCTGTTGTGCCCTTGAATATCTGAATTGATAAATACATAAGGTATTTTTCTCGTTTCCAGTTTTTTAACGAAGTTCGCTGCCTCTTCAATGAAGCTCGGTGCCAGGAGTACCCCTTGTACCCCATCCAGATCGATTGATTCGATCTGTTCCAGAAAGGAGTTTTTATCGTTTACATCATATAGGTACTTTTTCAGGCTAATCCCGTAGGGACTGATTTCTGCTCCCGCTTCCTGTATACCAAGAAGTGGTGCTTCCCAATAATTGGTTTCCTGCGATACATCTGGAATCAGCACCGCAAAAACAACTTGTTTTTTAGACGCCAGACTTCGCGCGAAAATGTTTGGCTGATAATCGAGTTCCTTAATGATCGCATTAACAAGATCCTTCGTCTTCTGTGATACACCTGTACGGTTATGAATCACCCGGTCTACTGTTCCTCTTGAAACATTTGCCCTTCTTGCAATTTCCTTAACACCTGTTAGTTCACTATCTTCTGCTGACATATATTGAAAAATTAGCTAAAGATAACAGATTTTATCGCTCAAAAAACAGCAAAGCTAATAATGGTGCATATGCTTGCTCAACAGCAATTTAATTGCTTTTCATCCGGTCAAACCGCTTTCTTAAGGCTTTTACAGCATTGGTGGTATCGTCTGACTGATTAAACCTGCAATATCCATCTTACATCAAAACTATCTGTAATTTCAATTAATTTGTCGTGATCATTCCTGAAAAAAGAAATCTTTTTTTGAAGTTCCAGTTTTTCGATGAGTGCTTTTCTAACACCGACAGTTGAACACTGAATAAAAATCGCCATGTAATTTCCGAGTATCCGGCCTTCGCTGTGTACCAGATCAGAGCCATGAATCACAATACAGTCAGCAACAAGCGAGCCGCTAAGGACAGGCATTTGTGTGTAGCCATGTAATTGTTTTTCGAAAGTTTCAAATTGGAGTGTGCCACCAAAGCAGGTTTGGTAAAAGGTGAGTGCCTCTTTACAGTTTCCAGAAAAGGTGAGGAAAACTGCAGTCCTAAATTTACCATAATCAGGATTGGACATAACAGAAGGGTTAAGTAGTCAATTTTACAATCCAAAAGTAGCTGAGCGCTGAACAATATAACTGTTGTAAAAACGACAAATAAGGGGTGAATTATGACAAAATAATCTCTACCTTGTGGTACCATAATATTTATTTATATGCAGATTTCTGTCTTTGTGCCTGAGTATGGGGTAATTGAAGCTGTGACCCCACCATACAGAACCTTTCTTACTGCCAATGAGTTTTTAACTGCATTTGGCAGAAAACCGATTTTCAAGGTTGAATATGTAGGCTTAAATGAATATGTGCCTGCCAACAATGGTGAATACGTGATCAAAACAGATCGGTTACTCAAAGATGTGGCTGAAACAGATTTACTGATCATACCGCCTACCTTTGGCGATACCGCTAAAGGCATTGCAGCCAATGCAGAAGCTATACCTTATTTTAAAAAGCTACACAATCAGGGTTCAAGCCTTGCCAGTTTATGTATTGGGGCTTTTCTTCTGGCCGAAACGGGCTTACTCGATGGCAAAAAGTGTTCTACACATTGGGCATATATCAATGAGTTTAAAGCGAGATACCCCAATGTGGGCGTAGCAGACGGGGCGGTCATAACAGAACACGATAACATTTACAGCAGTGGCGGAGCAAATAGTTTGTGGAATTTAATATTATACCTGGTCGAGAAGTTTTCGGATAGGGAAATTGCAATTATGGTTTCAAAATACTTTGCATTGGATATCGGAAGAGATAGCCAGTCTCAATTTGCCATATTCAAAGGTCAGAGAAACCATGGCGATGGCGATATTAAAAAGGTACAGGATTACATCGAAAAAAACTATAGCGATAAAATATCCATAGAAACGTTAGCTAAGCTCATTCATTCCGGTCGCAGAACTTTTGAAAGAAGGTTTAAAGAAGCGACAAACAATACCCCACTGGAGTATATACAAAGGGTGAGAATAGAATCGGCCAAAACTTTCTTTGAAGCATCCAGAAAAAATGTTACGGAAATCATGTTTGATGTAGGCTATACGGATACGAAATCATTCAGAGATATATTTAAAAAGCTTACCGGCCTTACTCCGATTGAATACAGGAATAAGTTTGCAAGGTTATCTGTAGAGGTGTAATTGCAGCAAGCAACATATTTAATGAAACCCCATCAACATGCATTTAACAAATCATCGTATCTATTTATTCATTCTTTTATTGATATCAACCTCGGGATATGCCCAGGATAATCTATCAAAAAAAGAATTTCCTGCGATTGCACTCACGAATAGAATTGATTTTGTCGAATCAAAATTCGATCAATCAAGATTTAGTTGTGGTTTTTTGATTAAATATCGTGCTGATACATTTGCTGTAACAGCTAAACATCTGTTGAAGATCATTAAAACAGATAAAATGAAAACATTGGTATTTGAAAATGACGTAAAAGACTGGATCTTATATCCCTTAGATAAAAGGGAGCAGCTCGTGATTACGGATAAACTGCTCAATGAAAACAAATCAGCTTTACTTGAAGATCCAGCCACATACAATCAGGATTGGCTATTATTTTCAATAAAAACCAATAACGCTAAGGTTAAACCCCTGGAATTCCGAACGACGCCATTGACACCGGGAGAAAAATGCTATGTGATTGGTTGGACCCGGAAAATGGAAACAGGAACCCAGCGGGTGTATGAGTTTGAATATTACAAATCAATTGGAGATCGCCTTTTGTTGAAGGATGTTGTCGTGCCAGAACAATTTGGTGGGTTAAGTGGTGCACCAGTAGTAGATGAACAAGGACTAGTTGTTGGTATCGTTTCGGGAGGAACAGTTGATCCTGAGACGAAGAAAAAGTATTTTTCTCCTTGCGCTATTGATGGTTTGATAAAATTCATCGCAAATTTTCCAGGAAAATAATGTGATCAGCTTTCTGATTCAGCTCGCCCCTTATGACAATCAATAAAACACTTTAAACAAAAAAAGCAGCTCTTTTCAGAACTGCTTTTCAAAACTTGGGGTCATTTATTGTACAAATTTCAACCCGTTTTATTGCTGATTTGAAGCGGTTGGCCGATTTAGAAAGAAAAATGGATGAAATGGAAGAGCTTGGAAGGCTGCTAAAAAGTTAAACTATTTTAGTCCACGAAATTGATTTTATATTGTCTGAAATTCAGCACTACTAGGGATGTTATAACATCCTAGTAGTGCACCATATTAATCAAAATCACATATATTTATGATTTACACTTAAAACATAAGATGAGGGCAGAAATATTTTCGCATGAAAAGCTCATAGGAACAACAGAATTGTCTCTAGG
>Ga0247805_1000490_pt1 | contig 20427 bp, 27 predicted proteins | sample UWRJL044104R1_FD_180930 | JGI IMG/M metagenome (GOLD analysis project Ga0247805, IMG submission 180930) | Plant litter microbial communities from Arlington Agricultural Research Station in Wisconsin, United States - UWRJ-L044-104R-1 | ecosystem: Environmental > Terrestrial > Plant litter >... | reverse complement strand
GCCGACTCGGCAGAGGTTCTCGATCGCTCACGAGATCGGCCACTGGTGCCACCATCGTGGCCGATGCCTGGTATGCCGACCAGAGGACATTGGCGGTGCCTCGACGCGCACGGCGAACCATGCCGAGCGCGTCGCGGATGAATACGCGTCTGATCTTGTTCTGCCGCGCTACATTCTGGCTCCCTTGCTGGAGGGTGTCGGCAGGTTGTCCATCAAGTCCCTAGACGAGGTGGCAGGCGAGTTCGGAACGAGCAGGACCGCGACCTTGCGGAAGATCGTCGATCTCGACCGGTATCCGATCATGATGGTGTGCAGCGGGCGCTCTCGACGCAAGTGGTTCAGGTCGTCGCCCAGCATTCCGACCAAGTGGTTTCCACGCGACGAGGCATCCCCGGAGAGCTCGGCTTTCGACATGATGTTCGGGGCGAAGAAAGAGACCTCGACGCCGAGGTCAGTAAAAGCGAAGGCCTGGTTCGACTGCAACGAGGCGAGTGGGCTCATGCTTCAGGAGCAGAGCTTCTTCCTGCCAGACAGCGAGGTCATGACGATCCTCACCTTCACCGATCGGAAGATGCTCTCGGCGTAGAGGGCAACTACGCGGGTTGTTGTGCCGAATGAGGGCGGTTGAGATTTGCGCGTCGGCGCCCGCGCCCCGACGGTGCAGTTTCGACCGCGCCGACGATTACTCAGATCGGTGCTGCCAGTTTAACGGTGGTGGCCAGCCGAGATTTGCGTTCCTTCCGTTGTGCCGCAGGTGAACGAACGGTCGGGAACGCATCCCCCTGCCCCAACGCCGCCGTTCCGCTTCCCACCCAGAAATGGCGATGTAGCCCCCTGCCTAGCTGCCTGAACGAACGGCTGCTTTCTGCGATCGCCGCCCGAAAGCGGCCGTTCCGCTTTCCACCACCGATAAGCGTTTAGCCACCCCTGCCACGCCGTATGAACGAACGTCCGGTTATGCCGTGGTTCGCCCCAAAGCGGACGGGCGGCTTTCCACCCAAATCGGACGTCCGTGACGCAAAGCTAATTTTGGGTAACGTCTGGTTTATCGGTCTTTAAGCCAATAACTCCCCTTCTAGTTGCCCGATTGTAAATGGCTTACAGAGGTACCGTATGCCATCTGGCAGTGTATCGGGCTTAGGATTACCCGACATCAGCACGACGGTCGCCGGCATCCTCGCTGAGTCACTTGCTATGAATTCCATACCTGACCGACCATTGCCCAAGTCATCATCACAAAGCAGCATATCGATATCGCCGTCGGCAAGCGGTGCCTGTGCAGCGTCGATTGAAGCTGCCTCAATGACGAACAAGCCTAGTTCGCGCGCAAGACTAGCTATCATCTGGCGGACTAGCGCATTGTCATCTACGATCAACAGTTTGCCACTAGCCATGCTCACCATCCTTGGTTCAGTATGTATTTTAAAAAACGTTGGGAACTCAGATGATGTCTCGTGACCGTTGGGTTATCCTCGTCGTAGATGACGAGGAAAGGATACGAACGTTGATCGGGGATCAACTAGAGACCGTGGGCTACGAGGTAATCCTCGCAGCCAGCGGCGATGACGCATTCAAGATCCTGCAAGGCGTGACTCGCATCGACCTGATTGTGACAGACGTCAGAATGCCTGGGGCTATAAATGGTTTCGACTTAGTTCGAAAAGCGCTTGCCGACCGCCCCCACCTTCGGACGATTATCATTTCAGGCTATACTGGGGAAAGCATCCAACGCGCAGGGCTTGCAGACCGCTTTCTACAGAAACCGTTCACTTTACGGACTTTAGAAAACGAAGTCCGAAATCTATTAGCCGCTTAACCTGAAGACCCAATGAGACGATAGGCGCGATCGCTACGGTGCAGTTCCTAAGATGGGCTGATAGCTACGGTGACCTGCTTCCCGTTTCATGCCGCTGATGAGCTAGCTTCGCAGTTTATATTCTTAGCTGGCGCGGTCCGTGGAACGTTGTGGGAGCGCCAACATGCAGGAGCTAATGCGTCGACATACGGTATCAGAGTCCATCTTCTATGCAACAATCATACGTGTGACGCAACGTTACAACTGGTTCTGCTCTTGGTTACTTATGATTGCGAGCCGCCGGCAGCCAAACCGGCAACGCTTTGCCTGCGCATCCTTTCGGTCACGCCGCCTCTCACCAATCGATTGAATTAATGAGCCTGAAGTCATTGTCGCATGGTAACGACCCATCCCACTGAGGCGGTGTAGGACGATAAGCGACCTTCGTGCACATCTGCGGCTTGTTAATTCTTCTGTGCAGCTCGATGACGCCTTTACCTAACGTTTCAGTGTGGCAGGATGGCGTGATGACCCTGACGATCACCACTACCCCGTTTCTCGACCAAAAACCCGGTACCTCTGGCTTGCGCAAAAAGGTGCGAGTGTTCCAGCAACCACATTATGCCGAAAATTTCCTGCAATCCGTGTTCGACGTAATCGGCGACTTCGGAGGCCAGACGTTGGTTGTGGGCGGAGACGGCCGGTATCTCAACCGCGAAGTGATCCAGACGACGATCCGGATGGCGGCTGCCAACGGATTTGGCCGGGTGCTTGTGGGCATTGGCGGCATCCTTTCTACGCCTGCGGCGAGTAATGTCATCCGCAAATATGGGGCGTTCGGTGGCCTCATACTCTCCGCCAGCCATAATCCTGGCGGCGTGGACGAGGATTTCGGCATCAAGTACAATATCGGCAACGGCGGTCCGGCACCGGAGAAAATTACCGACGCCATCTACGCCCGATCGATGATCATCGACCAATACGTGACCGTGGATACCCCCGACGTCGATCTCGAGCAGCTCGGAGAAACAAAGGTGGCGGAAATGACCGTCGCAGTGATCGATCCAGTCACCGACTATGTCAAACTAATGGAGCAGCTGTTCGACTTCGACGCGATCCGCAAATTGATCGCTGGCGGCTTCCGCATTCGCTTTGATGCGATGCACGCTGTCACCGGTCCATATGCGCATCAAATTCTGGAGCGTTGCCTCGGCGCGCCGGCTGGCACGGTTGTGAATGGCACGCCGCTGCCAGACTTTGGCGGTCATCATCCCGATCCAAACATGGTCCATGCGCACGAGCTGTTCGCACGAATGTTCGGTGCCGATGCGCCCGACTTTGGAGCAGCCTCGGATGGGGACGGCGACCGGAACCTGATCCTTGGCCGCAACATCTTCGTGACGCCATCGGATTCGCTGGCGGCGCTCGCCGCAAACGCCCACCTCGCCCCCGGCTATGCCGGTGGCCTCAAGGGCGTCGCCCGCTCGATGCCAACCAGCGGCGCCGTTGATCAGGTGGCGCACGCCCTCGGTTTACCGCTGCATGAGACGCCGACCGGCTGGAAGTTTTTCGGCAATCTGCTGGATGCGAACATGGCGACAATCTGCGGCGAGGAAAGTGCCGGTACCGGTTCGGACCATGTCCGCGAGAAGGACGGGTTGTGGGCAGTACTCCTTTGGCTCAATATTCTGGCGGTGAGGCGCCAGAGCGTGGCCGAAATCATGGCCGGCCACTGGGCGCGATTTGGGCGTAACTATTATGCGCGACACGATTATGAGGGGCTGGAAAGCGCGGCAGCGGAGCAACTCATCAACGAGTTGCGCGCCGCTCTGCCGACCCTACCTGGCCGCAAGATGAAAGGTCTTACCGTCGTCAAAGCGGACGAGTTCGAATATCTTGACCCGGTTGATGGTTCGCTTAGTCGCAATCAAGGGCTACGGCTGCTTTTTGAAAGTGGCGCACGTATCGTGTTCCGTCTATCTGGCACCGGCACCAGCGGGGCCACTTTGCGCGTCTACCTGGAGCGCTTCGAGGGACCAGACGGGATACTGAATGCCGAGACTTCGGTGGCGCTAGCCGATCTCGTAGCCGCTGCAGATGACCTTGCCGGCATTACCCGCCACACCGGGCGAAAGTCTCCAACCGTAATTACCTGATTTAAGAAAGGCTATAGGAGGCCGAGTGCCCCTGTCCACTTCAGTACTCGAATTGTACAAATCGTGCTTTGTAGAGGAAATGCTCGGTACCGGTGTTTTCGGTATTGATTGCTATCCCTAGCGGCGTACCTGTCGGTGCATGATAGGACTGCTTTAAAGTTGATATTCATGACGGCAAAAAGCCTAAATTGATGAAGGTTTAGCCATCTTATGTCGTCTGGGACACGCGCTATGCGATGCCCTTTAGTACCGAACGCTCGGACCGTTCGGTTGCAGTCATAGATGGCCGTTTTTGCCGCGTGATCTGACCAAGAACGTAGGCGACACGAGAACGCTCTTGGTTGCGATCTTCGAATTGAAAGAGTACTCCAATCAAGTGGAGATATGCCCTGAAAATGCGACTGCCTGCATTTCAGACCCGGGGAAGCATCCGGTGGATCGTGTGATTGGCTAGACAGTTTGAGCCTTTGCCCCATTTTAACCTATTGGCGTGATGTGGAACCGAATGGCAGGGTTGATTTCGCGTCTAAGACGATTGCGCCATTCGGATCAGGCGGTTGCCGCGCATGTGCGGGAAACGCTGACTCAGTCGCTGTACGCATCTCCGCAGTCGCTGGTGATTGGCGCGGTGACAAGCAGCGTAATTGTCGTATTGGTTGCTATGATAAGCGGTCGCGCCGCAATGTTGGCTTGTGCGTTGGCAATTCTGGTTGTTGCAGGCATTCGCATCGTTGATGCATTGCGGTTTCTTCCCATGCTCAGCAAGGATCGCGCAAGCTGCTTCGGCGGCAAGCGGCAAGAACTAATATATCGCTTTGGTGCCCTGGCATACTCGGGCCTTCTCGGCACCTTCGGCTTCCTGACGCTGATCGGGACCGAAGACGGGGAGCTGCAGCTGCTCGCAGTGACGACGGCGGTTGGATATGCGGCTGGAATCGCAGGGCGCAATGCCGGTCGCCCCTGGATCGCGTTGTCCCAGTTGTGCTTGGCCGCAGTACCACTTGCTCTGGGCCTGTGCCTGACGTTCGAACCGTTGAAAGCGGTTCTTGCCGTCGTCATCCTGTTCTTCGTCGTGGCAATGATGGACATCACGCTTCAGACCTACGGCGTCATCCTGCGCGCCACGGTGGCTTCGACGGAAAAGACCGCATTGGCAGAGCATCATGCTGCAGTGGCACGGCGAGATGACTTGACCGGAGTGGCCAATCGCACTGCCTTTCGCGAACGCTACGAGGCTCAACTGGAAGCGCTGACTTGGTCGGAAGAAAGCGAGCGCAAAGGCTTGGCCATCTATTGGCTCGATCTCGACAAGTTCAAGGAAATTAACGACAGCTTTGGACATCTGGCCGGTAACGCACTCTTGTCAGGCATTGCCAGACGGTTGGACGAGGCCTTTGGTATAGATGGAATAGTGGCGCGATTGGGGGGTGACGAATTTGCTGTTATATGGGCGATCCGCGACAAGGAAGAGGCAATCGCCATTGGCCGTCGCATTCTTGATCTCGTAGAGTCTCCCGTGCATCATGATGCCCGAGATTTGAACGTCAGTGCTTCCATCGGTATCGCCATTGCCCCAGCGGACGGGATAGACGCGGACACGCTTCTGAAAAACGCGGATCTCGCTCTTTACCGAGCCAAAGACAGCGGACGGGGCGTTATGCGTTTTTACGAACCCGTAATGGACGAAAAGATAGAGCGTGCCCGTGACTTGGCGACCGAGATGCAAGGTGCTCTAGGTCGCGGCGAGTTTTATCTCGTATTCCAGCCGATCTTCGACCTGAATGGCAGAGGGGTTCAGTCCTGCGAAGCCTTGCTGCGCTGGAACAACCGTAGATACGGGGAGGTGTCACCGGGCGAGTTTATTCCGATCGCCGAAGGTAATGGGTTCATCGTCCAAATTGGCGGCTGGGTAATTCAAGAAGCGTGTCGCACCGCAAGCCAGTGGCCCAACTGTGTGACGATTGCGGTAAACCTATCCCCGATCCAGTTGCGTTCCGCCAATCTGCGAGGTGTCATTGTGAATGCCCTGGCGGCAAGCGGCCTAGCCGCCGAGCGGCTGGAACTTGAGGTCACGGAATCGGTGCTTCTCGAAGACATCGATGGCTCGCTTGCAGCATTGCAGGCTATCAACCTCCTGCACGTTCAAACTACGCTTGATGATTTTGGCACGGGATATTCCTCGCTAAGCTACCTTTCCAAATTTCCGTTTCAAACGCTCAAGATCGACCGCTCCTTCATTGCCGATCTCGATCAAAGCCCAGCGTCGGTAGCGATTGTGCAAGCGGTGATCGACCTTGCCGCCAAGCTCGGAATGCGTACCATAGCAGAAGGGGTCGAGACGGCCGCCCAGCTTGCACAGCTTCGTCGGACACGATGCGATGCGGTGCAGGGATACTGGCTGAGCCGTCCGATACCGGCAAGCATGGTTACGACCATGCTTGCCGGTGAGACCCCCAACACCAGCTGCCGGGCGTCTCCGGGCGCTAACCCAACTTAGGCATGGGGCGGCTTGTTAAGAAGTCTGGTCTGGGCAGCAACTAGCCGCCGCATGAGCTTCAAGTCGGTCTCGCTGAGACGCAGTGCAGCATCTGCCCAAAGATCCACAACTGCCTCCAACTCGCCCAGCGACAGCGGGTTTACGGAGCGCGATGCTTCATAAATGGCACAATGTCCGCTATGACGCCGTCGGTTTTGTCGCACGTACCGCTCTACTTCCGCGCGTCCATTTCCGCGGTCCGCAAGACCGTGGACGATCCCGAGATCGTACAGCTCTTCAGCTGAATAGGATCGACCGCTCAGGATCATCTGTTCGGCTCGCGCAGCCCCTAGTCGGCGAGACAGGAAGCAGTGGGCACCCATGCCTGGAAACAGGCCGAAGGCGGTCTCGGGCAAGCTAAACTGGGTCCCACGCTCGGCAATGACGACGTTGAACGATAACAAGGCCTCGAACCCGCCTCCCAAGGCGTCCCCCTCCACCAGCGCGATCGTTACGATGGGCAGGTCAAGACTGAGCATGTTGCGATGAAGAATGCGCACACAGGCCCGTCCGTACCGAACCAACGCTGCTTGATCCCGCGCACGAATATGTGCCTCAAACAGATCCAGATCTCCACCAAGGGAGAACACGCCGGGAAAGCGCGAACCCAGCACGAGATACCTTAACGGTACCGCTCCCGATGCCCTGGCTATCGCGATATCGGTTTGCCATTGGTCAAATTGGGCAAGCAGGGTTGGATTAAAACTCGGTCGAACGCGCTGATCCATATAGGTCCATAGCGTCTCAAGGTTTGGGTCGAAGCTAACGTCGAGATCATCGTAGTCGAAATGCGCAATGCTTCTGTTGGCGCTGGTGTCATTTACCACCGGAGGAACGCAATGATTGCCTGCCCGAACAATTGGAGGGTACTGAATTGACATGGTAGTTACCTTTCTACGTGCAGCGTATCGCTGCTCGCAAACGGTAGGCCGACACAGATAACAAAGGCGATGCCTGGGATCGCAACAGGCTTGGACAACCAAATTGCCACTGAACGACTGTATTAAAGTTGATTCGCAGCCTCGTTCGCAGCGGGCAGTTGGTCTGGTCGGAACGTCTGCGTCCAGCCCGGCGGTGGACGTTACGTGCTACTCGCCGTGGTAACAAACGGTACCGGGGTATAAGTACCCTGATGGCGCATGGTAAACCGCTAGAAGCCTACTCACTTTTGTCCATCAGCCTGCTCGTTACCTCGACAGGCGGACAGTTGCTCGTCTGTTGTCGATGAACGATGCCCTAGTTTCGCGTACAGCTCAACGTAAGGCGTCCGGTGCATAGGCATCAGGCTGAATCACCGGCCATCATGGGCACGGCGGTAAGTTTTATGCTGGAGAACCAACATGGATGATAAAGGGAAAGCTCGATCCCTATGGACCGTTGCATTCTTCCTACCGTTATGGGTGTTGTACTTTGTCGCAAAAGCGTTTGTTAGATGGATGGATGACAACGTTTAATCTGAAAGATAGCTACTCGATCCTATGTGTCCGTCCGCCCTCTGTGGCAGTAGCTCCGCACAGGCTGATCGTAGATAGCAATTAAGCTATCTAACGGCATGCTGCCGTCTTTCCCCCCGTGGCGCTAGGGTTGAAGCATGGCCCGATCATAGGGCTCGGAGGCTTCCCTCGCTTACCCAGGAAGTGATAACGCTTGCTGATCGCTTGTCGGCACCGCCGCGCCCCTCGTGGGTAGGGGCGACTGACCGTCGAGCGCAACGTCGATTATCGCGTTCCAATGCGCTACAGCGACATTCCGATCGAAATTTGCCACAGCCGACATTTTCGGGTCCGGCTCGCGCATAGCGATAAGAACGAAACGCGCAGTTAGCTCAAAGCTTCGCCACATTGGTTTTCCATTATATACAGCATTCTCGGAAAGTCCGTCGGCTCTACAAAGAGTGCGTGCTACCCGCTCAATCATATCCATATACGATCCCCGAGACAAATAGCTACCGCGTCAAAAGCCAAGACCGTGTCTGATCGCCAAGGCGATCTTGATGAGTAGGCAGAGCGTATACTCCCGAATGTTTCTACCAACTTAATGTCGAGATGCGAAAATGTCCGATATGGTTCGTTCGAATGTTAGGAGGATCATATGTTGCCGATGGTAAGAATTTCGTTTTGCATCCTTACCGTACTGTTCGTGGCCGCGTGCAGGCGTACGCCGCACTCGGCCGCTGAAACGACCGTCTTCAAAGATACCCAGGCTGCTCAAGAACGTACCAGACAGAAGGCCAACGACGATGTTAACGCCGCCATGTATCGGGCAGGAGATCAAAATAGCGGCCCTGCTGCAACCGGTCATACCAAGCGTTAGGGGCAAATGTCCGCCGTAATGGATTTGTCTCGCCTGGATACGTTATTTCAAAAGAAGTACTAATGTCGACTTCGAGCTAGCAGATCGACTGCGGCAAAGCCGATCCCTTGCACCATACTGCCAAATAAAAATGCCCACGGCAGAAACTGCCGTGGGCAAGGTTGTGAAGCCTGCGGGTATGCGTACTAGGCCCGCTGGCACCGCCTTATCTTAACGGTCAACCAACGTCTACGGATCGCAATCCTCAGAACGCATTGATCGCATCAAAACACTAAATTCGGGTGAACGATACCAGTTTGTCCAGGGGGACCGTTGCCCGAGCTGGCGAGCTACCCTCCTGCCACTCGCAAGACGCCATAAGCGCAGACCCGGGCCCTTCAGAACTGATCGCCGTCACCAGCATCAGCGGACCACCTGTCTTACGGCGCACGATAAAGTCGACTTGAACCACGTCATGCATGCCGTACCCTTTTTGATGGTGGACGCACTCTTAACCCTTTACAAACCCGAACAGTCTACCGTTAACCGGGATGGAGCACGGCAATGCGGATTTTAGTGATTGAGGACCGTTCAACCGCCCTAACAACGCTTCTTTCCGTGACTCTGAACGCGCATACGACATGCTCTGGTGAAGAAGGCCTAGAGCTCGGAAAACTGTATGAGTTTGACATCATTCTCCTAGACCATTCTCTCCCGGACATCACGGGCTTTGAGGTTTTGAGAAGGCTTCGGTTGAGCCGTGTAACGACGCCGGTTTTGATGCTCTCTGATGCTAGTGGCGTGCAGGACAAGGTTCGTGCGTTCAATCTCGGCGCGGACGACTATGTTACACGGCCCTTTCACCCAGCTGAACTTCTGGCGCGCATCCATGCTGTGGTCCGTCGCTCGCAAGGACACAGCCACTCCGTCGTTCACGTCGGCAAGATTGCAGTCGATCTTAATACTAAAACAGTTTCTATCGCTGGCACACCCCTTTTCCTCACTGCCAAAGAGTACGCCGTTTTAGAACTACTCGCGCTACGCAGGGGAGCAACACTTACTAAAGAGGTGTTCCTGAATCATCTGTACGGCGGTATGGAAGAGCCTGAGGTGAAAATCATCAATGTGTACATCTACAAACTCAGAAAGAAACTGAGCCAAGCCTGCGATGGAGACGAATATATCGGCACGGTACGTGGCAGGGGCTACTTTCTGGCCGCCCCAGAAGCCGACGCAGTAGTGGCACTTGCGGCTTGAGTAAGTGACACAGAAAAGTTCACCCGCACAATGATGACAACCAACGTAGCGGGTGAACCTTCCGTCAATCAGGCAGCTTACTGCGTAGATAAGCCGCGTGAACACCCTGCATTTATGGTTAACGACCGTCAACCAGTTTATTGATTCGGCACATAAGGTGGAGGCCTTCAGTAGCCTTTGAGGCTGATGCACGATGGCCTATCACCGATCTTCCGGTTTTTAGGTTCTGCGTCCAATGTCGACGGTCAGAAGGTGATATCTATGGTGTCCAGTTCACAGCCATACGTCAGTTGAGCGCATCGTTGTCGCGTCGTTTGGCCTATCTAGCGGTATATGGTCGAGGATGGGGTACTAGGGTTAGCGGTTAGTCGTCTTGATCAGACTTCTTGCGCACCAGTTTTCTGACCTCTTTTCCCGGCCTAAAAAACGGCACTCGTTTCGCCCCTACCTCTACTTGCGTGTTTGTTTTTGGGTTTCGCCCAGTGCGGCGATCTCGGCTTCTCGTTTCGAAAACGCCAAACCCCCGAATTTCTACCCGTCCTCCTCTGATCAATTGTGTTTCAATTAGTTCAAAGAATGCCAGAACGATCGTCTCGACGCGTTTTGGCGACAGACTTGGGTTGTTGACTGCGATAAAGTTAATAAGATCAGATCGCTTCATAGTCTGCCCCCGGCTAGGGTTCGCTATAGGACGTATGACGTAGCCGCACGAGATTGAACAGGTCCATGCACTGGTTCGTACAGTTTAGCGCCACAGATTGCACCGGGTTAGCAACGGACGAGGGCATTTGTCTCAAACCAAAAAACTCAGGTGTTATGGCGTGCCGGCCTGCACACCACACAAAATCATCTAGCGTCCCATCCTACATATTTAGGCGTATCGGGTGACTAGTCGTTTTGAGGAGATCGAACCAAAACCGGACGAATGGCTATTTTTCGAGCTGACAGCCACGAACTCGTCGGTTGCAACTTAGGAATTTATATCTGACCGCCCGGCCATGAAAATTGTGTGCATAGTGGTTGGCGTGTTGGCATTGGTTCTCGCTGGAAGTCCCTTAGAACGCTGGCTTCGATCTGATAGTCTGACAGCTACTGCGGTTATAGATGGATTACATCGGTGCGGCATCAGTTCAAACAGAATATCCTGGGCGATCAGCCCAAACAAAACGTTAGTACTGCGAAGGGCTTCTGCTCTCACGCCAACCCTACCTATCCAACAGGCCGCCTGTTTCATGCATTGGACTGATAAACGTCGCATCAAGGTCGACTTTATCAGCTGATAGAGCCTTTAACCAGCAAAACAGTTAACGGCGTTCTTTCAGTCTGCTGGTAAGCGTTTTCAGATTGGGTTTTCAGACAAGACGCAGAGCTTTAAGACCTATGAACGATCAACTGCATCATCAGGGTCGTCCCATACGAAACGCTGCTCTACCTCGTTACCTTCCCCAAGGTGTACCTCGTAGCCTTTACCGGCTTCCATACATCGTATCTGGGCGACGATCGACGTTGGGTATATCCCCAGCACATGCCACGGCACCATTCGTATGACGCCCCAACCTACGGTTTCTGTTGTCACTCGTTTCTCCATAACAACCGGACGACCGGCCGCAGTTTATGCTTTGCTATCGTTTCCCTCACTGACCGGTCTCCATGAGGTCGCCAAACGGTCTACTCGCAGTCACAAATGGTGGGCAGCGATTCCAAATCTGAGTTCCGTTCGGCAAGACTGGCACCTCACCCCCCTGGCAGATCGCCGCATATTCGCAAACCCGGTGTGACACGGCATGGCGACACCGCAACGACCTGTGCTTGAACCATTTTTGTCAGTTTTTTTTACAGGTAGAGAGATTTCTGAGCTGCCCTATCAGATAGATGAACGATGGCATGATGTTTGCAACAGTTTCTCGTCGACGCGTCTCAGAGTCACCGGAGCCGGAAAGTGCGGAATACAATCACCCCCATGCCGTTAGCTGGTCAGCAATGAAGAGGACGACTGGATGGGGTGTAGTAAGGCTGGTGCCCTGGCACTTGCTTGGCATCTTCCCCACATCTGCTGAGGCACGTATAAAGTGTCTCGAAGCCGGTCCCAAATATGTGGTACACTTTGGCGAAGGCAATGTGGAAGAAAACGACTTTTCGTGGATCGATCCCGGGGTCAAATAGCCATCACGGGTGCCTTTCCTAGCATGCGACCTTGTTATGCTGGCAGGCTCGTGCCAATTTATCCGTTCAAAATGCGTTCCGCTTGCCGCGCAAGGCGTCCAAGTGCCGACATATCTGGCGCCACCTCGCGTGGGGATGTGTCGACGACGCATAAGGCACCGAGCGCGTAACCCGACCTGCTGATGAGAGGGATCCCGGCGTAAAAGCGAACGTAAGGTGCGCCAATTATCATTGGTAAGCCCGCCGAGCGTGTATCAAGTGTCGTATCAAGAATGATGAGAGGCTCGCCCGGACGGAGAAGAGCTTTGGCACAGATTGACTCGGAACGTAGCGTTTCGGTGGCATTGATACCTACGCGCGCTGCGATCCACTGACGATCGCGATCAATAATTGATATCGCCCCGATTGCTGTGTCTGCAGATGCCGTTGCGTGCTCGACGATAGCCTGCAAAACCGATTCACGTTCTGCAGTCGTTCGCCTTATAGCGTCTACCGCAATCTGCCGATGTCGTTCGTAGTCTGACCGAATAGGCTGAATTGCTTGGTTTTCTATCATGTCATTGGACGGATAAGAGCTCGTGCCGAATGGGCCACTACGGTACCTCGCGTTAAAGGGCGGTCTCTCGTCTTATCGTTACCCTATGCATTACGAGGCAACTCAGCAATAAGATGCATACGCCTTCGGAATTCTACCGCCATCTTAGTGCTGGCGGTAAGGCCTCAAACTGTCAGTACGCCTTACAACCCGCCCACCTTACACGCCCCAGTTTGGCACAATTCCGCCGTTGGCGCATTCCTTGCAAGATGTGCGGTATCATCCAAAGGAGGTATCAATATGCGTACCAAGCTTCTCTCCGCCGTCGCAGCAGTTGCGCTGGTCTCGATCGCAAACGTCGCACCGGCGTCGGCAGCAGTCTTCCCAGTTGGCACGACGACGCCTGGCGTTGGCTCGTTCCAGGCAGCTCCAGGACCGAATGGCACGTTCAACGGCGCTATCAATCGTGTTGGCCTTGGTGAAGGCTCGTTCACTGACACGTTCACGTTCACGCTCCCGGCCGCTGGTTTCGGCAGCGGTTCGGTAATCAGCTCGAACGTTGGTGGCAGCACGGCTCTCACCTTCTCGTCAGTGACGTTCAATGGGACCTCGCTGGCCATCGACATGGCAGGCAACCTCACATTCGCTGGCGTCAACAATGTGCCGATCTTCGCAAACCAGCTCAATACTCTGGTCGTTTCGGGTATCTCGGCAGGTGGCGCATCGTACGGTGGCAATCTGACGTTCGTTCCCGGTGCCGTTCCTGAGACTGCAACGTGGATGATGATGCTCGCCGGCTTCGGCCTGATGGGTGCAGGCCTGCGCTACCGTCGTCGTAGCGCGACGGTGTCGTTCGCATAATCACATAAAACAGTTGATGCCGCCGGCGGAAGTCGGCGGCATTCTACCTGACGCGATGAGTTTGGTAGGTAGATTAAGGTCGGTGATACGACAGCGTCTACGCCTACTGGGCAAGTCTGGAATTCTGTCGCTTGAGTTTACAGCGTCATGGTTAAGTTAACGCAAATCGTCGATAATTGGCCATTGGCACGCTCCTTGCTGATGAAGGGAAACCTATCAATCAGGAGTGCCTTGATGCGTACCAAGTTCCTTTCCGCCGTCGCCGCTGTTGCAGTCATCGCAATCGCAAACGTTGCACCTGCTTCGGCAGCTGTGTTCCCCGTTGGCACCACGACGCCTGGCGTTGGCTCGTTCCAGGCTGCAATGGGCCCGAACGGCACGTACAACGGCGCAATCTCGCGCGTTGGCATCGGTGCTGGCACGTTCAGCGACACCTTCACCTTCACCCTCCCGGCGACTGGCCTCGGCAGCGGTTCGGTGATCAGCTCGACCGTCCTGATGAACGGCGTGACTTCGCTGACCTTCTCGAAGGTCACCTTCAACGGGATGGACCTCACCATCGGCGCGTTGGGCAATCTCGTATTCGCTGGTGGCGATGCTCTTCCGGTTGCAGCAGGCCAGCTGAACACCCTCATGGTTTCGGGTACGTCGCAGGGCGGCGCTTCGTATGGCGGCAACCTGACCTTTATCCCGTCGGCAGTTCCTGAGACCGCCACGTGGATGATGATGCTGGCCGGCTTCGGCATGATGGGCGCAGGCTTGCGCTATCGTCGTCGTAGCTCGACTGTCGCTTTCGCATAAGCGAAACGCAGTAAATGCCGCCGGTGAAAACCGGCGGCATTTTTTTATTTGTCACAAATCCGTCAGGTAGATCTTTACCAGCGCGTTGCCGTCCATCTTGCGCTGGATAGCCTCGTCCGAAGTCAGCTCCTCGGCCAGCTCGAGCGCATCGTCACGCGAGAAAAATAGCGAGTATAGCGACCGTTGAGCTTTGTCTGACGTCGCGTTTACCGCAGCCATTTCAATGCGGGGGCGAATGCTTGCGATTTCCAGCCACATAAGCTGCGACGGTGCGGCAACGCTCTCGTTGGTGCGTGGTGCACCAATTGGCTTGAAGCCCAACATTGCCTCGTAGAAGCGGCGATGCCGCGGATTGACCTCGATAAACAGGTCGGTGCAGCGATGGTGGTGGTATCCGTAGATGAAGACGATGTGAAACAGCGCTGCCAGCAAAGGCTTGGACGGCAAGCTCGTCTCAAACGCCAGGCGGCTTAGTTCACAAATCTTGCGGCCTTCGGCGTTACGGAACGCATCAAGTTCTTCTGCGAAGATTTTGTCCGCTGCCAGTCCGATATCGGAGTCGACCACGAGCGTGACTGTCCCAAGTACCTCGGACTGCGCGGACGCAGTAAAGGTTGCACTGGCACGGTGCGATGGCAGCGCATGATGGTTGCCATATCCGCGCCAGGCGTAACGCTTGTTGATAAGCGAGCACGCCGTTTCACGTCGATCACTTGTGTCAGCGAGCTCGATGTCCACAGCTTGGCTGAATATGCCTGGGACAAGTTTAGCGCGCTGTTCGTCTGGAAGACGATCTGCAAACCCTGGTTTGGCCTGCCCCATTGCTGCGGCAGAGAAACGAGCTTCAGGTTGAATAAACACCACAAACCCCCGGAAAAGTGCAGCGCGCGTCGCTGATCACGGACTTTGTCTGAGGTATGGGTCCATAAGAACGGATTGATGGATTGCCTTACCAGACAATCCACCTTGCTCATTCATGGTTAACGAGTACCAGCACTGTAGGCCGCCATGTCGGTCAGCCGTGCTATTTGTAAGATTAACGTGTTACAATCGCCGCGAATCTGGCGGACCATCATCAAAACGGACGAGGTCCAAACGCAGGACTTAGTGGAACGTCAAAACGCTTCGCTCGGCATGCTGATAACTGACAAATGAGTCAGCAATAGTTTGATCGCTGTAACAGGCACCGTCCAACCATGCTGTGAAGCGGACTTCATCCGCCCTGACCATCGCGTCTGCGATCACAGGTTCACCGTTGGTCGCTGCGAACCCAGCCTCAAAGGTTTCGGCCAGTTCGTCGAGGTATCGATCACATAGCATAGTGTGGCAACGATACGGTTATGCGCTTGTTCCAACAGGGGCTAAGTTTGCAGAACCATTGCACAAATATCACAGATATGCCCCAATCGAGCCTTGGCGATCATCGGTGCCAAAGCCTGCTACCATGCGTCCCTTGCGTATCGCGAACGTGGTGACCACGTTCGCCGCGCAGCGTTAGTCAGTCGAGGCGGACTTTGCCGGCCGACCGCGCTTTGGCGCGTCCGCTGAAGCCTGCGGCTTTGCCGCGACTTTCTGCCCAGGCTTACGGCCAAGGCCAATCTTTTTGGCCATTTCGCGGCGCATTTCCGAGTAGGCAGGCGCCGTCATTGGGTAGTCAGCCTTCAATCCGTAGCGGGCACGGTACTCGTTCGCTGTGAGACCATTGGTCGAAAGGTGCCGCGTCAACGTTTTATACGGCTTGCCGTCGATCATCGAGATGATGACATCCGGGTTGGCCAAGGACTTTCGCGCCGTGACGGCCGCAGTATATTGGGTAGCGTTTTCCTCCTCGACCGAACTCTCGACTGGTACGCCGGTAAGGCCGTTCACCGCGTCGTACATCGACTTCAAGAATGTCGGAACATCTTCAGCTGCGACCCGCGTATTGGCATTGGAAAGCCACGCCATTGTCAATTCCGCGGCAAGCTCCATAGTGTTATCGGTCTCGTCTGACATAAAGTCTCCTTTGGGTGGCCGTCTAGGTTCAAGGCCTTTAACCGATCCTGAACGTACGCCAAATGACATAAAGTTTAATATTTAGACCAGTCACGCGCGTGATACGCATCCAACTCACAAACTTTTCCTACTGACTTTTTTCATCGCATCTACAGCGCATGTCCGCAAAAAGTCTTGGTCTTCAATATTCCAGTCAAGCTTTGGTTGGCAAGAAGTGACGCACATTGCCCCCACGAGATACCCTTGTTCGTCTCTCATTCCCGCAGCCGCGTAAAAGTCTATGTCTCCACTTTCTACCAATGGATAGGCAGCGAAGCGGACATCATTTTTTGCACTTGGGACAAAAAGTGCGTCTGCGTCAGCCTGTATCAAATGGCTTACAAATGATGTGGATCGGTTAAAAACACCCGGGCGCACACGGTCCTGCGCAATGACGAAAATGTTGTAGTGGCTTACTGCGCAAACCAATGCCGTTTCGGCGCGACAATGGATACGCGCGCGTCGCGCCAGATCCATAAGCGTGGAATCGCCGACCGCGTTTAACAGGCCTGATGCCTCCGTTGCTTTTTGACGCTCGACCTCGTTGGCGGGCATGCCGGCCGAACTGTAGGAGATGATGTTCATTGTGCGGGCTTGTTCACGTTAGGTTGAGCAATTCGCTAGTATGAGAAACTTTGCTGGTGGCTGAACACCCACACAAAGGATGACTTGTCCCGAAAACGTACGGCTGCTCGACGAAGTTATCAGATATTTCAGAGAAAATCCGAGCATGACGACTGCAAAAGTTGACTACGAAAATAGGCATGATGGCAACCGGCGAACGGATCGATGAAACAGGAACACTCATCCAGGTCGGAGGGATAATGTTTCTCCGGCGGGACTATGGCGGCCGTTATCAGCTTGAGTCGCACCATTTACCCGTCAACCTTCTTCAACACCGGGTACGTTTGGTTGGTACGTTGATTGGCCCGATGCTGGTACATGCCGAGCGGGTAGCGCTGGCCTGATCAGTGGTTTGGCTCTTAGGCGATTCACCGCGGATCCGATTCAGCCCGACTCATACCGATTGCCAGAATCGCGCCGCTGACGATCATGCCGCCATGGGACATGTCATCACGCATGCTTGCGGCCACGGCCAGATCCACCACCTTGCCGGCTATGCGCGGCAACAGGAACAGAAGGCCAAGTGGTTAGAAACCACGCGTTGCCGCGAGTGCTTTATTGCCGACAAACAAGCCGTTCAGGCGGAAGCGGCCGCACGCGACGTGGCGGCTGTAGCCCATCTCACACTGCCAGCGCTCAGCGGCAGCGACCGCCAGATTGCCTGGGCAACATCCCTCCGCGCGGCTCGCCTCCTAGCTATGATATTGCACGAGGGCGATGACGTCCCCTTGAGTGCATTAGTCAGCCACCTGACGGATGCAAAGTGGTGGATCGATGGCCGCGGTCTAACCGACGTCGAATGGTTCGAGCATGCCGAGAAAATCGCTGCCATAAGGGTTCCGGTCTCCTACGAAGGTGAAACGGCCCCTGCTCCACCAGTATAGGAAGCACATCGGGAGGCCCTTCCGCCACATTCCGCAAATTAGCGCTAGCTGCGAGGCAGGCACTCATCGCGCAATTGCCTACAAAGGCGGGCCGCGACCAGTTGGAGTATGGAAATGCGCGACCCTGGCCACCCTGTTACCCGAAAAGGTCATGAGTGGTTACACGATCCCTATGCCAACGTGAACTTGCCGCCAACAGCTTATTGCGTCAAAGGCTGCCGAGATGCGCGACAACGTTAGAGACGGAGACGATCTACAACGGATCAAGTGCCGCATTGATCATCACATTCCAATTTACCGCGGCTACTTTCCAGTCAACCTGTGGAACTGCTAGCATTTCTAGACTGGGCTCGCGCATGGCCTCGAGGACAATCCGCGCCGACTTTTCATATGCCCGCCACATCGGCTTGCCCTGACAAACCGAGTTCTCTGATTGGCCTGCCGCCTTACACAAAGTACGAGTAACGCGTTCGATCATCCCCATATGCGCTCTCCGAAACGAAACACCTCGGGCCCTGTTTTTATCAGCAAGGCGAGCAAGAAGAGATCGGGCTGCCGTTCGGAATACTACCGTAGCAACAGCCCTGGCCGCCCTGATCGCCGGGGTGGGTGACTTGGACGGTTGGGAAGATAGTACATTCACAAATAGCGCTGACAAGAGAAAGCTCCAGCAGACGCTACTGCTGGCTTAGAAGCGGCCCTAGGGTTCGCACTGCTGCTGCCCAATAACAAGGGCGTCGCGTCCAACGCCAGCGCTTAACGTCGAGCGTGACAAATTACCGACAGTCCCAACGAGATCGATGCAGCACTGCCACTGCACGCTATGCAAACCTTCGATTTTCAACCATCGCGTTAACCATAAGGTCAACCGGTTAAAATCAGGAGTTAGGCAGATGGCAATGAAGTGGGCGTTCGCAGTTGGTATCCTGGGTATCCTCGCAGCCAGCCCCGCCTCTGCCGGTCGAACAACCGAGCGCTTCACGTCGCTGACGGTGTTCGGCGATAGCCTGGTAGACGCCGGAAACCTGTTTATCGCGAACGGCGGTACCCGCCCTGATCCAGCTCTTGGGTACTTCGAGCACCGCTTCACCAACGGCTATGACTACCCCGACCTGCTGTCGGTCGATCTGTTTGGAAAGCCGACCACCCCGTCTCTGGCGGGCGGCAACAATTATGCATTTGGTGGCGCTCGGATCGTTGATACCGGCGATAGCATCCCTGACCTGCAAGCGCAGATCAACGCTTTTAAGCTATCCCCACAAGGCATCGACGCAAACGGTCTGTATGTCCTGAACTTTGGCGGCAACGACGTCTTTGGCGCAAAAGGGGTGTTTGGCCCTGTAGGCGCGATCGGGTCGTACCCTGATATCAGCAGCTATCTGCAGGCAGCTGCCCAGCAATATGTAAGCGGGATCCAAGAGCTCAATAACCTTGGCGCTCGAAACATCCTGTTCACCGATTTCCCTATGGCAGGCGATCCGCTGACGATCGAAGCGAATGGATACCTCGCCACCGCACTCAAAGGCCTGACGCTGAGCGCGGGCACGGATCTGTTCCAATATAGTCTTAACGATCTCAACCAGCGCGCCCTCACCGATCCGGCATCGCTCGATCTCCCTCCGCTACGCTTCGACACCAACTGTGTTGCAGCAGGCGCACAAGCGACCGGGTGCGCAGGCTTCTTCTCGTTTGACGGAGTACATGTAACAGCCGCTGTGCAAGCCGCCGGCTACAAAGATATGGACCGAAAGTTTGGGCTGACGATGGCACAGGCGGTACCAGAACCGCAAAGCTGGATCATTATGATTGTGGGCTTTGGGGTTATTGGTGGCGCGCTACGGTATCGCCCCGCTAAGGCACCGCGCTCTGCCGCAAGCTAACGGCGTTGTTATGCCGATCGGGATATACCGACGTCCCGATCGGCTCCGAGCTTCTGTAACGTCGAAGCCGGTTACAGTTCTGCAGACTGGTTAAGTTGCTTTGCATGCCGGGAGGTAACCGTTGCGACGATCACGTGAAAAAGCTCGTTGTGAGCCTCGTCTTCCACGTTAACCCGCCAATGTCCGTCATTTGCAAAACCGGGATGATCAATAAGATACGAAGCCAAGTACTTTACCGCTTGATTTCGTGCATCTGAAAGTGACTCACACTCGATCGTCTCGTAAATGTTTTCACCAGCAAAGCTAATTATGTAGGTATTCATAAAGCAACCAATTCTGCTGGTAGATACTAACCTATTGTCTATATTTATACTTAAATCAATAACATAGTATATAGTCAAGTCAAGCCTGTGATTTATCACAAACATGGACGCGGGCTGATAAACATCCGTGGTCAGCGCCTCGTCGCGGAATGTGATCGTCCAGATGCTAATCAGCCTTAACTGGCGAAAGCGATGTGTTACTCGTGCCCGATGCCGCAAGGTTCCTCCGGTGAAGAGCTGTCACACGTTTGACCTGAGCAATGCTGCAGCCTGCCAACTCGGCTGT
>Ga0247805_1000489_pt1 | contig 20428 bp, 21 predicted proteins | sample UWRJL044104R1_FD_180930 | JGI IMG/M metagenome (GOLD analysis project Ga0247805, IMG submission 180930) | Plant litter microbial communities from Arlington Agricultural Research Station in Wisconsin, United States - UWRJ-L044-104R-1 | ecosystem: Environmental > Terrestrial > Plant litter >... | reverse complement strand
GAACAATTTCCCGGTTGAACCTTTGCTGAACAACTGTGATTTCATCATCGGATCTTCCTGCAACCACCTCAAGCCTGTAGATAAGATCAGCAAGATCACTACGCTGATGAGCAGGGCCGGCGTCATGTCCATCAATAAGGATATGGAACAAAAAGCAGCATTCTGTAACATCATGGTAGAGCCGCCGGGATTGGGCGAAATCAGCACTTTTGACACCGCTAAAGCGGAAACCATTTACTGGCTGGCTTACGAAGAGGCTTTAAAAACGATTAAAAAGAATAAGGCCTTATTGGATTTAAGCCTTCAGGGCAACTAATTTTTTGCCCTCCAATACCGGAATGGTCTGGCAAAGGTTTAACTGCAGACAGAACTTCACATCTTCTTCGATGTTCAGTTGTGCCAGTCGGTGGCTATGTGAAGATTTATGCAAATAAGCCCTCAAATCGTCTTTAGCTAGCAGGTATAAATCTTCAGCAGCAACACAGGAATCGTCAAAATGATCAAAGTCCTTCCTCAATTCGCTCACCACCGCACCAGCAAACAAGGTATCTTCCAGGTTAAAATTATCCTTCCAGCCCGAACAAAGTAACAACACATTTTTATCCTGACTCTTAAGCCAGTTACACAAGGCTTTCAGGTTTAAGAAAGAACCAATAACCACCTGATTGGCCCTTCTGCTTGCCATGTGCAGCGCTTTAGTACCATTGGTTGTGGTCAATACAATGGTTTTACCCTTCACTTTGTCGGTAACATAAGAAAATGGAGAGTTGCCAAAGTCATAGCCTTCCACAACCTCTCCATTTCGCTCTGCAGCCAGCAAATACCCTTTACCCGCATAGTCCAGACATTCTTCCACCTGCGAAACCGGAATGATCGCTTCCGCGCCATTGTCTATACCATAAACCATAGATGAGGTTGCTCTCAATATATCAATCACAACCACAATGCTGTGTTCAATATCATATAAATTCAGTAAGGCAGGGGTTAAACAAACTTCTATACTTTTCTGCATCGGTTAATCAGGGAATAAGGGCTAATGATAATTATTTATAAAAAGGGAATTTAACCACTTTCGCTTTAATTTTCTGGTTACGGATCAGGATAAAAATCTCAGTACCTTCTTTGGCCGATGCTTTATCAATATAACCCATGCCGATGGCTTTTTGTAAAGAGGGCGACTGCGTACCAGAAGTTACCCTTCCAATTACATTTCCTTCAGCATCTACAATTTCATAATCGTGACGTGGAATCCCCCTGTCAATCAATTCAAAACCGATCAGCTTACGTGTAACACCCGCTTCTTTCTGTGCCAGCAAGGCCTCAGAATTGGTAAATGCTTTAGTGAATTTGGTGATCCAGCCTAAGCCGGCTTCAATTGGAGAAGTGGTATCGTCAATGTCGTTTCCATATAAACAGAAACCCATTTCTAACCTTAAGGTATCCCGTGCAGCCAAACCGATCGGCTTGATGTTAAACGGATTCCCTGCTTCAAAAACTGCATTCCAGATCAGATCTGCATGTTCATTGTCAAAGTAAATTTCAAAGCCGCCAGCACCGGTATAACCTGTTGCTGAAATGATCACGTTATCGATACCCGCGAACTGACCTTTTACAAAATTGTAATATTCCATAGAGGCCAGGTCTACATCTGTTAAACTTTGCAAAGCTTCAGCTGCTTTCGGTCCCTGGATCGCCAATAAAGAAGTTTTGTCAGAGATGTTGTGCATTTCTACACCTTTAGTATTGTATTTCTGAATCCAGTTCCAGTCTTTTTCTATATTAGAAGCATTGACAACCAGCATATAGGTTTGCTCATCCAGGCGATAAACCAATAAATCATCTACAATACCACCATCTTCATTCGGCAGACATGAATATTGAATTTTACCATCATACAGTTTTGACGCGTCATTGCTGGTTACCCGTTGAATTAAGTCCAGTGCATTTTCGCCTTTCAAAATAAATTCGCCCATATGGCTGACATCAAAAACGCCAACACCATTACGAACAATAGCGTGTTCTGCATTAATACCCTCGTACTGTACGGGCATATTGTATCCGGCAAATGGCACCATTTTAGCGCCCAAAGAAATGTGTTTATTGGTTAGTGCAGTATTCTTCATGTCGTGTAATAAGTCTAAAAACGTGGCAAAGGTATATAAATTTACACACTAATTAATTTTTCATAAACTTTCAGCATTCTTTGCGAAATGGTGTTAATGTCATGGTCACGTTCTACTGTTTTACGCGCATTTTCGCCGATTCCCTGCCACTGCGTGGGATTGGTTACACATTGCAAAATGGCCCGGTAAAATTCATCAGCGGTATCCGCAATCAGGATATCCTTGCCATGCTGGCAGCGGATTCCCTCAGCAGCCATGCTCGTTGCAATGATGCATTTCCGCATGGCCATTCCCTCAATGATCTTCACCCGCATCCCACTGCCCGATAATAAAGGAACGATCATAATGGCTTTGGAATTCATAAACTCTACCGCATCAAATACCTCGCCTTCTACCACCAGGTTGTCAGAGTCATATTCAAAAAACTGGCGCTGCATATTTTTACCGGCAATGTAAAACCGAAGTTCGCTGTTTAAGGTTTCAATATCTGGCCAGATTTCTTCCAGGAACCACTCCAAACCCTCCTTATTTGGTCGCCAATCCATCGCACCCAAATGAAATAAGGTAGGAAAACTGGTTTTAGACTGATCCGTAATGTACTTTTCAAAATCCAGGGCAACTGGAAAAACTTCCAATGCTGTTTCGCAACCAAAGCGTACAATACTTTGCCGGTCCTGTTCACTAATGGCAAACACCTGGTGAAAGCGATTGGCTTGTTCAGTTTCGTAATGTCTCAACCTGCGCGCCAAAAACTCAAGGTAACGTCGTCTTGGTGTAAACCGCTCAATCCTGGCGATGCGCTCCCAAACTTCAAACTCAATATTGTGGGCTCGGTAAATGACTTTAGCACGGCTATTGGCTTTGACAATATCCAGGTAAGGCACCACAAACAATCCCTCAAACTGGATGATGTCAAACTCATCTTCTCTCAGGATATCTTCAAGCAAACGGGCGGCATCTTCGTCAAAATATCGGGACACATTGTAGGATTGGTCGGAAAACAGATTGTTCAATGCCCCCCAGACATTCACCTCCGTATCCAGATGAAAAACATGAAAATTAATCTGTTCAAAAACCGGATCGTAAATATCGTCTGTATCTACGCGGTGCTTATTGGTATTTAGGCTAAACAAGGTAATTTCTACGCCAAGTTTCAGCAAGCCCTTAATGGTATTGTAAACCACAATGGGATAACCGCTATTTGGCGGAAAGGGAACTCTATTTGTCAGGATCAGCACTTTCACTCTCGTGAAAATACAAATTATTCACTGATTTCTGAAAACAGACTCAATTGCGGTGCAGTAATTGTAAAAGTTTTACGGTGATATGGCGATAAGCCAAATTCTAAAGCAGCATTCCGGTGAACAATGGTTGGATAACCTTTATTTTGATGCCATTGGTAATGCGGATACTCCAAAGCAATGCGTTCCATGAACTCATCACGATGTGTTTTAGCCAAAATCGAAGCTGCTGCGATGTTCAGATATTTCCCATCTCCTTTAACTACACACGTATGAGGGATATCCGGATACTTTTTGAAACGATTGCCGTCTATGCTTAAATATTTTGGCTGGGTACGCAATTGCTCAATTGCCCTGTGCATGGCCAGAAACGAAGCGTTCAAAATGTTAATCTCATCTATTTCAAAGTTATCGCAGGATGCTACAGCCCAGGCAATTGCTTCCCGCTCAATAATCACCCGCAATTTCGCCCGTTGTGCATGCGTTAGCTTTTTAGAGTCGGTAAGTTCACCTGCTATAAAATCAGCTGGTAAAATCACAGCAGCTGCAAATACAGGGCCGGCCAAACAGCCTCTGCCTGCCTCATCACAACCTGCTTCTAAAAATTCTTGTTGATAACAGTTTAATAGCATACGGTTTCAAAGTTAATAAATTAGGAAGTTAAACAGATATGTTTTGCGACTTCACATCAAAGGCATCTCTTAAACCAATGGCCAGCAGGTTGAATGCATATACCGTCAGCATAATGGCCATGCCTGGCAAAACGGCCAGATAAGCTGCATCCATAATGATGTAACCATAATGTTCCTTGATCATGCTACCCCAACTTGGCATGGGCGGCTGAGCGCCAAACCCCAAAAAACTCAATCCGGTCTCGAGCAATATAGCAGAAGCAAAATTAGCCGAAGCTACGACCAGAATGGGGCCGGCTATATTGGGCAAAATGTGTTTAATGATTGTTCTGGAGGTAGAAAAGCCCAAAGCCTTCGAAGCTTCTACAAACTCCACCTCTTTCAATGCCATCACCTGCCCCCGCACCAAACGCGCCACATCAACCCAGGTTGATAAACCTACAGCAATAAATATCTGCCAGAAACCTTTTCCTAAAGCAAAAGAAATGGCAATCACCAATAGCAAAGAAGGCAAAGACCAGATGACGTTCATAAACCAGCTGATCGAAGCATCAGTTTTACCACCAAAGTAACCCGCTATAGCACCCAATCCTACCCCAATAAAAAGAGAGATCAATACGGCCATCAAGCCTACCGATAAGGATACCCGGATGCCAATAATCAAACGGCTTAACAAGTCGCGGCCATAAATATCCGTACCCAGCCAAAAGGTCTGTTCATATTGATTCTTTCCGGCAATTCTAGGATAAGCTTTTTCTTCAATCGTTTCGTCATCCCCAATATATTCACGGGCGAACACCTGATTGCCTACTTCCCGATAAGAAGTGATTGGAATACTTTTATAATCCAGCTCTTGTCCGAATAGCATTTTGGACAAGATATTCACTTTTGTAACGTCGTTTTTCTTGCTAACAATCAAAAACTTAAAAGATCTTCCTGGTTTCTTATTGCTGAGCTGGAGGTGCATGGTATTGGCCTGTGGACTCTGATCCGGCGTGATCAGGTAACCTAAAATGCCCATTACAGCAAGTATTACAATAAATAACAATCCTCCGAAAGCCATCCGGTTCTTCTTAAACCGCTTCCATATCTTTCCTGAAGGACTGCTACTCTGTTCCATCATTTAACCATTCTTCCTTTCCAATTGTATTTACCTGTATTTCCTGCTATTCCAATGTAAATGAAATAAACAATGTGCATCAAATTAAGCACTGGAAGTAACAAAAGCAATTCTTTTCTTTTCGCAAACTTAGTCACGTCGTATAAAAAGATAAACTCAATTAAAATCTTAGTCAGCAGTTGTGCCAAAGCCAGCTTTAAAAAGCCAATATGGAAAAGGCCAATGCCTGCATTCACCAGGATACTCAGGTTAAACAGCCATACACAAAGGCCCAGCACAATGACCATTTTATTTTTGTACCGCGTAGTTTTAGATGCCCAGCGTTTTCTTTGCTGGATAAACTCTTTCAGATTCGGTTTAGCCTGGGTATATACAATCGCATCGTTATTTTTCAGGAAGCCTACTTTGTTGTCATAATGTGCAGCAATCTTATGCAATAACAACTCATCATCACCGGAAGCCAGATCATCGATTCCCTTAAAACCGCCTACCTCATAAAAGGCTTTACGCTCATAACAAAGATTTGCGCCATTACAGGTAGAAGGATTTTGATTACCAATGGTAGATGCCCCCAGGCCGATCAGGTATAAAAACTCAAGCGTCTGTACCCGTTCAAAAAAATCCTTTTCTTCGAAATACACCACTGGTGAAGAGATCATCTTATAATCGTGCGCTTCATAAAAATGCACTACCGTGCTTAGCCAATTCGGGCCCACTCTGCAATCCGCATCTGTAGTCACAATCAAATCGCCGGTCGCCTGCCCGATAGCCGTTTGAATGGCTTTCTTTTTATAAGAATTCAAGGCCTGATCTTCATTCAGCTTGATGAGCTTTACGCCACGGTTAGCGTAGGAAGCCACGATATCCGCAGTACGGTCTGTCGAGTGGTCATCGATAATGATGATTTCCGTAAGATTTTTATCGTAGCGCTGAGCGATCAGGTCCTCAATCGTTTTAGCGATACAGGCCGCCTCATTACGCGCGGCAACCAATACAGATACCTTCGTGCTGGAAGTGCCAGTACCTGGTTTAAAATAAATGAGCTTACGCCATCCAATGATAAACAAAATCACAATGACTACGTAAAGAGCCGTTAAAAATATAGAGAGATTACTGACTACGCTGATTATTTCCAAAAAAATTAAGTTTAAACACAAAATAAGAACCCAATATTGCCGGAATGATGATATTCATCAGCCATACACAGGCTGTACAAGCAATAACGGCTACATCGTGCTTCGTTACAAAACTAAAAAAGTAAGAAGCGGTCATACTTCTCACACCAATATCAAAAAGGTCAAGCGAAGGTAAGGTAGACTGAACAAAAAACATAATGTTAATCATCATTAACACATCAATAATATGTACTTCTGGTACAAGCCAGTAAAAAAGAATCAGGTATTGCAGGTTAAATACCAAATTCCGCGATAAACAGAACAGCAGAATTTTAAGCAGTTCCAGCTTGCTGTAACGGGCCAGAATGCTGTAAAACTTTTTGTATTTCCGGGTAAACTTGATGGACAATAAAATGCCGTTGAGCCATTTAATATTGAAAAAGAAAATGATATAAAACAAGCAAAAAGCAGCACCAAGGATAAATAAGGCGTACATGAGGCGATAATCCAGGTGCACATAGCGGTAAATGAATGCGATCAGCGCAATCGCACCGAAGATATTGGTCAGCACCATTTGGCCAATGTTACCCACGGCCATCGCCACTACCCCCATAATCCTCCTTTTGGGCATCAGAAAAAATACCCGGCCACCATATTCACCCAATCGGTTTGGTGTAAACACTGCCCAGGTTAAGCCACAAAACACCGATTCAATGGATTTCCACAAACTGATCACTTCAATTCTGGATACAAGTCTGCGCCATTTTACGGCTTCCAATCCCCAGTTTAAAAGCATCAGGCCAAAAATAATACCCATGACCAGGGCAACTTCCTCCCGGGGGATTTCTTTCAGCAATGCTTTAAACTCAGCAATGTTTTTATTATGCACCAGTTTTCTATAGATAAACCAAAAAGCAAACACTACGATTGCGGTTTTCAGGATATAGGATAGGATCTTTTTGTGCTTAGATGTCAACTTTTTTGCTTTTACTCTGTGCAAATATGCTTAATATTGTTTTATGTTGGTTGAAAAAAAGGAAAGGGTGATTATTGGTATCGATCCGGGCACTTCTATTATGGGATATGGTGTGATATTGGAAAAAGGAAGTAAAATGGAATTGGTTAGTTTAGGCATAGTTAGGATGGATCATCTGGACGACCACTTTTTAAAACTACAACGGATATTTGAAAAAACAATTGCCCTCATTGATGAATATAAGCCGGACACCATGGCTTTAGAAGCACCATTTTATGGAAAAAACATCCAGGTGATGCTCAAACTGGGACGTGCACAGGGCGTTGCCATGGCGGCGGCTTTGTCCCGGAACATTCCCATTACAGAATATGCCCCCCGAAAAATTAAGCAATCCATCACCGGAAACGGAAGTTCAAGTAAAGAACAGGTAGCAGCCATGTTGCAGCGCTTGTTAAATTTTAAAGAAACTCCAGAGTTCCTGGATGCCACAGACGGGCTGGCGGTAGCAGTTTGCCATTCCTTTCAAAGGGTAAGCAGTTCCGGCACCGGCAAATCTTATTCCGGTTGGGATGCCTTCGCTAAAGACAATAAAAAGCGGTTAAAATAAAAAAGCGCCTGCATCTTAAATTAGATTCAGGCGCTTCAATACCAATAAGCATTTTAAGCAGATACCGCTGTGCGCTTATTTTTCCGGTAATACTTATAAGCCAGATATCCCCCGCCAACCAGCAGGATGGCAACCCATAGATTGGTCATAATCAGCAAAAACTCTTTAAATATCATCCAGCCGTTCTGAATATTTAACCAGAAGCGAAGGAAAAACGCCGGCCGCTGGTCATACAGATTATCATTACTCACCACCATTTTCGTTACGGTATTGTCCTGATAAAAATTAAGGGTGATGTTACTGTATTTAACCTTATTTGTAATGCTCAGGTTTTCCAATTTACGGTCTACATAATCGTCTTTCAAGCTCAAAGCAGTTTCCACATTATTGCTTTTCTTATTCGCATTTTTATTCAACTGTTTCACAGCTTCAACCCGGTTCTGGTTTTTCAGATTATTGGCCAGATAAGAAATACTCTGGTCGTCCAGTTTAAGCGATTGCTGATCAACAAACACAGCCAGTTTGGCCACCTTATTTGTAAAATCATCCAGTTGATCAGAAGGCACTTTGGCAGTCACCAAACCTTCCTTGCGGTAAGCGGTAAGCTCCAGCAGTGAATCGGCAGAATAGCCAACTTTTTCAGATTGCTGTATCTGACTTTGTATCGAAAACGCTGTGATGCTACCACCTTCTGCTTTGACCGCGGCACTTAGTTTCTCCTTGGTATCCTGCACATCTTTTACCCGAAACCTCATATCGGCGGTTTTGATGATCTGTTCTGTCAACGCGGTATCTGCTGATTCCTGACTGGTAGATGTTACGTCGGCACTGTTCATTTTTTTTTCACTATTACAGCCGAAAACAGCCATTGCAAATACACAATAGATTAAATAATTTTTCATAGTATTAATTATAGATGGTTTTCCCTTAATACCAAATGGCCCGGAAGGTAACCCATCATCTGAATATGCTGTAAAAAAAAGCGTCCTTACTGGTTCTTCACCAATAAGGACGTTTTAAAAAAAATCTATTTAAAATGCTATGCAGCCAGAATTTTGAAAACTCCTTTGCAAGCGATAAAAGCACCGATAAAAAGAATAGCCCATGAAACGATCGACAAGGTCGTGTTATCACCAGCAAAACGTAAAAATACGCCTAAAACGCTGACCAGGACACCCAGAGTCATCAATTTATAAATTGAGATTTCGTTAGCTCTTTTCATGCTTTCAGTATTGTGCTTTGGTGTTTGTTCCATAGTATTTTTTATTTAATGCCACAAAAATAATATTAATTCAATAAAACACAGCACAATCCCTAATAAGTTTTTAAAGATTCCAGTCTTTGTTTAGATCTGTCGGCTTCCTTGAGCCCCTCACCTTTGTAAAACTGCTTTTCCCAATCACCATACATCGGATTTGGGAGCACAATGTATTTCGTCCCAAACAGTTGTTGGGCAAGATCAACCTGTTCCCTCGTATTTTTACCTTCCCGGTAAAACACGTTTGAAAAATCGCTCAGGTTGTCACCACACAACAATAAAATGTTATATTTCTGCAATACCTGCTGCCTGCGGGGTTCCTTATCGGATGTTGATGATTTTAAAATCAAATGTGCCTCATCGGCATAAGGAAATCCAAAATGTTGCAGATTAGCGAGTGTCCCGTCATGCTCCTTCAATTCCCTGTTAGTAATGTAAAAGGTTTCTACTCCCTGCGTAGCTGCATACTTCAGGAAAGCCAAGGCACCTGGCACCGTGTCAGCTGCTCCTTTACTGGTCCATTCAAACCAATCCTTCGCCTGATAACTGATCCCCTTTCTGATCTCGGTCCCCTGAAAAGGCGAATTGTCCAAAACCGTCTCATCAATGTCAACCACCACACAATTCAGTTTACCACGATCTGCCTGTTTAAGCTGTTCCAACAAAGAAAGACGGGCAAAGTTATAGGCCTGGAACGATAATGCCGTGTACTCGCCAGAATGCTGTTGCCAAAGCACCGCATTGGTATAATCCCTTGCCGCTGCCGCAGTTTCATCCTGGGCCATCAAACCCAATGGCAAAACGATCATGAGTAAAAAAGAAAAAATTAAAGATTTCATAGATAAATATATTTACAAAAATAAGCCCTTAATGGCGGTTGTCCCAAGATTAGCAAAAAACTTACTTAAACCGTACGAATGGGAAATTTTCTTCTTCAGCCAATGCATCGAAACATTCATCAGTACAAAGTACTATCCGAACATAATGTATCATCATATTCAACATCACAAACAGGTAAATAAACAAAGGCTTCTGTCTTTCGACAAAAGCCTTTGTTTATTTCGCAGAAAAATCAGTTTCTCAGAAAGAGCCTCAGCTGCTTTGCGCTTCTTAAGCGCCTAAGGAGCAGCTCTTGAAGAGAACACTTATTTTTCCTTTTATCCGTTTAACGCTGCCGCGCCACTTACAATCTCTGTAAGCTCAGTAGTAATCGCAGCCTGACGTGCCTGGTTGTAAGAAAGTTTTAACGCTTTCAACAGATCACCGGCATTTTCAGTTGCTTTATCCATTGAGGTCATCCTTGCACCATGTTCCGAAGCGTGCGAATCCAGCACCGCTTTATACAATTGGATCTTAATCGACTTAGGAATCAACTGAGACACGATTTCTTCCTGAGATGGCTCAAGGATATAATCGATCTGGTGCGCTGTCTTAGCAGTTTTTACTTCTTCGTTTTTAGGCAAAGGCAGCAATTGCTCCGTAGTCAGGATCTGAACTGCAGCATTCTTAAATTTATTATAAACTAATTCAACCCTGTCATACTCACCTTTTTCAAAACCAGCCATGATCGCTTCCGTAATTTTGGTCACGTTTTCAAAAGTAAGCGCTGCATACACTTCGTTATTGTTTCCAACCACGTTGTAATTGCGTTTCTCGTAAAAATCCTGAGTTTTTTTACCGATAGCCAGGATACTTAAATTGCCGTTTTTGTATTGTTCGTTATATTTTTCAGCAATTAAGTTATTGGTAGTTTTGATGATGTTCATGTTGAAAGCACCAGCAAGACCACGGTTAGAAGAAACCGCTACAATCAATACCTTATTAGGCTCACGCTCCTGAATAAAAGGTGAGGATGATCCTTCAAGGCTAGCCGAAAGATTTCCTAAAATCTCTTTCAGTTTGGTCGCATAAGGACGTAATTGTATAATCGCATTCGTAGCACGCTTCAACTTAGCTGCAGAAACCATTTTCATGGCTTTGGTAATCTGTTGCGTAGATTGTACCGATGCTATACGAATTCTTACTTCTTTTAAATTAGCCATTCTTTTTTAATGTTCAGTCTGGGGTAATTAGTATTTACTTGAAAGCTCTTTTGCTACAGTTTCCAATACACCTGTAATTGTGTCATCAAATTTACCTGCTTTCAAAGCCTGTAAAGTTTCAGGATGACGTTGCTCCAATTGTTGTAAATATTCAGCTTCAAATTCCCTTACTTTATCTACAGGAACCGAACGCATCAAGTTTTTAGTACCAACATAGATGATCGCAACTTGTTTCTCTACAGTCATTGGAGAGAACTGACCTTGTTTAAGGATCTCCACGTTACGTGCACCTTTATCCAATACAGATTTAGTAGCCGCATCCAAATCAGAACCGAATTTAGAGAAAGCCTCTAACTCACGGTATTGAGCCTGATCCAGTTTCAAGGTACCAGCAACTTTCTTCATTGATTTGATCTGCGCGTTACCACCTACACGTGATACCGAGATACCTACGTTAATAGCCGGACGGATACCTGCGTTAAACAAGTTAGATTCTAAGAAGATCTGTCCATCAGTAATTGAAATTACGTTAGTTGGAATGTATGCAGAAACGTCACCAGCCTGAGTTTCGATAATTGGCAAAGCAGTTAATGAACCACCACCTTTAACAATACCTTTCAATGACTCAGGTAAATCGTTCATCGCTTGTGCAATCTCATCGTTAGAGTTGATCTTTGCAGCACGCTCTAACAAACGACTGTGCAGATAAAACACGTCACCTGGATAAGCCTCACGACCCGGTGGACGACGCAACAACAAGGACACCTCACGGTAAGCTACAGCCTGTTTAGACAAATCATCATAAACGATCAATGCAGGTCTTCCAGTATCGCGGAAAAACTCACCGATGGCTGCACCAGAGAAAGGTGCGTAGAACTGCAATGGAGCAGGTTCAGCAGCTGAAGCAGCAACAACTACAGTATAAGCCATTGCACCGTTTTCTTCTAAAGTACGTACAATGTTTGCAACTGTACTTGCTTTCTGACCACAAGCTACATATATACAGAATACAGGATTACCTGCTTCATAAAATTCTTTTTGGTTGATGATGGTATCGATACAAACCGCAGTTTTACCAATCTGACGGTCACCAATAACCAACTCACGCTGACCACGGCCAATTGGAATCATTCCGTCGATCGCTTTGATACCTGTTTGTAGAGGCTCAGTAACCGGCTGACGATAAATTACACCTGGCGCTTTACGTTCAATCGGCATTTCATAAGTTTCGCCAAGGATTGGTCCTTTACCATCAATTGGCTCACCCATGGTATTTACCACACGGCCCAACATACCTTCACCAACTTTGATAGAGGCGATTTTCTTAGTACGTTTAATCGTATCACCTTCTTTGATTTTGTCTGACGGGCCTAACAATACCACACCAACATTATCTTCTTCAAGGTTCAAAACAATTCCTTGCAAGCCTGTTTCAAATTCAACTAATTCTCCAGACTGAACTTTAGTTAAACCATAAACACGGGCAATACCATCACCCACTTGCAATACGGTACCAACTTCTTCCAGTTCTGCTTCTGATTTGAAGCCCGCCAATTGTTGCCTGATAATTGCCGATACTTCGTCTGGTCTTACCTCTACCATAATTTTATATTATTTCTTTTGTAAATTCAGTATTTGTTATCTGTTATTTTGCTCTGGTTAAACAATGCCCTGAGCAAATTCTTTTTTAAGTTTACTTAAACCGCTGGAAATACTTGCATCAAACTGCTTATCTCCAACTTTCAAAATAAAACCACCAATTAGTTTTTCGTTTACTTTTTCTTTAAGTAGAACTTCATTGGCACCAATTTCTTTTTTAACAATGGCTACAATTTCTGCCCTGCTCTCCGCAGTCAATGCTGTAGCTGAAGTCACATGTGCAGTTACAATACCTTTCAATGCATTATACTGGGCAATAAAAGCTTTTGAAGTTCCAAATAAGATCGCTGAACGGCCTTTACTTACAACCAGCTTGTAAAAAGTGCTTGTAAGTTCATTTACCTTACTTCCAAATACGTTTTCTAAAATTCCTGCTTTTTTATCCAAAGGAACAATAGGGTTATTCAGGATAGCTTCCAACTCAGGGTTCTGATCGATCACCTGCTCTAAAAGAACCATGTCATTTTTAATCAACTCCAGGGCATTGCGCTCTGTAGCAAGATCAATTAATGACTTGGCGTATCTCGATGCTGCTTTATTTTCTGACATTTTCTACGGTATATCTAGCTAAATAAACTAACGATTAGTTTAATTCAACATCTTTTAAAAGGTTAGCAACTAAGTCCTCTTGTTTTGCTTTATCCTGTAACTGGTTACGCAATACACGCTCAGCAATATCCAGTGATAAACTTGAAACCTGATCTTTCAATTCGGCCAAAGCAGCTTTCTTTTGATTTTCGATCTCAATCTTAGCTTTTTCAATCAGTTTAGCGCCTTCAACATGAGCAGAAGTCTTAGCTTCATTGATGATACTGTCTTTAAGTGCTTTTGCTTCTTTCAGGATCAGATCGCGTTCTGCACGGGCAGATTTCAACAAATCCTCGTTTTGAGCAGTTAAACGGGTCATTTCCTGTTTCGCTAATTCTGCTTTATTAAGGGCTTCATCAATGTTTTGTTCACGCTCATGAATTGCAGCCAGAATCGGCTTCCATGCAAACTTTTTAAGTAAAATCAATAGACCAACAAAAGCTACTGTTGTCCAAAAAACTAATCCTATACTTGGGAGAACTAAAGGGTTCATATGTTTTTAACTTTCTTAATGTAATTTAATTTAGATCAGGAAAAAACCAATCGTTTTCTCCTGATCATAAAAATAATTCTGAATCCTATTAAACTTGTAAGCCTAATAAAGAAACTACCACACCGAATAATGCAGCACCCTCAATAAGGGCAGCAGCAATAATCATTGCAGTTTGGATTTTTGATGCAGCCTCAGGTTGACGAGCAATACCTTCCATTGCTTTTCCACCAACTTGACCGATACCGATACCGGCACCAATTACTGCTAAACCGGCACCTATCGCCGCGATTGAACCTACCATAACTAATTTAATTTATATAATTTGTAAAAAATAGTTTCTAATTAATGATGCTCCTCTACTGCCATACCGATGAATAAAGCAGTAAGCAAGGTAAATATAAAGGCCTGTAAAAATGCAACCAGCAGTTCCAGTACATCCATAAACAAAACGAATGCAATAGATACCGGAGCCATAGCCAAAGTTTCAAATATAAAGATCAATGAAATTAAGCTCAACACGATAATGTGTCCGGCAGTAATGTTTGCGAACAAACGAATCATCAATGCAAATGGTTTTGAAATGATACCGATCAATTCCACTGGAATCATAATCGGGTACAACCACCATGGTACATCTGGCAAAAGAATATGCTTCCAGTAATATTTATTACCATTCAGGTTAACGATTAACAAAGTACCTAATGACAATACCAGTGTTAAAGCGATGTTACCAGTTACGTTGGCACCACCCGGGAAGATCGGCACCAGACCCAACATGTTGTTGATCCAGATGAAGAAAAACACCGTCAGCAGGTAAGGCATAAATTTCGCATAACCATGACCAATGTTTGGTTTAGCAATATCATCCCTAACGAAAACAATGATCGGCTCAATTAAAGACTGTAAGCCTTTTGGTGATTTACCAACACGCTTTTTGTATGCTCCGGCAACCGAAATAAACACGATCAAAATCAAAGCAACCGCAACAAACATCGCTGCTACGTTTTTGGTAATTGAGATGTCGTAAAGATGTGCAGTTGCAGCCGCATCAATCTGACCATCTGCGCCAACAATCTTAACCTGATCTTCTACCAGGCGATAGGTATTTTTAGCGCTGGTATAATCATGTTCTCCATGATGAAAATTACCTGAAGAAAATACATCAAGACCAGCCTGAGTATATACAATTACAGGAAGCGGCAAAGAAGTATGCCCCCATAAATGCCACATGTGCGAATCCGCAATGTGCTCCATAATTACTTTTGTAGGTTCGAATTTTTCACTTCCATGTTCACCACCATGAGCAGCTTCTTCAGCGTGTGCAGCAACAACCGCAGTATCCTGAGCAACAACAGCGCTGTCTACCTGGGCAAAAGCCGGCGACGCAACAGAGAAAAACGCTAAAAAAAGCGCAAAAACAACAATTAACCTATTAACTTTAAACTTAAAAACGTGGCTACAATCCATTTAGTCGCAGATTTTTACTATTTATTTTGGTGGCGCAAGTTACGTAACAAAGAGTATATTTCAAAGAAGCTGAACAATAAATATAAAGAAAAAAAATTCAGCACTAAAACAACGCCCTTTTCCTGGCTTTTAACGCTGTAAATCAGCACAAAAGCCATTGAGAAAATCATTTTCACAGCAATAGAGCCCATAATCGCCATAATTCCCGTTTCAGGGTTGCTTTTTATACCGATATAAGCCAGGACATATCCAATAAAAGTAATACCTGCTAAAAAGCCGAACATCACCCAGAATTTGGACACCAATAACTTCACATCAGGAAAGGCAATCGGAAGAAAATAAGCAATTACACCCAGAACAGCGGTGTACAATAAGTAAGAGAAAACAAATTTAGTCAGACCCAATCTCGTATAATTTTTACAAAAGTATACAATTAGTCTAGCTTTCAATAAACATCAATCATTTTTATTCAATTGTTTTACAACCTGATACATGGCAACAGCGACCCCTACCAGACTCATCGCTGCAGTCACGAGCGGCGTTTTCGCATTGCGCCTGGTGTCTATTTTAAAGCCTATAAATGCAAAAACACCAATAATCGCAATCATTTGAAAGCTAATTGACGAGTATTTGGCAAAATTACTTATGCTCTTTTTTTTCTCTTCCGGATCCGTCATTATAAATAGGTATGAAATAAAAATACGTTTTGTTAAGAAGTTATTGTCTAATAAAATACTTTTGCATATATTTTGTTGTTTATAAGCATTAACTTATCTCATCTAATTGAAAAATTACGCTAACCACAATTTAAAGGTAATATTATTTAGTTTATGCATTGGCATAATATATTCCTGCGGCACCCAAAAAGATACTGCCACAGGCAGGGCAATGCAAAATTTAACTGCACGTTATAATTACATATACAATGCCAAAGTTATCCTGGCCGATCAACAGGAAGCCCTTGCTGAAAGTTATCCGGAAAACTTTGACCAGATCCTGCCTGTATATCTGGGCCCTGAAATAGATGAAAATTTCAACATGGCCAGACCCCCTGCCCAATCAGGTGGTAAGTCGCTGGACGACATCATCAAAAAAGCACAAGCCATCATTCTGGAAAAAAGCAACAGCAATTATATTGACGATGCCTACCTCCTGCTTGGAAAAGCGCACTATTTTAAAGGCGCATACTTCAACGCAACCGAGTATTTTGATTATGTTTCCAAAGCCTACCAGAAACAAACCATGGTACGTATTGAAGCACTCAACTGGAAAGCCAGAAGTATGATGCAATTGCGCAGGCTAACAGAAGCCTCCCTGGTACTCGATACCCTGGTTGATGCGCTGGAGCCGATCAAGAAAAACCAGTCAGAGCCCCTGGCCACCATCGCACAAATGTGCATCTACCGGGAACGGTATCCGGAAGCAACCTCATTCTTAAAAGATGCCATCAAGGCAAGTCACAATACACAGCACAAAATCAGGTGGACTTACATCCTAGCCCAACTTGCTGAACAACAAAAAAACTATCCCGAAGCATTGCTCAACTACAGAAAGGTTGAGAAAAGCAATGCACCTTTCGAAATGTATTTCAATGCCAACCTCAACCGCATCAAACTGAATGCACTCATGAGTGGCAAAACCACCAATAAGCAAGCCGAACTACTCGCCATGCTTAAAGATGATAAAAACACGGATTATAACGATCAGATCTATTTTCAGGTGGCACAAAGCCTGGCTGCCGATGGCGATTTTGTCGGCGCAAAAAAGTACTACAAACTGTCTATTCAAAACAGCAGCAAGAACCAGTACCAGAAAGGCCTTTCTTACCTCAGTATAGCGGATGTTCATTTTAAATATGACCGAGATTACCTGCAGGCAAAATTGTACTACGACAGTGCAGTAAACACGCTACCAAAAACCTTTCCTGGTTATGCAGTAATCTTAAAAAAGAACCAGAACCTGGAATACCTTACCGACCGCTATAAAATCATCGCACGCGAAGACACCATGCAAATGCTGGCAAAACTTCCGGAACAAAGTCGAAATGACAAAATACAGGCCATGTTCAAACCAGTACAAGTAGCAGCTGTGGATAATAATAGCGCTGCCAGTACAACCTTTACCGGCTTCAGCAATACTGATCTCAACGGAACCAGAGCACAGGGCGCGAGCAGCAATACTTTCTATTTCAGCAATCCAAGTGCGCTTAGTCGTGGTTTTTCAGACTTCAAAAAGAAATGGGGAAACCGTAAACTAGAAAACAACTGGCGCCAGAGCATCCGGTCTTCTCAGCAAAATACCATTCAGGATGTAGTTGCTGCAACAGGAGTTCCAGCCAATCCGGATCAAAATGTAGCAAGTACCGGCGATCAGACTTCCGCCATTAAAGCGTATACAGATGCCTTGCCAACAACAGCGCCGCAACTGGCCAAGTCGGACCAGCGCATCATCGATGCCTATTATGAAATTGCAAATTTCTACCTGCAGGAACTGAACGATGCTAAAGAGGCAGAAGACGTTTACCAAACCCTGTTAAAACGTTATCCGGACAACAACCACCTCGGTGCACTTTATTATAGCTTATACCTGATCAATCAAAAAGAAAATCCGGCAAAGGCCGAAGGTTATAAAAACAGTCTATTAAAGGATTTTCCAAGTTCTGTGTATGCCAAAATCATCCTGGACCCATCGTTCTCGATGAAGCGCAATGCGATGGAAACAGCCATCAATAAACAATACAACGAGCTCTTCGACCTCTACCAACAGAAAAACTTCCCTGCGGTAATCATGAATGTCAATGAAACCATGAAAAGCAACTCGGACAATTATCTTGCACCGCAATATGATTATCTGAAAGCCATTGCCATCGGCCGGACCAATAACGTAGACAGTTTAATATCCGCCTTCAACAGCATCAATACGAAATATCCGAATGATCTGCTCATTACGCCATTGGTTAGAGAGCACCTGGCCTATATCAATGAACACCTGGCCGAGTTCCGTAAACGCAGCATTGCCTTACCGGATTTCGATCCGGGCGAATCTCCTTTTGCGCCACGTACAACTCCGGCGCCAATAAAAACGGCACCGGTTATTGCAGCAAATACGGTTAAAAAACCGAAGACAGCCACACCAGTTGAAACTGTTGCCCCGGTAAAAACAACAAAACCAGTGCAGGTTGCAGAACCTGTTAAAACAGCCGAACCCGTTAAAACGTCAACGCCTGACAAGCCTGCAGAACCGGCAAAAATTACAGCGCCTGTTAAAACCACAGAACCGGTCAAACTTGCAGAACCCGAAAAACCAAAGCCTGTAAAAATACCGAGCATCTTCAGCACTACGGCTTCAGCTACCTATTATTATGTCATAGATGTAGCCGATGCTTCCTTAACCTTAAGCTCTTCGCGATTTGGAATCGGCCAGTTTAACCGCGGAAACTATGCTGGAAGCAATTTAAAGCACCAATTGAAAGAATTTGACAATGATCAGCTCATATATGTAGGGAACTTTAGTAATTTTGACGACGCTAAGACATATGCTGAAGGTATTACTCCTCAGCTAAAACAGATCATGAAGGTTCCGGCGAACATATATACCGGCTTCATCATTAGCAAAGAAAATTTCGATAAGTTAACCAACAAGGATACCCTCAACAAGTACCTTGAATTCTACAAAAACAACTATTAAAATGAACAATAAACTTTCGCAGGAAGACATCAGAAAGTATAATTTTAGAATATGGAAGTTACTGATCGGTGGAATGGTCCTGTTTGCAATGTTCATCATGGCCATTGGTTTCGGTCTGTTAGGGCCCTTGCCTTCCTTCCGGGATATTGAACACCCAAAAAGCAATCAGGCCTCAGAAATTCTGGCCGACGACAAACGCGTACTGGGTACCTATTTTATACAAAACCGTTCTAATGTATCTTATGCACAGATCTCTCCGAATGTAATCAATGCCTTGATCGCAACCGAAGATGTCAGGTTTAAAGAACATTCAGGTATAGATTTCAAACGTACCTTCACCATTTTTCTTTATGCACTTATTGGCAAGAAGCAAGGCGGAAGTACCATTACCCAACAACTGGCCCTGAACCTTTTTTCAGAAGAAGGCCGGCAAAAAAACTTTAGCAAAAGGATCCTGCAAAAGTTCCAGGAATGGATCATTGCTGTAAAATTAGAACGTAACTATACCAAGGAAGAAATCCTGGTGATGTACCTGAATACCGTAGATTTCGGCAACCAGGCTTATGGCATCAAATCGGCAGCAAGGGTTTATTTCGACACCACACCAAGTGAACTGACCGTGCCTCAGGCGGCTACATTGGTGGGGATTTTGAAAGGAACCGGCAGATACTCGCCTACCCGCAATCCCGATCGTTCACTGGCCCGCCGGAACACCATTATGGGTTTGATGGTTAAAGCAGACTTCCTTACCCAACAGCAAATGGACGCCGATAAGGACAAACCACTCGGACTAAAATTTGCCGCGGCAACCGTAAACGATGGGATCGCACCTTATTTCAGGGCTGTACTTAAGAGTGACATCAAAAAAATATTCCAGGAACGTTCCATCCTCAACAACGGAGTGCCTTATGACCTCGACAGAGATGGTCTGAAAATCTATACCTCCCTCAATTATGAGATGCAGGAATATGCAGAAGAAGCACAAAAAGAGTACATGAAAATCCTACAGGCTTCTTTCCTTAAAAGCTGGAAAGGAAAAGATCCTTTCAAAGGCAAAGAACTGCAGATCGAACAGGGAATGAAGCGGTCAGACCGGTATCGTGCGCTCCAATTGGAAGGAAAGTCAGAAGAAGAGATCCGCACAGACTTCAATACCCCAACCCGTTTAACCATATTCAGCTGGAGGGGTAACATTGATACCCTGATGAAACCGATCGATTCTGTCAAATACAATAAACTGCTCTTAAGAAATGCCATGATGGCTATGGATCCACAAACAGGTTATGTAAAAGCCTGGGTTGGTGGCATCAATTATGAACATTTCAAATACGATCAGGTAAAAATGGGAACCCGCCAGGTCGGCTCTACCGCCAAACCTTTCACCTATACCGTAGCCCTGCAAAGTGGCTATTCACCTTGT
>Ga0247805_1000488_pt1 | contig 20476 bp, 14 predicted proteins | sample UWRJL044104R1_FD_180930 | JGI IMG/M metagenome (GOLD analysis project Ga0247805, IMG submission 180930) | Plant litter microbial communities from Arlington Agricultural Research Station in Wisconsin, United States - UWRJ-L044-104R-1 | ecosystem: Environmental > Terrestrial > Plant litter >... | reverse complement strand
TTCCTTTAACGGCGGACCAGGTTCTGCATCTGTATGGATGCATATCGCTTATACCGGGCCAGTTGTATTAAATATTGATGATGAAGGTTATCCCGTTCAGCCGTACGGTTATAAAGAAAACCAGACATCTATCCTTGATATGGCCGATATCGTCTATATAGATCCCGTAAATACAGGTTACAGCCGTATTGTAGGTGATACACCAGGCAGCAAATTCTTCGGTGTAAATGCAGATATCAAATACCTTGCTGAATGGCTGAATACCTTCGTTACACGGAATAACCGCTGGGCATCCCCTAAATATCTGATTGGTGAAAGTTACGGAACAACCCGTGTTTCCGGACTGGCTATGGAGCTGCAGGGTTCGCAGTGGATGTACCTTAATGGTGTGATCCTGGTTTCTCCAACGGATTTAGGTATACAAAGAGGTCCGGCTATGGAAGCTGCATTGATGTTGCCATATTATGCGGCGACAGCATGGTATCACCATAAATTAACACCTGAACTTCAGAATAAAAAATTGCAGGATATGTTACCTGAAGTGGAGAACTATACCATGAATGTGTTGGTACCTGCATTAGCGAAGGGCAATCAGTTGCCGGATGCAGAGCGTAAATCTATTGCAGCGCAGATGTCCCGGTTTGCTGGAATCAGTGAAAAATCAATTTTGCAGCAAAACCTGTCCGTTCCCGTAAACTTTTTCTGGAAGGAATTATTGAGGGATGAAGGCTTTACCGTCGGACGTCTGGATTCCAGGTATAAAGGTCTGGACAAAGCGAGTGCAGGAGAACGCCCGGACTATAATGCCGAATTAACATCATGGCTGCATTCCTTTACACCTGCAATTAATATGTATCTGCGTAATGAATTAAACTATAAAACGGATTTGAAATATAATATGTTCGGACCTGTCCGTCCATGGGATGATTCGAATAACCGTACTGGTGAGAATCTGCGTGCCGCTATGGCGCAAAATCCTTATCTGCATGTAATGGTGCAGTCCGGCTACTACGACGGAGCCTGTGATTATTTCAATGCTAAATATAATTTATGGCAGATGGATCCAAGTGGAAAACTGAAAGACAGAATGAGCTGGAAAGGCTATGAAAGCGGACATATGATGTATCTGAGAAAAGTAGATCTTAGCGCCGGTAATAACGATATCAGGGAGTTTATCACTAATTCTTTACCTAAACCCGGAGTTCCTGCGAAGTTTTAAATAAAATACCTATTTTTACTGCCCACTTATGGAACAGATAAAAACATCATTTGATTTTGAAAAACCTATTGCTGAACTGATGCAGCAAATTGAAAAGGTGAAACAGGTTGCTGATAAAACAAAAGTAGATATGTCTGCTACACTGATTGAGCTGGAGGAAAAACTGGCAAAAACCCAGAAGGCCTTATATACCAATCTTTCAGGCTGGCAGGAAGTTCAGTTATCCCGCCATCCGGAAAGACCGCAGACGCTTGATTATATCAGTATGATCTGTGATGATTTCATTGAGATGCATGGTGACCGTACCGTAAAAGATGATAAAGCTATTATTGGTGGATTTGCAACCATTGCAGGTAAGACAGTAATGGTAATCGGTCATCAGAAAGGTAAAAACACAAAAGAGCGTCAATATCGTAATTTCGGTATGGCAAATCCGGAAGGCTATCGTAAAGCACTGAGGTTAATGCGTCTTGCGGAGAAATTCAATAAACCAGTGATTTCTTTCATTGATACCATGGGTGCATATCCTGGTATTGAGGCAGAAGAACGTGGTCAGGGAGAAGCTATTGCCAGAAACCTGCTCGAAATGTCTGTGCTGAAAGTACCTATTCTTTGCTTTGTTATTGGCGAAGGTGCATCAGGGGGAGCTTTGGGTATCGGTATTGGTGACCGTGTTTATATGCTTGAGCATACCTGGTATTCGGTTATTTCTCCTGAATCATGTTCGTCTATCTTATGGCGAAGCTGGGATTTCAAAGAGAAAGCCGCAGAATGCCTGAAGCTTACTTCTGCAGATATGCTGAAGAACAAACTGATTGATGGGATTATCCCGGAACCTTTAGGTGGAGCGCATCAGAATCCGACACAAATGGGACAGACCCTGAAAACACAGATCATTAATGATTTGAATGAATTCAGTAAAATCAAAACAGAAAAAATGGTAGAGAACAGAATTGACAAGTTCTGTAATATGGGTGTAGTTGTAGAATAAGCTGCACAATACAAATGAGAAAGCCTGGTCAGATTAATTCTGACCAGGCTTTTTTGTTGTTCCGTGTATGCTGTAAATCATAATAAAAAAAAAGAGTTGCCGGTTAGGACAACTCTTTTTTACGGGTAACTCCCGTTATTCTTCAGGTACTTCCTGTGCAAAATAGACAGAGAAACGACCCTCCAGCTCAGTGAACTGTTTGCCTAGTTGCTGTGCAAGTTTTGTCTGGTTCTGTTCTGTGGCTGTTTTAACCATCTGATTCAGGAACTGCAGGCCAAGCTGGACATTCTGTCCGCCCACAAAGCGATTTTTGCTTTTCGATACATCTGCCAGGTAAGTCAATTCCTTATAGATGTAAACACCCGATTTTTCCATTAGTTCATTTGCGCGTGCGGTATCTTTTAAGATATACAGGTTTTCTGCCATGAAATATTTTCCCATCATCGAGCGAATTCCATAGAAACGTTCCGGCATGACCTCAAAATAACGGTTTACTACTTTCTTCGCGTCTTCAGTTCTTCCCTCTTTAATTAAACCCGAGATAGTTGTGTTAAACAGGTTATTGAAGATACTGATATCATCAGAAGATTGTGGGTCCAGATACTTCGCATTTTTAACATTACCCCATTTGAATTTGTTGTAAACGTTATTAAACATGATGTCTGTATTAACCAGCTCAGATCTGCCAGCTGCAGAATCAATTTTAAGCGGAATAAGACGCATGGCAAGACCTTCAGTATATAAATAATTATCTAAACCAATAAATTGATCAGAAGGCACAGTGCTTGCAAAATAAACAGGTCTTTTCCAGTCGTTATGTACCAGAATATCCAGCAGCGCCAGTGTACCTTTGGTCACATAGTTCTTGTTGAAGGTCCATTCCATCACAGGCGCTATCTTCTCTGCATCTGCGGCTTTAACAGTCCCACTGCTAATTACCTGTTTAGGATTGATAGTTAGTTTGAAGTTTTTGGTAGGAATGAAGTTTTCCTTGCTGCCATTCTGCAATGGGATTTTGTCGTCATCATCATCAGAAAGAAGTACCTCTAAAATATTTTTAAGTTCGACAGCACCAGCTATTTTATAGTCCTGATAATACATTACATCTCTTACACCCTGCACATATTGTGAAGGTTTCATACTGATAGGTAAAGGAGCAGACTCATTCTGCTTACGCTTCATACCATCTATATACCAGTCCGTATCAAACAGACTCAGGTTAACCAGACGAATATCCGGACGTATATTCTCTACTTCCTGTGCGTACCATAGCGGATACGTATCGTTATCACCATAAGTGAATAGAATAGCATTCGGTGCGCAGGATTGCAGGTAATCTACTGCGATGTCATGTGCAACCATTTTGGTCGAACGGTCATGGTCATCCCAACCCTGGGCAGCCATAATAACAGGGGCTCCAAAAAGGGAGATAACCGTAGCGCCAATTGCAGCGTTGACGGGATTGATCTTTTTAAATAAATATTCTTTTAGTGCGAGAACAGCAAAGCCGATCCAGATCGCAAAAGCATAGAATGAACCTGCATAGGCATAATCTCTTTCTCTAGGCTCAAGTGGTTTCTGATTCAGGTAAAGTACAATAGCGAGACCTGTAAAAAAGAATAATAGGCCGACGATACCCGCATCTTTCTGATTGCGCTTAAAGTGCCATATTGCGCCAATCAGTCCAAGGATTAACGGCAAAAAGAAGAAACGGTTATAAGCATTGTTTTCCGTGATAGAAGGAGGGAGGTTAGTCTGATCTCCCAGCATAAGCGCATCAATAGGTTTGATACCGCTTAAGAACTGCCCGCTATAAATGCCAGCTCCCTGTTCGTCATTCTGACGACCTGCGAAATTCCACATGAAATACCGCATATACATATTACCGATCTGGTATTTGAAAAGATAATTGATGTTATCAAATAAGCCGGGGAAGTAGGCATCATCAAAACCCATCAGGTTCTTATATTCGCGGACATGTCTGGCGTCGTCACTGTACATCCTTGGGAAAGGCGTAGTTCTGTCAAATTCATAATCCGTTTTCTTTCCAGCAACTTCATATTTGGTATCGCCTTTTCTATAAAGGGTTTTACCCTCTTTAAGACTGATTTTTTCTGAATTATAATTGGGGCCGAAAAGCAACGGACGGTCACCGTACTGTTCCCTGTTCAGATAGCTGAGGAAAGAGAAGGCATTATCCGGATTACTATTATTCAGATTAGGACTTGCTTTTGCACGAATAACAATCATGGCAAACGAGCAGTAACCAAAAATAATCAGTGCTGTTGATAAGAAGGCAAGGTTTAGAATTTTGTTCTGTTGTTTAATGGAGTATCTAATTCCCCAGACCAATCCACCGATCAGCAGAATTGCGAAGAAAACGACACCTGTGCCGAAGCCAAGCCCCAGTGTATTGACAAAGAACAGGTCAAAATAGGCACCGAACGAAACTACATACTGAATGATACCGTATTGTACAAAAGCAAGGATCAGAATACCTACAAAGAAGGTTTTAATAATACCGGTATTTGTAGGATTGGCTGTTTTTTTGAAATAATATACAAATGCAATTGCCGGGATGGTCAGTAAGTTCAGCAAGTGAATTCCTATTGACAAACCCATTATATAGGCTATGAAAAGTAACCATCTGTCTGCACGGGGCTCATCCGCATGGGCTTCCCATTTCAGGATTCCCCAGAATACAATAGCGGTGAACAGCGATGAAAGTGCATATACTTCCGATTCAACAGCAGAAAACCAGAAGCTGTCAGAAAATGTATAAGCTAAAGCACCAACTACACCGGCACCCATAACTGTAACCAGGTTTGCTGTTGTTAGATCTGCATCCGTTTTAATAACCATCTTTTTGGCAAGGGCAGTGATTGTCCAGAACAGAAAGAGTATCGTAGCGGCGCTCGCCATTGCAGAACCGATATTCATGAAATATGCAATCTTCTCAAGATCACCAAAAGCGAACAGGGAGAAGAAACGCTGGATCATTAAGAACAATGGAGCGCCTGGCTGGTGTACAACCTGCATTTTTAAAGCTGAGGCGATAAATTCACCGCAATCCCAGAAGCTTACCGAGGGCTCCAGGGTGAGGATATAGGTAATCGCAGCAACCATAAAGCAGAGCCACCCTGTAATGTTATTAATTTTTGAATAGTTCATGTGTTATTGTTAATGTAAAATTCGCTTATCGCAGCTGTTTGAAACTTTAATATACTTAAACAGCTTAAAATGCTGCCGAAAATAATCAAATAGATTGAGAGCTTCTTTAAATTTTGTTTAATATTTTGCTTATCCGGCATTATGTAACCGAATTGTTTTCGTCTCTTTTTAGTTTCTGGCCATCTGATCTGTTTTTTTTATTTTTTTTATTGGAAAAATCGCGGGATATCTAAGTTGCTGATTGCTTTTATTTTAGCTGAAATTAAATAATTCAATGTTTTTTGGACTGTATATTTTCGCCGGATTATTCTGTAGTTTTTCTGCCTGTTTTTGAATATGTTAGGTGTGAAAGTATAGGTAATACATCGAATGAACGTTATAGAGGGCGTTTTATGGTGTTCTGAAAATATTTTAAACTTTTTTTTAGAAAGATTTGCAATTCTAAAATATCTGCGTACATTTGCATTCCCAATTGAGACGAACGCTTGTCGAAAAGAAGGAAGATTGCCCGATAGTATAAAGGTAGTACAACGGTTTTTGGTACCGTTTGTCTAGGTTCGAATCCTGGTCGGGCAACTAAACATATTCGGATTGTGACTAAAGCACAATCCGATTTTTTTTTAACCCAGCATTGATACCCGTCTAATCATGCCATTGCAATTTAACCCCGTTAAACTTTTTGCCGGCACCGGTACAAAAGCATTAGCTCACAAAATTGCCGAAAGTTACGGCAAACCTCTTGGTAATGTAACCTTAAGTAGATTTAGCGATGGGGAGTTTCAGCCGTCATACGATGAGACAGTCAGGGGATGTGATGTCTTTTTAATCCAGTCTACTTACCAGCCTTCAGATAATTTAATGGAACTGCTATTAATGATTGATGCAGCGAAGCGAGCTTCGGCGCATTACATTACTGCGGTTGTTCCTTATTACGGACTGGCCAGACAAGACAGGAAAGATAAACCCCGTGTTGCAATCGGTGCTAAACTTGTTGCAAATCTGTTGAAATCAGCGGGTATTCACCGGATCATGACAATGGATCTTCATGCTGCACAGATTCAGGGATTCTTTGACATACCAGTAGACCACCTGGATGGTTCAGTGATTTTTGTACCATATATCAAAAGCCTGGGCTTGCATAACCTCACCATTGCATCACCTGATATGGGTGGATCATACCGTGCGAGAACATTTGCAAAGTTTTTCAATGCAGAGGTCGTAATCTGTGATAAAAGAAGGAAACGGGCTAATGAAATTGAATCTATGTCTATTATCGGTGACGTAACCGATATGGATATTGTTTTAATTGACGACATCTGTGATACCGCAGGTACGCTTGCAAAAGCCGCAGCCCTGATTATGGAAAAAGGAGCGAGAAGTGTTAGAGCTGTTTGTACGCATCCGGTATTGTCAGGTAAAGCTTATGAGACAGTAGAAAGCTCTCTGTTGACGGAACTTATTGTAACGGATACTATTCCTTTAAAACAGGATAGTCCTAAAATTAAAGTATTGAGTACTGCACCTTTATTTGCGAAGGCAATTGCCAATGTAAATGAACATGGCTCAATCAGTGATTTGTTCCGGGTTTAAATTAGAATAAATAGAGGCAGCCTGGTTTTATAATAATCAGGAAGGCTTCATTTAATTATATAAAATAAATAAATAAAAGATGAAAATTATCGCAATTAGCGGTTCTCCAAGAGAGAACGTAGGGAAACGCGATGCTAAAGAGCTTCGCTATGAAGGTAAAGTTCCTGCAGTATTGTATGGTGGTACAGAGCAAAAACACTTTGCTGTTGTTATCACTGATTTAAAGGATGCTATCTACACACCAGAAGCGAACTTTGTTGAAATTGATGTTGATGGTGTTAAAGTAAAAGCAATCATCAAAGAATTACAATTTCATCCATTAACAGACGTGTTATTACACGTAGATTTCTTACAATTATTTGATGAGAAAGAAATCGTTATGGAAATTCCAGTTAAATTAACCGGTACTTCTCCAGGTGTTAAAATGGGTGGTAAATTAGTTCAGAAATTACGTAAACTGCGTGTTAAATCTTTACCAAAAGATATGCCACAGACAGTTGAAGTTAACATTTCTAAATTAGAAGTTGGTAACTTATTTCGTGTTCGTGACTTAGCAAAAGGTGCTTACACTGTGACTAATACTCAAGAAGATACTATAGCTTCTGTAATTATGTCAAGAGCATTAAAACAAGCAGAGCAGGCAGCAGGTAAAAAATAAGCTGTTTCTCTAATATAAAAAAGCCGTCTCCCCAATCGGGGCAGACGGCTTTTTTATATTTATATATCTTCTACAATAATGTTTTCCTCAGTTGAGGAGAGACCGATAAATCTTTTTTATATGCAAGGCAATTAAATTGCACATAAAAAGGAATTTATCTAAGTTTGGCCAAATGAACCGGCTGTGTGCCAGAATCCAGCTAAGCTGCTACCGGGGTTCCCAGGATAGATCCTTAAATATAAATACACGATTTCACATGAAATATCTAATTGTTGGTCTGGGAAATATCGGATCGGAATATGCCAATACCAGGCACAATATAGGTTTTAATATCGCCGATCAGCTCGTGAAGGAGCTGGGAGGTGAATTTGCGAATCTGCGCCTTGCTTATTACTCGGAAGTTTCCTGGAAAGGAAAAAAGCTGCATGTTATTAAGCCAACTACCTATATGAACCTGAGTGGACGGGCGGTTAATTACTGGATGCAGGAACTTCGTATTCCACTTGAAAATGTATTGGTGATCGTCGATGATCTGGCCTTACCGCTCGGCAAGTTGCGATTAAAACTCAAAGGCAGCAGTGCAGGACATAATGGACTTAAGAGTATAGAGGCAACCTGTGGCGGACAGGATTATCCGAGGTTAAGATTCGGCATCGGGGACGACTTTCCAAAAGGCAGACAGGCAGATTATGTGCTTGGACCCTTTTACAAAGAAGAATTACCTGAGCTACCCGCTTTAATAGATAAGAGTGTTGCGCTGATCCAGAGTTTTGTAACCGCCGGACCAGCGAAGACCATGACTGCATTTAACCAGTAATTATTTCGCAGTAAACTGGGTTATCTTCTGGTGTAGGATGCCCAGTTCAAAAGGTTTGCTCAGTACATCACTGGCGCCAGCATCAATTGCAGCTTTTTTATCGTTTTCCATCACAGCAGCAGAAAATGTAATTATAGGAATATCCTGTTTGCCAGGAATATAATTCTCTCTGATCAGTTTGGTGGCTTCCAGTCCGTTCATTACCGGCATAAAAGTATCCATCAGGATCAGGTCGTAATGATTTTCCTTTAATTTATCGAGTGCTTCCTTCCCGTTCTCTACAACGTCAGCTTCTATATTCCATCCCTTGAGGATCTTAACAATCAGAAATTTGTTGATAGGGTTATCTTCTGCTACCAGAATATTTACGCCATTGAAGGGAAGGAGTTGTACGGTCGCGACAGATGGACTTTCAGTCTTGTCCTGCACAATTTCATACCAATTACTAAAAGAAAAGGTACTTCCTTTACCCAGCTCGCTATCTACGGTAAGCAGGCCGCCTTTCAATCGGGCCAGGTTTTTCACAATGGACAGGCCCAGACCTGTACCTCCATAACGAAGGGTCGTATTATCCTCAGCCTGCTCGAATGTTTCAAACGTCTTATCGATTTTATCTTCTGCAATTCCAATTCCAGTATCCGAAACTGAGAATTTAATCAGCATATTATTTCCCTTATGATCCATAACCTGCACCCTCAGCGTCACATTCCCCTCATGCGTAAATTTAATTGCGTTACCGATCAGGTTCATTAAAATCTGGTTCAGACGCAGGCTGTCAGCCATTACGCTTTTTGGAATTTGCGGATCGAATTCGGTAATTAGGTCCAGATGTTTTTCCTTTGCACGAATACTGAGCAGATTTACGATAGAAAAGCTGGTCATGATCAGGTCGGTGGGGGCTCTGTTGATCTTGAATTTCCCAGCTTCAATTTTTGAGATATCCAGAATATCGTTGATTACGCCCAGAAGAGAGTTAGAAGAGATCTCCAGTAAGGATATCATTTCTTGCTGTTCTTGATTCAACGGGGTTTTCTCAAGCAGGTTGGCGATACCTATAATGCCGTTAATAGGCGTACGGATTTCATGACTCATATTTGCCAGAAAATTCTCTTTGATCTTTCTTCCCTGTTCTGCCAGTTCTTTCGCTCTGATCAGCTCTTTTTGGTAAGATTCCAGTTCTTTGTTCTTTTTGACCAGTTCACGCTGGCTGCGGACAAACTGAATGAACGAATCTACTTTTGCAGAAGTCACATATGGATTCAGGGGCTTATATAAATAATCGACAGCACCTGTATTGAGGCCTTTGACAGCATATTTAGTTTCGGTGGATATTGCCGTAACAAAAATCACCAGAATATTTTTTGTACGCGGATTACTCTTCAGGATCTCAACGAGTTCGAAACCATCCATTTCCGGCATTTGTACGTCTACAAGAGCAATGGCAATATCCATTTCCCAGGCAAGTCTCAAGGCCTCATTCGGCAAGGTCGTGCTGATAAGATTAACATCGTCTCTTTTCAGCAACGCTTCCAGCGCAATTATGTTTTCCGGTCTGTCATCGACGATCAGGATATTTATTTTTTCCATATGTTCTAATGGCATTAAAAAATTTCGGGTAGAATTAAGCTATTTTCTGATAGATATTGTTTTTCCTGTCGATGACCTTAAAACGTCCAATTTCCGAACTTCTTAAAGTCTCTTTCGAGCCCAGGCACAGAAAACCAAAATTTGCGAGACTGTGGTAAAACAAATCAATCACTTTTTCCTGTAATGCGGTGTTAAAATAGATCAGTACATTTCTGCAGGAAATCAATTGAAATTCATTAAATACGCCTTCAGAAGCCAGGTTATGTGCAGAGAAAAGAACATTCTTTTTTAAGGAATGAACAATTGATGCGGCATCATATTTAGCAGTATAATAGTCAGATAATGTATGCGTAGCACCCGTTTTCTGATAGTTTTCTGAGTATTGTTTCATTTTCTGCAGGTCATATATGCCGTTCTTGGCATAGTTCAGTACTTCTGCGTTAATATCTGTGCCATAAAAAAAACTACGGTCATAAAGACCAGCTTCGGCAAAAAGAATGGAAAAGGAATAAAGCTCTTCTCCAGTTGAGCATCCGGCATTCCAAACCTTAATCCGCTGATACGATCTTAGATAGGGGATTATATGTTGAGAAACTGATTTAAAGAAAGGAGGGTCACGGAACATTTCTGTCACGTTAACCGTTATTTCCATAATAAAAGTTTCAAAGTATTCCAGATCATTAGTCAGCAGGGTTCTCAGATCAAAAAGACTTAACCGTTGCAGTTGCATTATACGGCTTACCCGTCTTTTCAAAGAGGCGGGGGAATAATTACTAAAGTCGAACCCATGGACATTTCTAATAAAACCCACGAGTGACTCCAGTTCGGCGTAGCTGATTACCTCGGCTATATTTTTCTCAGGATTATTCATATTAGCTTAACCATACTCTTAACATAGATAACAGTTGATCGACATCTACAGGTTTGGCGATATAATCGTTTGCTCCTGCCTCGATACATTTTTCTCTGTCATTTTTCATAGCCTTTGCAGTCAGTGCAATGATCGGAAGCTTCTTATAAGCTTTGTCCTTCCTGATCAGTCTCATTGCTTCATAACCATCCATTTCCGGCATCATAATATCCATTAACACAATATCAATCTCCGGAACTTCATCCAGTTTCTCCAGCGCCTCCTTACCATTTGTCGCAATAACAATTTTCATGTCGTAAATCTGCAGGGCACTGGACAGCGCGAAAATATTACGCATATCATCATCTGTAATTAATACCGTTTTGTGCTGCAGCGCCTTTTCGATAGTAGAAATCGTTTTCCCCTGTGTGGGGCTTTTTGAAACAGCCTTGAATTTTTCCTGTTTTTTAAGCTTGTGCATAAATAAGCTCACTTCGTCAATCAATCTGTCATTCGATTTATTGGACTTCAGAACCATCGCTTCCGTATACTTCATAATATGGGCAATACTATCCTGGTCAAGTTCCATTGCTGTATTTATAATTACAGGGATATGCGCATACTCAGGCTTCTGCTTAATTTGGTCAAGCAAGTCAAATCCAGATATATCAGGTAGGTTCAGATCCAGGATAATGCAATCAAAACTCCTGGAATTAACTAGCTCCAATGCCGCTTCGCCAGTAAATGCCTGGACTACATCGATTCCTCTTTCAGTTAATTGCTCCTTTACGGCCATACTTTGCAGTTCATGGTCTTCTATGACAAGAACGCTGTTAAAGTCGAGATGAATGTTTTCCGACTGCCAGGTCTGGAAGGCTTGGTCCAGCTGATCTTTTTCAATCGGTTTTTTAAGGAATCCAATAGCACCTTCCTGCAATGCTTTTTCACTTTTAAATTCACCGGCAGACATCATGTGTACCGGAATATCTTTTGTTTGTGGATTGGATTTAAGCTTTTTTAGGATTGTCCATCCATCCATTACTGGTAGCATAATATCCAGAATAATGGCACCAGGTAATTCCTTTTGAGCCATTTCCAGCCCAACATCGCCACTATGAGCAAGCAGCGGATCGAAGCCTTTTTCGATTGCATAATCTTTCAGGACGTCCGCAAAAATCAGATCATCTTCTACAATTAACAGTGTCTGTCTCCTGTTTTGATTTACAGCCTGCAATACTGGTTCCGAAACTAATGGAATTGTAATAGGCACTTTTGCTGCTTGTAATGGAGCCGGGCGTTCTTCGCCTGATTGTTCTGCTGGCAGATACAATGTGAAAGTACTTCCTGTGCCAGGTTCACTTTCAACCTGTATTTCCCCTCCAAGGATATGAGAAAGCTCTTTGCTGATGGAAAGCCCTAAACCTGTACCTCCATATTTTCGGCTTGTAGTTCCATCGGCCTGTTTGAAGGCTTCAAAAATTAGCTTTTGCTTATCTGATGGAATACCTATTCCACTGTCTTTTACACTGAAAGATATAATCTGATCTTTGCTCGTCTGCAAATTCTCTGCATAATAGGTAAGCTCGGCGGGAGCTTTACTTATTTCCAGATTGATCTCTCCATTTTCCGGCGTAAATTTAAAGGCATTCGAAAGCAGGTTTTTAATAATCTGCTCGGTTCTGGAAAGATCCGTCATGAAGCGTGGCGGAAGGGCCTCATCAATAATGGTGCGGAAAGTGATCTTTTTGCTTTTGGCAATTTCAGAGAACAACGATTCCATGTTTCTGGCAATTTCTTCCGGTCTTACCGGTTCAATATCAAGATCTACCTTTCCGGATTCGATTTTTGACAGATCCAGGATATCGTTAATCAGAGTCAGGAGATCTGAACCGGCATTATGAATGACGCCGGCATATTTAATTTGTTCTTCATTTAGGTTTTCAGGTCTGTTTTCTTTTAGAATACGGGCCAGGATCAGAATACTGTTCAGCGGGGTGCGAAGCTCATGGCTCATGTTTGCCAGGAACTCCGATTTATAGCGGCTGGATATGGCCAGTTCTTCAGCTTTCAGGCTCATGGCCTCTCTAGCCTCAGTGATCGATATATTTCTTTCTTCCAGTAGGCTGGCCTTTTCTTCGAGCTCTGCATTGGTTTGCCGTAATTCTTCCTGCTGAACACGAAGTTCCTCTTCGGAAGCCTGAAGTTCTTCTGATTTATGCAGCAATTCTTCGTTAGTGGTTCTCAATTCTTCCTGCTGGCTTTCCAGTTCTTCTGCCTGCTGCTGTGTCTGCAGGAATAATTCTCGCAACTGCGTTCTTGCCTGCGCGCTGTTTATACCAACACCTATCGCATCAATTACAGTATCGATAAAGTTCATGGTATCTACCGCTGCATTTTGCAATAAGCCTATTTCAATCACAGCGATGGTCTCATCCTGGAATAATACAGGTACAATAATCAATTCTGTAGGTTTCAGGCTGCCTAATCCGGTGCTTACCTGGATATAGTCATCCGGAATTTCACGCAGCGTTTTGCTCTTTTGCTCCAGCGCCGCCTGACCAACCAGTCCCTGGCCGAGTGCGATATCTTTTTTTCGTTTTCTGGCATCATCCCAAGCATAACCATTGCTGAAACTGAGCGTCTGTTTTTGCATGTTCACCAGGTAGAGCGCTCCGACAGGTGCATTTACATAATTGCAAAGCTGTGTAATAATATGTCCTGTCAGTTCTTCGATTTCCTGTTCCCCGCTCATAACATCATTAATTTCAGCGGCACCGGAAAGAAGCCAGTTCTTTTTCTCATTTTCTCCGGACAATTTTTCCAGTTGGGTATTATTCTTACGGATCTGCTCTTCGGTAATTTTTTGGGTATCGAATGTCCGTCGAATAAAGCTGAACAGATATAGGATCAGCGCAAAAATAATTGTGGAACTAAGCGTAATGATAATGGTGCTGCGCGTTGTACTATTCTGCCGTGTTTTAGTTCTTAATTTAAGCATCTGCTTTTCTGACTTAATCAGATTTGAACTGGCATTTAGAAATTTGTACTTAATATCTGATCCATGGTTATTAAGGATCATATCTATTGCAGCAGTTTTCCCCTCAGAACTATAAACTTCCAGTGTTTTACTCATATCCCGAACCAGTTCCGTAGCATAGAACTGAACAGAGTCCAGTTGTGCATCGTCTGCCGTATTTTCTTCAGACATGTGTCTAAGATCTTCCATTGTGGAATCTATCTGACCGATGTTCTCTTCGTATGGCCGCAGGTATTTTTTGTCACTCGTCAGAATAAAACCACGCAGGCCTGTTTCTGCATTCAGAAGTTTAACTTCCAATCTTTCCGCACGATCTATGAAATCATAAGTATGATTCTCCCAGTCGGAGTCAATATCTACGGAGCGGATGCTGAAATAAGAAGTTACCGCCGAGACAAGTACAAACAATAGCGATATGGCAAAGCCTGTTAAAACTTGTTGCTTAAAAGTAAGTTTAAACATAAAATACGAAATAGTGGTGATGAAATATCCTTCAGCATAAATTAGTCCCAGGTTATTTGCTGAAGTGGAATATAGTGTTAGAATTTATAACAATAATAAGTATAAATCCGGGTTCCGGGAGTAAAGAAGTGAATTTTGGAGAGAATTTTTCTAGAGATCTTGCATACATTGGGCATAACTGGGCCCTATAGGGATTTGGAGCGTATCAACCCATACTTGATTGCGGTCAAATCTTGTGATAGATTTTCTTGCGACAATGAATGCGCGGTGTGTTCTGATGAACTGCCCGGCGGGGAGTAAGCTTAACATCTCGCTAATTGGCATGCGGGTACTGACCAGGGGCTGTTCCTTTCTGTGCACCTGCGTGTAATTTCCTGCAGCCTCAATATAGAGGATGTCGGACACATTAATTTTTATCTGTTCATAACCATCTTTGATGAACAAGTGCAGGTCCGTATTTTGCTGGTCTGCATTCTTTCTGAGCCTGAATAACTCTTCGGCCTTGTTACAGGCTTTTAGAAACCTGGAAAGAGAAAATGGTTTCAGCAGGTAGTCCAGGGCGTTTAATTCGAACCCTTTAACTGCATGCTCAGCATAAGCAGTTGTGAAAATTACGAGCGGAGGATGAGAGAGGCTGTTCAGGAAATCTATTCCATTGATATCGGGCATCTGGATATCCAGGAATATCAGATCCACCGGATTTTGTTTCAGGTAAATAATCGCATCAAAAGCATTGGTGAAACAGGCTTTGAGGTCGATAAATGGAACCTTTCCGGCCAGGGAACTGACCACATCCAGGGCTATGGGTTCATCATCTATCGCAATGGCATTCATCTTTTATAATTTCAGGGTTAAATGTACAAAAAATTCTTTCGCACTCTCTCTGATGAGTAATTCATGTTTCCCGGGATATAGCAGCATCAGGCGTTGTTTGACATTTTCCAGTCCGATTCCGCTGTGCGTTCTTTCCGGGTCATTTTCCGATTTAAGGTGAATGCTGTTATGTACATCAAAATACAAGGTGTTTTCTTTAGTTTGCAGCGTAATTTTAATATGCGAAGGCTGTTGCAGACTTATGCCATGTTTAAATGCATTCTCTACAAAAGGGATAAGCAGCATCGGTGAAATCTGCAGCTCGGTAAACTGCTCCTCTATTTGGGTGCTGATCGTAATATCTACTGACTGTGAAGTCCTGAGTTTTTGCAGGTCGATATAATTCTTAAGATAATCCAGATCCCTTATCAGCGAAATTTTATCCTGCATATTTTCCTGTAGCATAAAACGCATCATATCTCCCAGTTTTTGAATTCCTTCAGACGTACGGTCTGCTTTTTCCTGCAATGCAGTTCCATAGAGCGTATTTAAGGCATTGAACAGAAAATGCGGATTGATTTGCGATTTGAGAAAATTCAGGTTGGCGTCGGTTTGGCCCAGTTCCTTCTTTAACTTATAGATCTGTTCGGCCGTAGAATTTCTTCTTTTGTAGATCTGCCATGCCAGGGGCGCAGTGATCAGGTATTGCACAGGCAGGTTAAATGCAATCACAATAGGGATAAGCTGATTTCTGCCGCTGATTAGAAATGCAAGCAGACACGTAGCGATAAGGCTTATCAGGATAAGTCCGCTTAGTTTATAGAGATAGGTACGCAACGGTTTTTTTGCCGTATCAAAGATTTGAGGAATCAATTCGTATACCGAATGGATAAATAACCATATCGCTGTGGCAGAAATTAATGTCCAGCAAATAATTACCTGAAACCCCGCGTTTGTGGCCAGCCAGAATAAAATACCCGCAAACCAGATAATTGAGCCAAACAAGATCTCCAGTTTTTGCTGACTGAGATCATTCCGCTCTTGTTGGTTGGCAAAATGAAAGATGAGGTTTTTTAAGGCGACATAAATTGCAATTAGTACGACCAGCCATGCCGCATAACCAAAGCCATTAAAAAATATTTGTTCATAAGCGTCCTGAATAGTATCGTAACGAATTAGCAGAAAGGCCTGGCTATACGTTCTGGTGATACTGATAATTAGGCCGGCAAACACGAATACAATAAAGATCAGACATAAATGCATTCCAGTATTTGTTTTCCTGTACAGGGCAGGAAGGCTGCAAAAATTAAGGAGCAGAAAACTGAAATATAGAAGGGAATATTTAAATACTGCGGGAATGAAGTAGTTATAAATATAATTGAAACGGATACCCGCCTGACTGAATTCGTAGGGAATATCATGGGCATTATTTCCGCTTGAAATTAAGGTTAGAATCGCGAAAGCATAAATTGCGCTGACAATTTTGAATTCTGTTTTTTGAAGTTCCTTAAAACTGAAGGGAAGTTTAATATGGGTCATAAATTGTTAATTTCTTCTACAATATTACGGAAGTCGTTTTTAGGCCTGATGAAAATGTGACGAACTGGAGAATAAATGTGATGAATAATGAAATATGGGTTAAATTGCGCCTATGGAAGCAACAATTACAGTTTATGGTATTCCAAATTGCAATACTGTAAAAAAAGCCAGGGTCTGGCTGGAAGAACAGGGTCTGAATTATACTTTTCACGATTTTAAAAAAGCGGGGATTACAAGGGAAAAATTAGCACAATGGTCGGCAGTTTTTGGCTGGGAAATTGTACTTAATAAAAAAGGAACGACCTGGCGTAAGCTGGATCCTGCTGTGCAGGCTGGAGTGAAGGACGAAAATTCGGCTATCGCTGTACTGCTTGAAAATACCAGTGCGATCAAAAGACCTGTTGTCGAAGTAAACGGAAAACCTGTATTAATCAGTTTTGACGCAGAACAGTATGCTGTTAATTTTTGTTAAAAAATCAGCCGTAAACCCGTCAATCCTTAGCTTTACCTAAATCTATCTCAACGCATGAATAAAATAAAAATCATATTAGCCGCTGTCATCTGCGCTTTACCCTGGGTTGCTTCTGCACAATCGGGTATTAGTGGTGGAGTTTTTGATCAGGAGAACAAAAGTATGCCGTTACAAAAGGTAAGAGTGAAAAACCTGACCAAAGACGTAACGATGGAAACAGGTGCCGCCGGGCAATTTTCTATCCGCGCGGAAAAAGGAGATTTACTGGAGTTTTATCTTCCAGGCTACCATACTGACACTTTGTATCTAACCAGTATGCAAAGTAAAACTATCTATTTGCCGCCACTTTCCAACAATCTTAAACAGGTTGACGTTCAGAGTGCCCGGCTTTCTAAAGATCTGGATCTGAAAGCAGGACAGGGGCAGGCATTCAAACGTGTATCTGGAATTGCACCTACCAAAAACATTCAGCGTGCCGGTGGAATTGGGTTGGCTTTTGGCTCGGGTAAAGCAAGGAGAGAGAAAATTAAGGAAGAGGCATTGGAAGAACGTGCCTATTATGAATCGGAGATCAATCATTATTTCAATGAAGAATATATCAGTGGCATGTTGAAGATTAAAGGACAGGAACTGAAAGACTTTATTAATTTCTACCGCCCTACAGTAGCTACTGTAAAAACCGATCCTCCATTTAATTATGATTATTATATTGCGCAGGCATATCAGGCCTGGATGAAACTTCCGCCGGATCAGCGCAGAACACCGCCTATGCCTAAACTCATTAAAAAATAGAACCAATGTATAAAACCTTTACACGAATGAAGAACCATTTTGTTCAGAAAACACTCCTGATGGCAGTGTTTTTTGTTTATAGTATCAGTGCTGTTGCTCAGGATGCAGCTAAACAGGGTTATGATCCACATGTGGCTTTTAGTCCATTGTTCTATACCCAGAATGGTAATGAATACCGTTCGGCAAGTGGATATCCGGGCCCTAAATACTGGCAGAACCGTGCCGATTATAATATTTCGGCAGTATTAGATGAAACGCAGAATAAAGTTAGTGGTACAGTAACCATAACCTATAAAAACAATAGCCCGGATGCTTTACCTTATTTATGGCTTCAGTTAGATCAGAACCTTTTTAAAGAGGGTTCCAGAGGTAACAGTCTGATCAAAGCGGGTAGCCGTTACGGAGCCAGGGGAGAGAAAGTCGAAGGTGGGTATACCATCTCAGGTCTGAATGTAGCGCAAAAAGGAAAAGATTTAAAGTTTACTTCGATCATTGAAGATACCAGAATGCAAATCCGTCTGGATCGCCCGCTTGCTGCCAACGGAGAAGTAATCACTTTAAAGATGGATTTCTCTTTTATTGTCCCTAAAAATGGCTCTGATCGTATGGGACATCTGGAGACTCAAAACGGAGAAATTTTCACTATTGCACAATGGTTCCCTAGAATGGCTGTCTATGATGATGTAGCCGGATGGAACACTTTGCCTTATTGGGGTGCATCTGAATTTTACTGTGAATATGGAGATGTTAACTTTTCTGTAACCGCACCTGCCAGTCATATTTTGATGGGGTCAGGTGAATTGCTAAATCCGCAGGAGGTGTTTACCGCAGAACAGTTGAAACGCTGGAATGCAGCTAAAAACAGCGACCAGAAAATTGCAATCCGCTCTGCTCAGGAAGTGACAGACCCTAAATCACGTCCTTCCGGTAAACAGCTGACCTGGAAATTTAAGATGAACAATACGCGTGACGTAGCCTGGGCTTCTTCTAAAGCTTTTGTGCTGGATGCGGCAAGGATTAATCTTCCTGATGGTAAGAAGTCATTGGCGGTTTCTGCTCAGCCTGTGGAGAGTAATGGCGATGACAGCTATGGCAGGGGAGTGGAGTATGTAAAAGCTAGTATTGAGCATTACTCTAATAAATGGTTTTCTTATCCTTATCCGATGGCGGTTAATATTGCTTCTAATATTAGCGGTATGGAATACCCTGGAATTGTCTTTTGTGGCTGGAAAGCTAAAAATGGAGATGTATGGGGTGTGGTAGACCACGAGTTCGGTCATAGCTGGTTCCCGATGATAGTTGGCAGCAATGAACGCAAATACGGATGGATGGATGAGGGTTTTAACACCTTTATCAATGGTATTTCTTCTGCAGAATTTAATAAAGGTGAATATAAATCACCGGCGGTAGATATGCATAAAGTTGCGCGTTATCTGGCAAATCCGGAGCGGGAGTTTATTATGCTGACGCCAGATGCAATGGAAGAGAAAAATATAGGCGTTAATCTGTACAGTAAACCAGGATGGGGACTTAATCTTTTAAGAGACCAGATTCTTGGTGAAGACAGGTTTGATTATGCTTTTAAACAATACATTAGCCACTGGGCATATAAACATCCTACACCATTCGATTTCTTCCGCTCTATGGAAAATGCAGCTGGTGAAGATCTTTCCTGGTTCTGGAAAGGCTGGTTTATTGGCAACTGGAAATTAGACCAGGCCATCAGTTCTGTAACGCCTGTAATGAAAGACGGTAAAATTGAAAGTTATCATTTGAAGATAGATAACCTTCAGCAAATGCCGATGCCGGTGATCTTACGTGTAACTACAAAAAGCGGACGTAAAGATACCATCAAGTTACCGGTTGATATCTGGATGAGTAATAAAAGCTGGGTAGTGGATTATCCGACAACAGAAGAGCTGGTTTCAGCTGAGCTGGATCCGGACAAGGTTCTGCCAGATATAGACCCGGCGAATAATACGTGGTTTAAATAAACTAATAAAAAGAAAGGCTGTACATTTTATCAATGACAGCCTTTCTTTTTATTAGTTTATTCCAGTGTTTCAGGTGAGATACGGCCTTGTGCCTGTGTACTGTCAAGCTCTCCGATCTGCAGATTGAAATAAGGTGCTGCTGAAATTACATGGTCAAAAATATCGGCCATAATATGTTCATAATCTATCCATTTGGTTGTTCCCGCGAAGACATAGATTTCAAGTGGCAGTCCGTAAGGTGTGGGAGCGAGGTGGCGCACCATCATCGACATGTTCTTGTGCGTTCCGGTATGATTGGAAAGGTAATTGTCTATATATTTCCGGAAAAGCCCGGCATTAGTCAGGTTGCGGCCGTTGACCAGTAAAGATTTATCTGCTCCAGACCGCTCATTACTTTTGTCAATATCCTTCTGCCGGTGTTCTATATAACTTGTCAGTGACTGGATCTGTTTCATCTGCTCAACTTCCTCCGGAGTTATAAAAC
>Ga0247805_1000487_pt1 | contig 20480 bp, 18 predicted proteins | sample UWRJL044104R1_FD_180930 | JGI IMG/M metagenome (GOLD analysis project Ga0247805, IMG submission 180930) | Plant litter microbial communities from Arlington Agricultural Research Station in Wisconsin, United States - UWRJ-L044-104R-1 | ecosystem: Environmental > Terrestrial > Plant litter >... | reverse complement strand
CAACCTGCTGGTCGCCTTTGCCGGTTTTGCCTTAAAAATCATCGCGGTTTTCAGTCCGAAAATGAAACTTTTTGTGAATGGAAGGTGCAATGTTTTTGGCGAACTTTCGGCTAAAATCAAGCCTTCAGATAAAACAATCTGGTTTCACGCCGCTTCTTTGGGCGAATATGAACAGGGCTTGCCGGTGATCGAAAAGATTAAAGAACGTTTTCCAAACCATAAAATTGTACTGACATTTTTTTCGCCATCCGGATTTGAAGTCAGGAAAAATAATGCTGTTGCAGATGTGACGGTTTATTTGCCGTTGGACACAAAAAATAATGCCGCGGAATTCCTTAAATTGGTTCATCCCGACATGGTATTTTTCATCAAATATGAATATTGGCCGAATTACCTGAATGCGCTCAAAAAGGCGAAAATTAAAACCTATCTCATTTCGGGAATTTTTCGCGAAAACCAAATGTTCTTTAAATGGTACGGCGGATTTTACAGAAAAGCTTTGGACGCATTCAACCATTTTTTTGTGCAGAATTCGAAGTCGAAAGAACTGCTTTTGAAACTCGGCAAAGCCAATGTGACCATTTCTGGCGATACGCGATTTGACCGAGTCGCGGCGATTTTGGAGAAGGACAATTCGCTTCGATTTATTTCAGAATTTAAAAATGACACACTAACAATTGTCATTGGAAGTTCGTGGCCGAAAGACGAAACTTTACTTGTAAGTTACATCAATTCAAACAATCACAACGTCAAATTCATCATTGCACCGCACAATATTAAAAGCGAACAAATTTCGGAATTGCAAAAATCCATCACAAAAAAAACAGTTTTATTTTCTGAAAAAGAAGGCAGAAATCTTTCGGAGTTCGATGTTTTCATTATAGATACAATTGGGATTTTGACAAAGATTTATAGTTACGCCGATATTGCTTATGTGGGCGGCGGCTTTGGAAATCCCGGCGTTCACAACATACTAGAACCGGCAACTTTTGGCGTTCCGATTGTCATTGGCCCAAATTATTCGCATTTTGCAGAGGCAACGGCGTTGGTCAATATGGAAGGCTGCATTTCGGTTTCAAAGCAATCCCAACTCAACGAAGCTTTCGATAATTTAATACAAAACGAAGACCAGCGCGAAGAAAAAGGACACATTTGCAGCACTTTTGTGCAGATGAATAAAAATGCAACGGAAATCATTTTGAAACAAATCCCGCAATATGACGACGTATAAAAAAATCACGCATTCGGATGTTGATGTTCTTGTTTCGATGATGCGGGAATTTTACGCGATTGACGATTATCCGATCGATTCTGAAAAATCGAAAGCGTTGTTTTCTGAGTTTATCGACAACGAACATCTAGGCGCATCTTGGCTAATTGCTTCTGAAAACAAAACTGTCGGCTATGTGATCCTGACTTTTGTCTTCAATTTTGAATACGGCGGAAAGATCGCTTTTGTAGACGAATTATACCTGAATGAAAATTCACGCGGAAAAGGAATTGGCAAACAAACGATTGAATTCGTGAAAGAACAAGCACAAAAATTATCGCTCAAATTGTTGTATCTCGAAGTCGAAGACCACAATGCAGCGGCGCAAAAACTATATTTGTCGGGCGGATTTGTTTTCCACAACCGGCTTACGATGAAACTAAAATTCTAAATAAAAATTAATAAACCTAACTGAACTGATATGAAATTTTTAAAACTGTTTCTTTTATTATTTGTAATTCAAACCCAGGCGCAGCAAGGCGGCATGTGGATTCCGTCGCTATTGAACGGGATGAATGAAAAGGAAATGAAAAGCCTCGGCATGAAAATGACTGCCGCAGATATTTATGATGTAAATAAGTCTTCTTTGAAAGATGCAGTCCCGCATTTTAACGGCGGCTGTACCTCGGAAGTCATTTCTCCGAAAGGCCTGTTGCTGACGAACCACCATTGCGGATTTGATGCGATCCAGAACCATTCTTCGGTGGAGCACGATTATCTGACCGACGGATTCTGGGCGATGAAAATGGAAGACGAATTGCCGAATGAAGATTTAGTCGTGACGTTTATCGTAAAAATCGAGGACGTGACTGCGAAAGTTTTGGAAGGCACGCAAACTTTGGCGGAAGCCGATAAACAAAAGAAAATCCAGGAAAACATTTCGGCGTTGAGCAATTCATTGCCGAAAGAAAGTTGGCAGGAAAACAAAATCCGGACCTTTTACGAAGGCAACCAATACATGTTGTTTGTAACGGAAACTTTTAAAGACGTGCGTTTGGTTGGCACACCACCATCCTCAATCGGGAAATTCGGATCAGATACCGACAACTGGGTTTGGCCAAGACACACCGGCGATTTTTCATTGTTCCGGATTTATGCAGATAAAAACAACCGTCCGGCAGCTTACTCGAAAGACAATGTTCCATATACGCCGAAACACTTTTTGCCTGTTTCTTTAGACGGAATCAAAGAAGACGATTTTACATTGGTTTTCGGATATCCGGGAAGAACGACCGAATATTTGCCAGCGGTTGCCGTTCAGCAAATTGTAAACGAACTGAATCCTGCGAAGATTGAAATCCGCGATGCCGCTTTGAAAGTAGAAGACGGTTTCATGCGAAAAGACAAAGCAATCAAAATTCAATATGCCTCGAAATATGCTGGCGTTGCGAATTATTGGAAAAAATGGATCGGCGAAACGCAGGGTTTGAAAAAATCGAATGCCGTTGCAGTGAAGAAAAAACAGGAAGCGGCGTTTCAGGAAAAAGTTATCAAAGCTGGAAAACAGGCAGAATACGGAAGCTTATTATCCGACTTTGAAAAAAATTACACTGAAATTGCACCTTATGCGTTGGCCCGCGATTATTTTTCGGAAGTGGTTTTGAGAAATACGGAATTGCTGAGCCTGACTTATAAAATGTACCAGCTCGAGCAAATTTTTAACACCAAAGGCGAACAGGCTTTTAACGATCGAAGAAACAATTTGGTGAAAGGACTTGGGGATTTCTACAAAGATTTCAACAAAACTGTGGACGAAAAGATATTTGAGCAGCTCATCGATTTGTATGCGAACAAATCTCCGAAGCAATTTTTACCTGCAAGTTTGAACAACATCAATCCTAAAACTTTAAGCGCTGAAGTTTACCAGTCGAAATTGACAAGTTTCGATGGTGTAAAGGAATTGTTGGCTGGAGATTCGAAAACGGTTATGGCAAACCTCAACAGCGACAAAACATTTCAACTGGTCAAGCAAATCGCCGACAGTTATTTTAAAAATGTTTCGCCTAAATATGACGAGATCAATTTAAGGATCACGGCTTTGCAGCGCACGTATATGAAGGCGCAACTGGAACTCAATAAAGATTCGCGATTGTTTCCGGATGCCAACAGCACATTGCGCGTGACTTACGGAAAAGTGAAAGGCTACGAACCAAAGGACGCTACAATTTATTCTCCGATCACATACTTAGACGGCGTAATGGAAAAGTACATTCCTGGCGACTATGAATTTGATGTTCCTGCTAAACTGATTGACTTGTACAATAAGAAAGATTACGGCCAATATGGAGAAAAAGGAAAAATGCCGGTATGCTTTATCGGGACGAATCATACGACCGGAGGAAATTCCGGAAGTCCGGCGATTGATGCAAAAGGCAATCTCATCGGGCTTAATTTTGACCGTGTTTGGGAAGGAACGATGAGTGATATTTATTACGATCCGGCGATTTGCAGGAACATAATGGTTGATATCCGCTACGTTTTATTCATCATAGACAAGTACGCTGGAGCGAAAAATCTTATAGAGGAACTCAAATTGGTTCATCCAAAAAAGAAATAAAGCCTTATTTACCAATTACTTAGTCTAAAATTAAAAAAAAATTAACTTATTTTTATGGTTTTATGTTTTTGGCACAGTACTTGTTAAGTGGGCGGCAGTTGCAACAGTTATGGTTTTTTGAAAAAAAAATTAAATTTTAATTTTGCGTATTAAAAAATTTATATCTTTGCCTCGAATTAATAATTAACCTTTTATAATTAAGTAAGATGAAAAAAGTATTTTTAAGTTTAGCATTTATCGCTGCATTAACTGTAGTATCTTGTAAACAAGCTGAAGCTCCAGCTGAAGAAGCTCCTGTAACTGAAGAAGTTGCTGCTCCTGTTGCTGAAGAGGCTGCTGTTGTAGCTGATTCTGCTGCTGCTACTGCTACTGACGCTGCTGCAACTGCTACTGACGCTGCAAAAACTGCAACTGATGCTGCTGCAACTGCTAAAGAAGAAGTAAAAAAATAATTAGAATTTATTCTAAGATTTTTAAAGCCACGTTTTGCGTGGCTTTTTTATTTCAAAGGCCTTCCATATAGGGAGGCTTTTTTATTTTTTTTGATGAAATTGTGCAATGAACTTATCAAATTTTGTAAGTGGTTTCGTTTGAATTAAGCTTAATTTTGAAGATTATTAACTAAAGAAATTTATTATGAAACGCATATTCAAACCATTATTCTTTGCTGCGATTTTAACATTAAGCATCACTTCATGCAAAAACAAAGATGCCGCAACTGAAACTGAAACAACTGAAGTAAGTAGTGAAACTTCAATGGATACTGTTCCACCAGTTCCTACAGAGGAAATGCCTGCGACTACAGACACAACGGCAACAACTACAGGAACACCAACTGGTACCGCAACTCCGCCGGCAATTGGCGCTACTCCTGCAAAATAACAATGCACACGTTTACAATCTGACTTACAACAACCAACTAAACTAAAATCCCCACAACTTTTAAGATGTGGGGATTTTTCATTTTAACCTAGAATTCATATTCATATTACACGTTCATAATCTCCGTGGACGCTGCCGATGGCGTTGTTTATTTTTTGCCTTTCACGCAACGACGGCTCATGTTTGCTTTCTGATTTTCCATCGGTTTTTTTGCTCGGCTGCATTTGCTTCTCCATATTATCTGCTACAGCATCATCAGACATCAGGCTATTCAACAAGCCTTGTGTTTTATTCATAAATCCAGGAACTACAGTAGCTTCGCCTTTCATCAAACCTTCAAAACCCGCTTTTGCGACTTCTTCTGGAGTATACATTGAGGCTTCTTTATAAGTCACGGTATTTTCTGCTTTAGCTTTATGGAAGAAATCGGTGTCCGTTGCTCCGGGCTGTAGTGCTGTGATCGTAACATCTGAATTTTCAATTTCTTTTTGTAAAGCTTCGACCAATGAAAGCACGAACGCTTTGGTCGCCGCATAAACCGATAAATAAGGCGCCGGCGTTTTTGAAACCGACGATGCCAATTGCAGGATCTTGCCGCTGTTTCTTTCAAGCATATCTTTTAAGTACAGCTTGGTCAATGTCATCGAAGCGACAACATTCAGTTGCACGATTGCAATCTCCCGTTCAAGATCAGTATTCGAGAACAAGCCCCATTCGCCCTGTCCGGCGTTGTTAACCAATACATCAATGCGTACACCGAGTTCTTGCGTTGTTTTGTACACCTTTTGCGCCGCACCTGGTTCGAACAAATCGATGTCGATGATGTGCGTATGAATGTTTTGGGACAGTTCCTGCAATTCGCGGGCAGTTTCCTCAAGGTTTTCCCTGTTCCGCGCAACAAGTACGAGGCTGTAATTGTCTTTAGCGAGCAATTTTGCCAGCTCATACCCGATTCCACTGGTTGCGCCTGTGACTAAAGCGTGTTTTTGATATTCATTTTTCATAATTGTTCTGTTTAAATGAAAAAGGTTCGGTATTAATACTGAACCTTTTAAAAAAACCATTTGGCATTAGCGTTGGTTTTAGCTTCGATTATTTTGTAGTTGATGCAGGCGTTGCGCTGTTGCTTTTGGTTGCACTTTTTGTGGTCGTGCTCGTACTGTTCATGGAATTTGTTCCGTCGGTAGATGTACTACTGTTTGTAGTCTTATCGGTTTTCATATCCGATTTTTTCTTGGCAGTATGCTTTTTCTCTGTTTGTGTTTTTTTGTTCGTCATTGAAGTCGAAGTCGTGTCGGTTTGCGCCGAAGCCATTCCAAAAACAAACATTGCTCCTAATAATAAAAATGATTTTTTCATAATATTGGTTGTTTAAATTTTTAAATAAAATTAGAAAAAGTGCTGTTTGAATCATTTCATCATTTGCATATTGTGATGCATAATTATCAGTAAATCGTTAAAAATCAGGCTTATTATAATAGTGCAAGAGTTTGAACTAATCTTATAATTATTTGAATCGCATGTTCATGAAATTTGTATAACAAGTTTAATCCAAATAAAAAACATACAATTATGAAAACTGCAAACGCATCTACGACTAAAAAATCAGCTCCAGCTACAAAGGCGCCCGCAAAAACTACAGCTTCAAAAAGCGCGACTGCAACTAAAACTGCAGCTGGCACAAAATCGGCTACAGCCAAAACAACTTCCTCCAAAGGAATCGTAAAAGCAAAATCGTCAGCAGCTGATGGCCTAAGGGAATTGTTCGTAGACAGCCTTAAAGACATCTACTGGGCCGAAAAAGCCCTGACAAAAGCATTGCCCAAAATGGCAAAAAATGCAACTTCAGAAAATCTTATCTCTGCAATTAACGATCATTTATCAGTAACAAAAGAGCAAGTATCAAGGTTGGAACAAGTGTTTCAAATCGTTGGTGAAAAAGCACAGGCAAAAAAATGCGATGCGATGGACGGACTCATCAAGGAAGGCGAAGGCATTATGGAGGAAACAGAGTCCGGGCCGGTTAGAGATGCCGGAATTATTGCAGCGTCACAAAAAATCGAACATTACGAAATCGCAACTTACGGTACACTGTGCGCTTTCGCTAAAACTTTAGGCGAAAATGAAGCAATGGAATTACTCGCAACTACATTGGCAGAAGAGAAAGAAGCCGACGTTACTTTAACCGAAGCGGCTTACAACACCATCAATTTTGATGCTGCAGAAGAAGATGAAAAATAAAAAATTTCGATAATACTAATTAAAAACACAACTAAAATGGCAACAAACAACAACGGCGATTACGGTCAGGAAAATCGTGATAACCAACATTGGAATGACAATCAGGACGATTCAAACAGCACTTTAAACCAAAACCTGAATCCACGCGAAACCGACAGGACCAGTTACGACAATGCCGATAGCAGCGCAGAGCAAAGACTGAGCGACAGAGAGAGTTCTCAAAATGGCAACCGCGACTGGAACAGTGACGATCTTTCGGCAACCGACAGAAACGACGATGAAGACGCCGACGCTGATTATGATTCAGATCTAGAGGAAGATTCAGATGATCTGGATACCGGCAGAAGCGACAGAAACAGCGAAAGTGATAATTACAACAGCGACAGAAGCAACTTGTAATTTCTACTTTTATTAAAATAAAAAAGCAACGGTTTAATTGTCGTTGCTTTTTCTTTTTGAGTTTTGTTAGGTTTGCTTAAATGCTCAGGAAAAAAGATTCTCTATTCAATCCTGAAGTATGGTACTGCCAATTGATCTTTAAAACATGCTTGATGATCTGTTTTAATTTCTGAAAATCATTCGGTTTGTGAATGTAAATATTTGCACCGCCGCTAAGCGTATCTTCAATATCTTTTTCAGAATTTGAAGTCGAATAAATCGCAATCGACATGTTGCGGAATTTCGGATTGGCTTTAATTTCAGCAAGACACTGCGCTCCGGTTTTTCCCGGCATGTTCAAATCGAGGAATAAAATGTGCGGCAATTTTAAATTGTCCTGGTTCAGGAAATCCATCAATTCATTGCCACTTTTAAACAAAGACAGGTTGGAATTCAGTTTGGTCTCATCAAATGCCAATTTAAACAAGCTGCGATCGTCTTCGTCATCGTCCGCAAGGAAAATATTCATTTGGTCACTATTCGTATTCATATCTTTGAATTAATTATTAGTTGCTACCCTGTTTCGCCTGTTGTCGACAATTTTTTTAAACATCGAAATCGTCAGGCCTGTTGTTTTTTTAAATTGCCTCGAGAAATGCCCGACGCTGCTGTAGTTGAGCATATAGCTAATTTCCTTTATGGATTGTGCGCCTTCAAGAAGCAGGTTTTTCGCCCGCTCTACCTTCAACATGATCATGTAATTCTCAATCGAAGTATAAGTCTGCGCTGTAAATATATACGAAATATATCCGTAGCTTAGTCCCAGTTGCTTCGCCAGATAACCCGACAGCGTAAAAATTTGCTGGCTTTCGCCATAAGCAACTTCCTGTAAAATATTCTTGATCCGTTGCACCAACTGGCTCTTCTGATCGTGCAAAATTTCAATGCTGTATTTTTCAAGACAGCTTTCGAGTTCTTTATAGCGTTGTTCCGGCACTTCTCCTAGCAAATCTACCTCGCCATTTTCCGAAAACCGGTACTGGATCTCAAATCGTTCAAGCTGTTCTTTCAAAATGGCCATCGTGATTTGATTTGCCTGATATATAATGTTGAATTTCATCTAAAAATAAAATGCGGCTTATTAATAAACTGTTACAAATAAAAAAGTGGAAAGCCTTTGAAGATTCCACTTATACATGATACAGAAGATAAAATTTTTCCGAGTATTTCACTTCTATTGATTAGACAGGTCTAAATCCTTAAACAAATTTGGTGATTTATCGAATGACGCGTTTATATTAAAAACATTTATTGTTACATAATTTACATATTTTCTATGCAAAATAACAAAAATATATTGACAGTCAACAATTTAGTATAATATTAATCTTCAACTTCAGGTGCGAATATGTTCTCTTCTTCTTGAAAAATAAAATCGTTTTCTGAAAAATCCAGTGTTTCTGCCGATGATACATATTTTACGATCTCATCAATCCCCTTTTGAAGCCGCAATTCTGTAGTGTATTTTCGACTGTTAGCCAATACCAATCCACCTTTTGAGAGCCTAAAAGAGTATTTCCCGCCCGCACTTCTGATTTTAGTGAATGCAAATAGATTGATGCTGTTTTTAATCCCGGCGATCATTTGTTCGCAATCCTCCTTTTGCTTGCAGCCAATACTCGTAAAAATGGTCTTTCCTTTTCGCGAAGCAAAAATAAATTTATAATCGCCGTTAAATCTTTTGCTGATAACAAATGAACCCATAAATCTGAAATCCGGAACTGTTTTTTAAGTTTCCGAACTCCGCAAAGCTACTAAAAATGAATCGCTAAATCGTACCGATTTTGATTCGGATCCAAAAACTTATCTACAAAATCCAAACCCAATGATCAATAGCAATCTGAGAGAATTCGTTTTCTTGATTGATAATAAGAAACCGATTTTTTGTCGCTTTCGCAGATCTTTTCGAGCAACTCAATAACATTTTGCTGCATCGCCAATGAGCCGCAGATCATAATCACGCCACCGTTTTTCAGTGTTTCCGATATAAAATCTGAATCCTGCTGAAGCAAATCCTTCACATATTGCTTTTTGCCTTCGCGAGAGTAAGCTAGATTGAGTTTCTCAAGTTTTGCTCCATCAATATTTTTCTGAAGATTTTCAGAATACAATTCAAATGAAGATGCATCACGGAAACCACAATACAAATGACATGAGATCTTTTTGGAATTTGCATTAACCATACCCAGAAACGGCGCAATTCCAGTTCCATTTGAGATCATAATAACTTTTGGTGCTTTCTTAGGAAAATAAAATCCAGGATTTCTGGAAATTGAAGCATTAAAACTGGCATCTTTTTCAAGTCCGTATAAAAATCCCGAACCCAATCCATTCGGATGCAAACGAATGCTCAATTGTACCTCATCTTCTATTTGTCCAATTGAATACAACCGTTCCCGATGGTCATTCGCCGGATAAACCGCAAGCAAATCACCCGAAGTAAATTTCACTTTTTTATCAAATTTCAAACGCATTAAAAAAGCGCCGTCTTCATGCGCGACCGTTGTTTTCTCAATGACGGTAATTTTTTGGGTCGGTTTCGGTTTTACCCGTAGAAAGTCAGCTGAAGGATCAAATGGAATATTCGCTTGCTGTGACCAAATCGAAAACCATTTCATGAAATTATCTGGAGATTTGTCGTTTATGGTATGGATTTCAACAAACGGAACAGCCCAGGATTGCAGCGACAAGGCATCGTTCACTTCAAATCCAAACTTGCAGAAATCGGGATACGCATGCGATCCAAAACCAACCACCGAAAAATTTACCGACTGCAATTGCGGTTTCTTTTCCAATAATGAAAGGAATTTTGTTGCATTGCTCGGCGGATTTCCCAAACCGTAAGTCGATGTAATGACAATCAAATGTGCCGCTTTGGGATAAATATCGTACTGATTCAATTCTGATAAAAACGATTTTTTACCGTTGGCAAGCAGTTGGTTGTGAACCGCGTTTGCAAAACCGAAAGTGCTGCCGTTTTCAGAACCAACCAAAATAATGTATTCGCTTTCCGCTGCCTTGAACTTATTTTTGATCCGGTTGGAACGGCGTTTCAGCATGATGGCAAATCCAGAAAAAACAAAGAACAGGATATTTCCGGCAGCGATCGCAAGCACCAACGCCCAGATGATATTCGCGCGTCCGGTATGCAGGTCAAGGCTCAAATTGATGTAATTTGCAGTTGCGCTGTAGCGGATGTCGCTCAGGATCTCGCCTGTAAACTGGTTTACAACTAATTCGCGGTCTTTGAGTTTTAATGTGAAATAATCTTCGGGATCATCTGAAAAAGGAAATTCGATAGAAGTGACTTCTGAAAGCGGAGTTTCCTTAAAAACGGTAAAATTATTGAGATTGATTTTTGGTTCCGATTTAATGTTATCAAAGTCAATCGTGGGGCTGATTTTTTGTTTTGGCAGCAGTTTGAATTGGTCTAAAGACAGATAAGTTCCTGTAACGGCAATGATTAAAATTGGAATTAGCATCAGCCTGCCCAAAACCACATGGTAATACTGTGCAAAATTCTCCTTGACAATTCTCTTAAAAAAATGCCTAATGCCGTTTTGCCGCTGAATCACTAAAATGGTTCCTGAAGTCGCAATCAGCAACAGCAAAAAAGCAGTCAGCCCTATAATAAACCGGCCGGTTTCGTGCAGGAACAGTGATCGGTGCAGCGTAGTCACCCATTGAAAAAAATGGCTTTTTTTTGGGACTTCGCCTAAAATTTTTCCACTTTTCGGATCGGTATAAGCAGTAATATTTTTTCCGTTATCGTCAATGGCCTTTACGATCACAAATGAATTTGCATCAATCGTAACATCAATAATCTCGGCATTCGATTTTTTGAATGCAGCCAACATTTCAGCTACCGAAACTTCATCAAAATCATCTACTTTGTAAGGCTGGATTTTCTCTGAAACCGGCTCAAATGCCAAGACGATTCCGGTCACGGAAACCAATATGATAAAAAGAAAAGAAGATACGGCCAGGGCTAAGTGGCTGTATCTCCAGATTGAAATCGTCATGCTTTTTTGATTAGTTTGGCGTCAGGCGCACGTATCTGATAAATCCAGTTCCGTCATTTTTTCCGGCAACATTTTCCGAAGTCAGTTCAAATTCAAGGTCTTTCACGTGGTAAGCCTGATCTTCAACTGCGCTTTCAAAACGAAGGCTGTAACCAGAATTGATCTTTGAATTTTCGATATCTAAAACTACGACACTACGGTCGCCACCTGAAACGGAAGCCCCCGAAATCGCGCTTAAATTGCTTGGTTTTTTTGCGTAGAATTTATGCCATTCCTTCAAATCGCGGTACCATTTTTTATCCGAACCCATAACGTACAACGTTTTTTCATAAGCGCCTTTAGGATCGATCAGCGAAACGACAATATAAGCACCTTCACCCATATAATTGGTCATCTGGACCATGCATTTGTATTTGGTGCTTTCGCCGGATTGCGCATGGGTGTTTGCTGTTGAACAAAATGCCACGGCAAGAATCAGGAATAAATGATAAATCTTTTTCATGTTTTATTTTAAGAAATCAATTGCTATTTTGCTTTTTTCAAGGTATTCGTTTTCTGATGCGAGGTCGTAAGCCGTTTCTTTCATATCGGTAACAGCCTCTTTTTTCGCCCCGGATTCGATCAGGAATTTCAAGATTGAATCGTCTTTTGCAGTCAGCGCCGCTTTGTGCAGTGCCGTCAGCCCATCTTTATTTTTGACATTGATGTCGATTTTGAAACGCGAAATTTCCTTGAGCAAAGATAAATCGTTTTGCCCGACTGCCAAATGGTACAATGTATTTCCGTTTTTTTGCGGCGCGGCAACATCCAAACCTTTTTCCTGCAGCATTTTCAATTTCGATTCAAACGCTTCTTTCTTTTGGGAGTTGTAGGATTGTACCAAATAAACCGCGAGATTGTCTCCGTTTGCATCGGTAATTTTTACATCTGCGCCGTTCTTCAGGAGCAAATTTACGATTTCTGGTGCATTGTTTTTAACTGCGAATGCCAATGCCGAAACGCCTTTTTTATTTTGCTGATTCAGGTCTTTGGTTTTTGATGCCAACAGTTCAATGATTTGCGGATCATTGTTGGCGGAAGCCGCATTCATGAAAATCGTATTTCCGTCGTTATCTGCACGGTTCAAATCAATTCCCTTATCTAAAAAATAATTGATAATTTCGAATTGTCTTTCTTTTCTGACAATGGCGTGCAATGCAGTCTCCCCGTTTTTCCCGATGGCCGTCGGCTTGATTTTGAGGCTTTCAAGGTATTGGTAAACTTCCAATGTATTTGAAGTACTTCTCGTTCCCTGGCTTGCAAAAATCATCGCGTTATCATTAAACTTTACACCTTTTCCAACCAATGTTTTTAAGGTTGTAAGATTTCCTGTTTTTGCAGCATAATTGAAAGCGGTGTTTCCATTGTAATCGACACTTTTAAGGTCAATTCCTTTCGAGACAAAATAATGGATTAATGAAAAGTTAGTATCGTTAGGTGCGGCCAGCAACAAGGCATTTGCACCGTCGTGATCGACGTCTTTTTTTAGATTTGCGCCGTTAGCCAGACAAAAATCATAAACTTTAGTATTCGTTTGTCCTGAAGCGGCAGCAAAATTCAAAACCGTATAGCCTTTGTCGTCGAGCAAATCGGTCTTTGCACCTTTGTCAAGCAAATATTGCATGAGTTCGACATTTCCTTTATATGCGGCCCAAAAAATATAGGTGCGACCATCATGCGTGATTTTATTTACTCCATTGCCTTTTTGTGCCAATAAAAACTTGATGGTTTCATCTGGTGCTTGCTCCAAAATCGCATAAACTGTAGCGTCGAAAGCATTGCTGTTGAATTGTGCGGGATCATTTCCTTTTTGAATTGCAGCCGCGACACTAGCTTGGGTTGGTTTGTCTTTCCAATAATTGCGATCGAGAAAAACATTTTTCTGCGCTGATACTGCCAGCGACAGCAACATTATTGAAACGATAAAAAAGGATTTGATATTTTTAAGCATAATCATTTTATTGGATTGTGATTCTCTGACGGAAACCGAGCGTCGCAAAATTAATCAGAATGATTCTAAATAAAAAGATAAATGATACTTAAATTGAAGATTTATTTTGGGATTTGAATTTGTTCCAAAAAAAAACCGCAAACTCTTTTTTAGAGATTGCGGTTTAACTTGTACTCAGAGCGGGACTTGAACCCGCACGAACATTGCTGTTCACTGGATTTTAAGTCCAGCGTGTCTACCAATTTCACCATCCGAGCATACTGGACTTCATGGAGCGAAAAACGGGGCTCGAACCCGCGACCTCGACCTTGGCAAGGTCGCGCTCTACCAACTGAGCTATTTTCGCATAATTTTAAAGAACTGCGCTACAGTTATCCTGTAATGCGGAGGCAAATTTAATACATTAATTCAAAAATGCAAGCGTTTTCAACAAAAAAATATTTCACAAACGATAATCTTCTGATTCCGTATATGTTAAAATAAAATTACTTTTTTGTGAGCATTCTTTTAATCTCATTCAGCTTCATCAAAGCCTCGACAGGTGTCAAAGTATTGATGTCTAAGTTCAGGATTTCTTCTTTGATTTCTTCCAAAAGCGGATCGTCAAGGTTGAAAAAACTCATCTGCATTTCTTCTTTAGCCGATTTAATTCCGTTTAGTGCCTCACCGGAATGGTCTTTTTCTAATTTTTTCAAAAGTTTTTGCGCTTTCAAAATCACCGTTTGCGGCATTCCTGCCATTTTTGCAACATGAATTCCGAAACTGTGCGCACTTCCGCCTTCTACAAGTTTTCGGATGAAAAGCACGTTGTCTTTAAGCTCTTTGACAGACACATTAAAATTTTTAATCCTTGGTAAAATATCAGTCATTTCATTGAGTTCGTGGTAATGTGTCGCGAACAAAGTCTTCGGTCCTGATGGATGCTGGTGCAAATATTCAGCAATCGCCCACGCAATCGAAATACCGTCGTACGTACTCGTTCCGCGCCCGATTTCATCCAATAAAACCAAGCTTCTTTCTGAAATGTTATTCAGGATCGACGCCGTTTCATTCATCTCAACCATAAAAGTCGACTCGCCCATCGAAATATTATCCGATGCGCCTACTCTGGTAAAAATCTTATCGACGACGCCCATTCTCACACTGTCGGCCGGAACGAAACTTCCCATCTGCGCCAGCAAAACGATTAACGCCGTTTGTCTCAAAATGGCTGATTTACCAGACATATTCGGACCGGTAATCATAATGATTTGTTGGTTTTCGCGGTCTAAATAGACGTCGTTTGCAATGTATGGCGTTCCAACAGGCAGCTGTTTCTCAATGACTGGATGGCGACCATTTTTAATTTCAAGTTCAAATGTATCGTCGAGTTCCGGGCAAACGTAGCTATTTTCGATCGCCAATTGTGTAAACGATGTCAAACAATCGAGCTGCGCGATTAGATTTGCGTTGAGCTGGACCGGTTTAATGTAAGTCGAAATCCACGAAACCAATTGTTCGAACAATTCGACTTCGAGTTTGTAGATTTTTTCTTCCGCACCCAGGATTTTCGTTTCGTATTCTTTGAGTTCCTCAGTTATATAACGTTCGGCATTGACGAGAGTTTGCTTCCGGATCCATTCGGCAGGTACTTTATCTTTATGCGAATTGCGTACCTCTATATAGTATCCAAAAACATTATTGAACGAAATTTTGAGCGAGGAAATTCCGGTTGCAGCCGATTCACGCGTTTCGATGCCTTCGAGATATTCTTTCCCTGAAGTTGAAATCGCACGTAAATCATCCAGTTCAGCGTTCACACCTTTTGAAATCGCATTTCCTTTTGAAATGGCAACCGGCGCTTCGGGATTTAAAGTCGTTTTGATCTTTTCGCGCAGCAATTCGCAACTGTGCAGGCTGTCGCCGATGGTTTTCACCGCTTCATTTTCGCTTTCGAGCGCCAGTGTTTTGATTGGAATGATCGCATCGAGTGAATCCTTTAAATAAACCACTTCACGCGGACTCACTTTTCCAGCTGCAATTTTCGAGATCAATCGTTCCAGATCGGAAATTTGTTTAATTTGGTTTTGGATGTTTTTTAAAACTTCAGGATGGCGCTTCAGATAATCTACAACTTCATGCCGGCTTCTGATTTTTGCGGCATCTTTCAACGGCAAAGCCAACCAGCGTTTGAGCAAACGGCCGCCCATTGGCGAAAGCGTTCGATCGATCACATCCAGTAAAGTCACGGCATTCGGATTGTAGCTGTGGTACAATTCCAGGTTTCTTATTGTGAAACGATCCATCCAGACATATGCATCTTCGGCAATTCGCTGGATCGCTGTAATATGCTGTAGCTTATTGTGTTGTGTTTCGGATAAATAATATAAGATCGCGCCCGATGCAATGATGCCTTCCGACATATCTTCAATCCCAAAACCTTTCAGGGAAATCGTCTGGAAATGATTTGTTAGTTTTTCAAGCGCAAAATCTTCTTTGTAAACCCAGTCTTCGAGGTAAAAATTGTGGTAATCTTCACCGAAAGTGTCTTTAAAATCGTTTTTGTTGGTTTTCGGAATTAAAACTTCGCTCGGATTGAAATTCTGCAGCAGCTTGTCAACGTACTCTTCGTTGCCTTGCGTCGTTAAAAATTCGCCCGTCGACACATCAAGAAAGGAAATTCCTATAATTTTCTTACCAAAATAAATGGAAGCCAGAAAGTTATTCGATTTGGACTGCAAAACCTCATCGTTCATTGAAACGCCCGGAGTCACGAGTTCAGTCACGCCGCGCTTTACAATCGTTTTGGTCATTTTCGGATCTTCGAGCTGGTCGCAGATGGCTACGCGCAATCCGGCTTTTACCAATTTCGGCAAATACGTATTTAACGAATGGTGCGGAAATCCGGCCAAAGCCGTTTCAGTCTCAGAACCCGCGCCTCGCTTGGTTAAAACGATTCCAAGAATTTTCGAAGCCCGAATCGCATCTTCCCCGAAAGTCTCGTAAAAATCGCCCACACGAAACAACAAACAAGCATCTGGATACTTTCGCTTGATCTCATTGTATTGCTTCATTAACGGAGTTTCCTTTACTTCTTTTTCCTTGGCTGCCAAAATTTCTGCGTTTTAAAAATGTGTTAGCGAATTTAAAAATTTTAAAGGGAATAAATCAGTCTACAAAAATTAATTTAATTTTAAGAAACATTTGCAAATCCGTATAAATTTTTTATATAGATTTGTCCAATAATTTTAATAAAAATTACAATGAAAAAAATATTGTTGATCGCTGTGTTAACGGTTTTTGGTGTTACTGCTTCTAATGCGCAGGCTAAAAAAACAACTAAAAAAGAAACAACTAAGAAAGAAGTTACTGTAAAATCAGATGCTCCTAAAGTAGAAGGTGCAGGAATGGTTTTCGAAAACGAAACGATCGATTACGGAACAATTCCTCACAATGCAGATGGAAAACGTGAATTCGTTTTCACAAACAACGGCACAAAACCGTTAATCATCACTAACGCTACAGGATCATGCGGTTGTACCGTTCCGACATATCCAAAAGAGCCAATCGCTCCGGGTGCAAAAGCGGTTATCGGCGTAAAATATGCTACTGACAGAGTTGGTGCTTTTACAAAAACGGTAACTTTGACTTCTAATGCAGAAGGACAAGCTTCAAAAGTGCTTACAATTAAAGGAACTGTTTTGGCTGACGAAGCAACTCCAAAAGGATAACTTCCTGATTATAAAAATCCGTAAAAGCTTCCTGTTTCAGGGAGCTTTTTTTATATGTAAAATATGCGAAAATTAGAAAACAGTGAACTCGACCGCAAGTCTGTTGAGGACTTTAAGAGTTCGAAGAAAACACCAGTGATTTTGATTTTGGACGACATCCGGAGTTTGCACAACATCGGATCTGTTTTTAGGACTGCCGATGCGTTCCTGATTGAAAAAATTTACCTGTGCGGCATTACAGCAACGCCGCCCAATAAGGAAATCCACAAAACGGCACTCGGTGCGACCGAGACTGTCGATTGGGAACATCAAGCTGATGTGGTTGCTCTCATCGAAAAATTAAAACAGGAAAATGTCACTGTTTTCGCAATCGAACAGGTCGAAAACGCGATTATGCTCGATCGTTTTAAAGTCGAAACCGACAAAAAATATGCACTCGTTTTTGGGAATGAAGTATTCGGGGTTGCCCAAAAAGCAATCGCCGTATGTGATGGCTGTATTGAAATTCCGCAGCTTGGAACCAAACATTCATTGAATATTTCGGTTAGTGCCGGAATTGTAGTCTGGGATTTATTTACGCAATTAAGCGAAACTTCAGCTTAATTTTTTCCGGATTTCGTCAAGAATAAACGCATAATCCGATTGGTTTTTGACGAAATCTCTTTCAGAAACATCGATGAGCAAAACATTTAAATCGGTTTGCGATTTGATGTAATCGAGATACCCTTTATTGATTTTTTCGAGATATTCTCCCGGAATTTCCTGTTCGTAGCTTCTTCCGCGGCGGCGAATATTTTCCAAAAGCCTGTCGGTATTCTGATACAAATAAATATACAGATCCGGTTTCGGCATTTCTTTGTAAATGATTTCGAACAGTTTTCTGTACAGCCGGTATTCGTCATCGGTGAGCGTCACTTTTGCGAAGATCAGCGATTTGAAAATGTGATAATCGGCGATGATAAAATCCTTAAAAAGATCAAATTGTGCCAGATCGTCTGAGATTTGCTGATAACGATCGGCCAAAAATGACATCTCCAACGGAAATGCATACCGGGTTTGGTCTTCATAAAACATCGGCAAGAACGGATTGTCGGCAAAGCGTTCCAAAACGGTTTTTGCGTTAAAATCTTCAGCGATTTTGTTGGCCAAGGTGGTTTTTCCAGCTCCGATATTGCCTTCGATGGCAATGTGGTTTACTTTTTCGATACCCACTTTTTGCAAAGGAAAATCGAGCTCCTGAACAACTTTGCAGCTGCTTTTGTCTTCGGACGCTTTTAACAATTCGGGCAAATATTTTTGTAAAATCGGATGGCGCCAATCCAAGTTTAAATCACGCATCGGCAACAGCACAAACATGCGTTCCTGCATCAGCGGATGCGGTACTTTTAGATTTTCGGTTTCGACAATGTCTTCATCAAACGCGATGACGTCAATATCGATAATGCGTTGTTGATAACCTTCGGCGCCGGAACGAATTCTGCCCAATTTTTTTTCCGCTTCAAGCGATTTCTCCAGAATTTCATGCGCCGATTGATCGGTGTGAATCATCAAAGCACAATTGTAAAATGAATTGCTTTCAAACCCCCAAGACGGCGTTTCATACAATTTGGAGATTTTCACGACCGTACCTATTTCATTATGAATCAGTTCGACCGCCGACCGGATATTCTCCAGACGGTTGCCTTCATTGCTTCCAATCGCTAAAATGACGTGATGTTGCCGACTCATATTAACCACAAATTAACTAAAAGAATTTTAGAATAGGAGTATCTTTGCGGCGACTGTTAATAAATTTATTTTGGCTTGCCAAATGTAACAATTACAGTCTTTTCGAAACTTATCACAAAAAATGCCATGAGATTTTTAGGAAACATTTTATCTACAATTATAGGGTTGTTTATTTTTTGCATGCTGTTTGTTTTTGGGATCGTAGTGATCGCGGCAATTGCCGGATCCGGATCTGACACGGTTTCTGTTAAAAGCAATTCGGTTATCGAACTGGACCTGTCGCAGGTCACAAACGACTATGCCGGAAAATTCAGTTACAAGGATTTTGATTATTTTGAAACACGCCACGACGGTTTGTCAGATGTCATCAAAGCGATCAAAACCGCAAAAACCGACAGCAACATCAAAGGAATTTCAATCCTTAACGACAATTCTTCACTCGGAATGGCACAAAGTAAAGCGCTTCGCGATGCGCTGGAAGATTTTAAAACATCGCACAAATTCGTTTATGCTTATGCGAATTCATATACGCAAAAAGAATATTACCTGAATTCGGTTGCCAGTCTCGTGTACCTGAACCCCATTGGCGACATGGACTTTAAAGGTTTGTCATCCGAATTGATGTTTTTCAAAGACCTGCAAGACAAAACCGGAATCAAAATGGAAGTCATCCGACACGGCAAATACAAAAGCGCCGTGGAACCTTTTTTAGAAAATAAAATGAGCGATGCCAATCGTGAGCAGGTGACGTCTTTATTGAATTCGGTTTGGGCTTCGGTCGCAGCCGATATTTCAAAAAGCCGCAACATTCCGGTCAAGAAACTCAATGACATTGCAAACGGTTTGACTGCGCGCACGCCAGAATTGGCTAAAGCCGAAAATTTAGTCGATAAAATCGCTTACGAAGATGTCTACCACGATGACATTAGAAAAATGCTGAAAGTAGGCAAAGACGAAGATTACAATACTATAAAAATCCTCGATTATGCCGAAAATGTAGCAACGACTTCATCCGATTTCAGTTCAAAGGACCGGATTGCGATCATTTACGCCCAGGGTGAAATTGGCCGTGGCGAAGGCGATATCAGCACGGTCGGCGAAGGTTCAATGCGACGTTCTTTACAGGAAGCGCGACGTGATGAAGATGTGAAAGCGATTGTTTTGAGAATCGATTCCCCGGGCGGCGATGCATTGACTTCAGACCTGATTTGGAGAGAAATCGAAATCACTAAAAAAGTAAAACCCGTTGTCGTTTCTATGGGAAATCTTGCCGCTTCAGGCGGATATTATATTGCTTGCAACGCCAACAGGATTTTTGCCGAGAACAATACGATTACAGGCTCAATCGGTGTCTTTGGGATCTTGCCGAATTTTTCTGAGCTTTCAAATAAAATCGGAATCCATACCGAAAAAGTCAGCACACATGAAAATTCAGCTGATTACAGTCCGTTTTCCCCATTGGATGAAAAGTTCAGAAATGTCACACAAGAAGGCGTCGAACGCATTTACTCGACATTCGTAAGCCGCGTGGCGCAAGGCCGTAAAATGGACTTTGCAGCAGTAGATTCCATCGGGCAAGGCCGCGTTTGGGCGGGTTCGCAAGCGATCAAAATCGGATTGGTTGATGAAATTGGCGGCATGG
>Ga0247805_1000486_pt1 | contig 20505 bp, 16 predicted proteins | sample UWRJL044104R1_FD_180930 | JGI IMG/M metagenome (GOLD analysis project Ga0247805, IMG submission 180930) | Plant litter microbial communities from Arlington Agricultural Research Station in Wisconsin, United States - UWRJ-L044-104R-1 | ecosystem: Environmental > Terrestrial > Plant litter >... | reverse complement strand
ATTTAGTCCTAAATCCTTAAAGTTTTCATTGTAAATCCGCATCAAATGAGGCTGACCAATGGAAGCCAAAGCTTGTTTTACAAAAACATCTTTGTCGTTATTGTCTAACTTAACAAATTGTTTCGCTGCAGCAATAGCACCCGAACTCACAATGATAAATTCGTATTCATCATTTAAGGCGGCTATTTGCATACCAATGTCTTCAATCTTTCCTCTCGAAATATGATTGGTTTCTTTGGTTAGCGTATTGCTTCCTAATTTTAATAAAATTCTTTTTTTTGCCATGTTTTTTTAACCGCAAAGTTTTTTTTTAACCACAAAGGACACTAAGTAATCGCAAAGTGCACAAAGTTTTTTTACTGTTTTACTTTCTAAAAACAAAGTTCACAAAGTAGTATTTATATTTTTTATAGTTTGGGTTTTAAATCTGCAATCAAAAATCGTTAATCAAAAATCTTAAATCATTTCATTCACGACTTCGCTTAGACTGAACACTAAAAAACTAATTACTGAATACTACCTAACTTGTCCGTCTCCGTAAATGTACCATTTATTAGTTACCAAATGCTGTAAACCAATTGGTCCACGTTGGTGCAATTTATCGGTACTGATTGCTAATTCTCCACCTAAACCAAATTGCCCTCCATCCGTAAAACGAGTAGAAGCATTGTGATAAACAGATGAAGCGTCAATGTTTTCCATGAATTCTTGCGCAATGGCCTGGTCTTCGGTAATAATAGAAGCCGAATGTCCACCACAATATTTGTTGATTTTAGCAATCGCATTTTGTTTTGAATCAATTGTTCCAATTACAATTTTGTAATCCAAAAACTCTTCGTACCAAATCAAATCATTTTCTATCGCAGGGACCTGAGTTGCTTTTGCGAAAGCGTCATCTCCTAAAATAGTTACGTTGTATGCTTTTAATTTGGCTACCAATTCGTTAGCAAAGCCTTCCCAATTTGGAACATTCGTATCAATTAAAACTTTATCTAAAGCATTACAAACGGATATATTTGAGGTTTTTCCGTTAATAATAATAGATAATGCTTTTTCTAAATCGGCATCAGCATTTACATACACAAAGTTGTTTCCACGACCGCTTACAATCACTGGACAACTTGCGTGTTTTTTAGTAAATTCAATCAGTTTTTCGCCACCACGAGGTACTATTAAATCAACTCTTTGTGTTGGTTTTTCTAAGAAAGCCTGAGTTTGTACTCTGTCATAATTCAAATATTCTACCCAATCCGTTGAAACGCCATTGCTTTCTAAGGCTTGGTGCCAAAGGCTCACAATTTTTTGGTTTGAAAGCAACGATTCTTTCCCGCCTTTCAATAAAATTTTATTTCCTGATTTAAAGGCGATTCCACCAGCTTCCACCGTTACGTCTGGACGAGACTCGTAAATAATCAAAATCGTTCCAAAAGCAGCCGTTTTATTGCTGATTTTCATTCCGTTATCATGAGTAAATTCATAACGAACCTGACCCACAGGATCTTCCTGACTAGCCAATTGTTTCACAGAAAGAATCATTCCGTCTACCTTGGCATCATCAACGAGTAGCCGTTTTTCCATAGCCAAATCTTCACCATTATAATTGGCTAAATCTTGTTGATTGATGGCTTTTAAAGCTTCTCTTTCTTGTTCTAAAAGAGCCGCCATACTAGTTAGTACGGCATTTCTTTTTTCTATGGATAAAATAGTACTCATTTTGTTTTATTTTTTAAGTTTAAAAAAACTTATGCTTTTAATTCGGCTAATGATTCCTGTAGCGCAACGATAAAAGTATCAATTGCAGCTGTTGTAATCGTTAATGGTGGAAGAATTCTCAATAAATTTTTATTGTTAGCTCCACCTGTAAAAATGTATTTTTCAATAATCATTTTCTTTCTCAAAGCACTCACGTCAAAGTCAAATTCAACTCCTAACATCAATCCTTTTCCTTTTACTTTGATGATTTCAGGAATTACTTTGATCGCTTCAAAAAAGTATTCTGATACTTTGTTGGTGTTTTCGATTAGGTTTTTAGCTTCCATCACGTCTAAAACAGCAATACCAGCAGCACAAGCCAGATGACTGCCGCCAAAAGTAGTTCCTAATAATCCGTAGCTTGCCTGGAATTTAGGAGAAATCAAAACCCCTCCAATAGGAAAACCATTTCCCATTCCTTTAGCAGTAGTTATAATATCCGGATTGATTCCGTGGTGTTGGAAAGCAAAGAATTTTCCGCTTCTTCCGTAACCTGATTGTACTTCATCTAAAATTAAAACTACATCATTCGCTTTACATGCTTTTTCTAAAGCCTGAAAAAACTCCGTTGTTCCCTGGTCTAAACCACCAACACCTTGAATAGGTTCGATGATAACCGCGCAAACATCACCTTTTTGCAATTCAGCTTCTACCAATTCAATTTGGTTTAGAGGCAGGAAAGTAACGGCTTGTTGTGCGTTTAATGGAGCAACAATTTTTTTGTTATCGGTTACAGCAACTGCCGCAGAAGTTCTTCCGTGAAACGAATTATCAAAAGCAATGACTCTTGATTTGTTCGTATGGAAAGAAGCTACTTTTAAAGCATTTTCATTGGCTTCAGCACCAGAACTGCATAAGAATAAGCTAAAATCAGTTAAGCCGGAAGCTTTTCCTAATTTTTCGGCTAATTCTACTTGTAATGGATTCTGAATCGCATTCGAGTAAAAACTCAAATTATCCAATTGCTCTTTTACTTTAGCAACATAATCCGGTTGTGTATGTCCAATAGAAATTACTCCGTGACCAGAGTATAAATCTAAATATTCGATTCCTTTATCGTCTGTAATGGTACAATCTACTGCTTTTACAGGCGTGATAGGGTATAATGGGTAAACGTCAAATAAGTTCATTTTTATTATTATTTAAAGATTTAAAAATTGAATGATTTAAAGATTCATTCCTGTGTTTGAATGAATATTAAATTTTTAGAATTAATTTTTCAATTATTAAATCCTTCAATTTTTTAATTAGTTTTTAAAATCCACTTGGTTTCAAATGCAATCCTGTAGTCTCTTCTAATCCAAACATTAAATTCATGTTTTGAACCGCCTGACCAGAGGCGCCTTTCAATAAATTATCAATTATTGAAGTGATTAAAACCCGGTTTCCTTTTTTCAATAAACTAATAATACATTTGTTCGTTTGTACTACCTGTTTCATGTTGATATTAGTAGTAGTCAATGTTACAAAAGGTTGGTCAGCATAATACGCTTCATATTTGGCAACCAAATCTTCTAAACTTTCTTCCGATTTTGTATATAAAGTGGCGAAAATTCCTCTTGGGAAATCACCTCTGTTTGGAATAAAAATCAATTCATCTGAATAATCCGCCTGCAATTGATTGATGCTTTGGTTGATCTCCCCCAAATGCTGGTGCTCAAATACTTTATAGTGCGAGAAATTGTTGTTTCTCCAGCTGAAATGTGAAGTAGCAGCCAGACCAACTCCAGCACCAGTACTACCAGTTGTAGCGTTGATGTGAACATCTTCAGTTAACAAGCCATCAGCAGCCAATGGCAATAAAGCCAATTGGATAGCTGTAGCAAAACAACCTGGATTAGCAATGTAATTTGCAGATTTAATATCGGATTTATTTAGTTCAGGCAATCCGTAAACAAAAGATTTACCGTTAAAGTCTTTGTCTTTTGTCAAACGGAAATCATTTCCTAAATCGATAATTTTTGTGCTATCTGAGAATTTGTTATTTTCTAAGAATGAAATGGATTTTCCGTGACCTAAACACAAGAAAAGCACATCCACGTCAGGATTGATAGCATCCGTAAAATTCATTTCGATATCGCCTAACAAATCGTGGTGCGCCACAGAAAGTGGTTTTCCAGCGTTTGTAGTACTGTAAACAAAATCCAATTGAGCATTCGGGTGAAACATTAGAATTCTAATTAATTCCCCTGCCGTATATCCCGAACCACCTATTATTCCAACTTTAATCATAATCTCTGTTTTTTATTTTAAACCAGTAAGGAATTAAGCTAAATGAAACTTAATTTCTCAGGGTGTTAAATAGTAAATAAAATTCACCACTAAGGACTTTAAGAAGGCATAAAGTTCACAAAGCTCAGTGTGCTTTGTGAATTCTTAGCGAACTTTGTGGTAAAACCTTTTTATTCGTAAGTTTCATTGTTTACAGATGAAAATATATTTTGAGCATTACCTAAGATTTTGATAAATCCTTTAGCGTCATCAGAAGTCCAGGCATTGTTCATTTCACCATATTGACCAAAACCAGTATTCATTAAATCATTATCAGATTCGATTCCGTCTAATGAAAAATGATACGGTTTCAACGAAACAAATACTTTTCCGTTTACTGTTTTTTGAGTGTCCTCAAGGAAAGCTTCTATGTTACGCATTACAGGATCTAAAAACTGACCTTCGTGAAATAACATTCCATACCAGTTTCCTAGTTGTTCTTTCCAGTATTGTTGCCATTTTCCTAGAGTGTGTTTCTCTAGTAAATGGTGTGCTTTGATAATTATAATTGGAGCAGCAGCTTCAAAACCAACTCTCCCTTTGATTCCGATAATTGTATCACCTACGTGAGTATCTCTACCAATAGCGTAAGCACTAGCTAATTTTTCAAGCGCTACAATATTATTCGAAGGTTTATCAGCTACACCGTTTACGGCTACTAATTCTCCTTTTTTGAATTCAAGAGTTACTTTTTCTTCCCCTTCTTTTGTTAATTGAGAAGGATAAGCTTCGCTTGGTAAACTTTGGTGCGAAGTCAAAGTTTCTTTTCCACCTACACTAGTTCCCCAAAGTCCTTTGTTGATAGAATATTGCGCTTTTTCCCAAGAATAATGAACTCCATTTTTAATTAAATAATCTACTTCTTCTTGTCTTGATAATTTCAAGTCACGAATAGGAGTGATGATTTCAATTTCTGGAGCGATAGTCTGGAAAATTAAATCAAAACGAATTTGGTCATTTCCTGCACCAGTACTTCCGTGAGCAATTGCAGTAGCACCAACAGATTTAGCATATTTTATAGCTTCAATTGCCTGAAAAACACGTTCAGCACTTACAGATAATGGATAGGTATTGTTTTTTAATACATTTCCATAAATTAAATACTTGATGGCTTTGTCATAATATTTATCTAAGATAGTAAGATTAGCATGTTTAGCACTTCCTAATTCATACGCTCTGTCTTCGATAGCTTTTAATTCAGCATCATCAAAACCTCCTGTATTAATTAATACGGTGTGAACTTCATATCCTTTTTCATTTTTTAAATATTTAAGGCAATATGAGGTATCTAAACCTCCACTATAAGCTAATACAACTTTTTTCATCTTTATTTAATTTTCCTCACCCCAGCCCTCTCCAAAGGAGAGGGAGCCAAAACTGGCAAGGGGATTTTATTAATATTTATTTTTATTTTTTACTTAACTCCCTTCCCTTCGGGGAGGGTTTGGGAGGGGATTATTTATTCTAAAAACAATGCTTGTTTGATTTTTTTTAATCTGTTCCAAATCCTAACATTAAATGGATGTTTTGGTGGATCTTTTGGTTTTTCAGCGGGATCATAAAGCATTCCTGTGCAAAGGCACATTTTATAATCTTTACTTTTTAATATTTCAAAATTAGTACAGGTTTTACAGCCCGACCAAAAGGTAGGATCGCTGGTTAACTCCGAAAAAGGAACAGGTTTGTATCCTAAATCCGAATTGATTTTCATTACAGCTAAACCAGTTGTAATACCAAAAACTTTAGCTCCAGGATATTTCTTTAACGAATAATCAAAAACAAAAGTTTTGATTTTCTTAGCTAAACCTAAATTTCTAAAATCAGGATGTACAATCAATCCTGAGTGAGCAACAAATTTTCCGTGTTGCCAACTTTCGATATAGCAGAAACCTGCAAAATCACCGTTTTTATCCAAAGCGATAACGGCATCCCTGTTTTCCATTTTTTTCTGGACGTATTCAGGAGTTCTTTTTGCTATTCCGGTTCCTCTCAATAGGGCAGACGTTTCTATAGTATCACAAATAATTTGTGCATACTTAAAATGTTCTTCCTGAGCTATAACAATAGAGATATTCATTTCAAAAGATGAATTTTGGGTTAAAAAATGTGAAATAATTATATTTTAATACGGAACCTTTTTTGAAATTGACTGCAAAATTAACATAATAAACCCAACAAGAAAAAAAGTAGGAATATAAAAAAAATAAAATTTTACTTTTAGGATATGTTAATCCAACGGATAACGGCTGTAATTTCAATGTGGTGATAATAAAAATAATGAATAATAAGACCAAAAGCATTTTTAGATACTATACAAGTATCCGTACTTCGGGCGAAGTAACTGGCTTGTCTATCCGTGACAATGAGGTAATATGTGCACTTGTGTAATTCATTGGTGCAAAAGTACATATATTTTTCAAACTGCACATGGTTTTATAATTTATTTTAACATTTGAAAATTTTCATCAAATGATTGGTAATTATAAGGTTACGTTTGAATTAAATAAAAAAATGGAAAGGAATTAAAATTTATTTTTTACAAAGATTCCTTTTAATTTGGATTTTAAATCTTCGCCAGTGTTGTAAACCATTTGTTCGTTGCTGGGAAACGGAACTAATTTTCGATTAAAATAAGAATAATAAGCTTCTTCAGTGGCTCTTTTATCGCCTTTGTAAGTTGCGTAATCATTTTGGAAAGCAGATTCAGATGCTAAAGGAAACGATTGTAAAAGCTGTTTGGTTTTAAAATCGATATAATCCACATTAGCACTAATTTGGCAGGCTTTAAATTGATTGAATTCTCTAATTCTGATTACGATAGTTTTTAGATTATCGACTCTAATTGTTTTTCCAAGACTGTCCTTTACAGGTTTTCCATTCTTGTCTAAAAGATCTTTTAAACCATCTTTAATTACTTTTTCTTTAACAAATTCCTTTTCTTTTATTTGTTCCGGCGTAATGTTGATTGCTCTAAAATTGACAATTATTTGGTAATCGTATTTAATTTGTTTTTGAAGGCTGTTGTGGTAAACCGTCCATTTATCGTTCATGCCAAAGGTATTGAAATCCAATAGATCGTTTTGTAAAGCCACTGGAATGACCAAATTGGTTTGATTGCGTAAAGCTACATTAACATAATATCTTCCTTTAATTAAGGCTTCTTCTAGTAGTTGTAATGTGTTCAGGTAATTAGGGTTGATTTGGTTTAGATATTCTAAATCATCATAGGCTTTTCTAATTTCTAATTTGTTTGTTGATTTCAGTAAAACTTTGCTGTTGTCGTATAAATATTTAGACAAAGCACTTTTGCTTTCAACAATTTGTTTGTTGTAGTTTTCGAAAATGAATTTGGCATTCTTATTTTCTTTTAGCAATTTTAAAGGAAGTAAAGGTTTTATTTTCTCCTGACGATTGTCTAATAGAACATAGGTATTAAATATTTTCTCCAGATTAGACGGATTCTTGTCTTGTTCTAATAAATTCAAACTGTTTAAATCTCTTTCTTTGGCTTTAAAAAAAGCTTCTTCCAACAGGTAAACATAATCCTGATTTCCTTTTTTGTCTTTATTCGAACGCAAATTAGAAACAGCGTTATCAATTGCCTCATCATAATTTCCAGAAGTCAGTAAATTACGTGTTTGTTTCACGCCACAAGAAGCAATAAATAAAACTATACAAAGCAGGAGTAATTGTTTTTTCATGGTCAAAATTTTGAGCAAATATATTTTTTAAAAACTAATTTATTCGAATTATTAAATTTAAAATTTGAATGTAAATTTTGCGCATAAAAAAGCCATCAAAAAATTGATGGCTTCTTCTTAAAAATAGTTAGTTTAGTGTGCGCCTCCTTCGGATTCAACGTGAAAAACGCCTTGTTTTTTTAGTATTCTAGGGCAATAAAAACCGTAAAATGCTAAATAACCAAATCCTAATAGAGGTATAATATAAGAGAAATGAGTCCATGAAATGCCCATTATTCCCTGTGGATCGCTTAAATCAAAATCGCAAATTCTTCCTTGAATTAACGGAATCACTCCACCACCCAGAATCATCATAATCAGAAATGAAGAAGCTTTTCCAGTATTTTTACCCAAACCGGCAATGGCTAAGTCAAAAATAGAAGGCCACATAATAGATAAGAACAAGCCTCCTGAGATGAAAAAGAATTTTGCAATTTCTCTGTCTGGATAAACTAGTCCAATTAACATCATTAGTAATCCTGCAACGCCAAAAAGCATCAGTGTTTTTCCAGCATTTTTTCCGCCAATAAAACTAATCAGTATGAAAATTAATATCCAGATAGGATAAATATAAAACGCATCAACATTGTGTTCTGCAAAAATATTAGTGGCTATAATTACTCCAAAAGCCAATGCAGGAACAATAAATTTCAGTAACATATTAGTTGCTTTAGAAGTATTGAAAACATTTACACCACCGTTCCAGCGGCCAATCATTAAACTCCCCCAATACAAAGCAATAAATGGAGGAATGGCTTCTTCGAGAATATTTCCAAATTCGGCCGTTTTTAATAAGGCAGGAAGATTACTAATTATGGTGACTTCAGTTCCTACATAAATAAAAATAGCAATCATTCCCAGATACAATTGTGGATAATCTTTGATGGCAAATTTTTTATTTCCCGCTTCAATTTTTATTTCTTCTTCTTTTGCAGGATCTTCAATTTTAGAAAAAAGCATAAAAAGAGCCACTGCAATAAAAGCAAATCCTAGAATAACAAAAGGAAGTTTGATGTCTTCCAGTGAAAGTGCTGTTTCTGCACTGCTTCCCATTCCAAATAATGCAATTCCTAACAGAATAGCACCAATGGTTGTTCCGAAAGAATTAACACCACCAGCCAGCGTCAAACGATGTGCTCCGGTTGCTGGACTTCCCATTTTAATGGCTAACGGATTGGCAACAATTTGTTGGATCGAAAATCCCAATCCTACGGTAAATAAAGCTGTTAAGAAAAAAGGAAAACTTTCCATTGTAGCGGCAGGAACAAATAAAAACGAACCAATAGCAGAAACGCTTAAACCAGTTGCCAGTGTTTTCTTGTAACCAAATTTTTGTAACACATCTGATTTTAAAGAAACCAGAAAAAAGATCATTGAACCCACAAAATAAGCCGCATAAAATGCCCATGCCACTAATTGCGATTGTACTTGAGACAGTGTAAAAACCTTTTTAAATACGGGAATCAAAATATCATTGGCTGAACCAACAAAACCCCAGAAGAAAAATACGGTGACAAGGGAAATAAATTGCCCCCATTTGGTTTGTAAATTTTCGGAATTCATAATTTTTTAGTTATTATTTTTGGTTATGTGCTTTTTTATTAGCGATGTTTTGCGTAAATGTATTTTTAATTTTTTTCAGTTCAAAAAGTTTGATTTCGTTTTTGGACGCGAAATCTTGGTTTTTCGACGAAACGTTAAAAAAGTACATGTATTCGACCAAATTGTACATGTTTTTGTTTTTGTCATTTGTAAGTTTTTTATTTCTTTTATATAAAAAGATGTTGATTGGGATTGAAAAAACTAATAATTCGGTCTATTTGGAACTGGTACTTTTTTGTAGTTCGATGAGCTGATTCTGCGGGCTGGCTGAAAGTAGATTTGGAACCACTTTTAAGTTATGTAACAAAACGCAGGAATTATGTAAAGCGAATGGTTAGGTTTCAGGTTAATATTGGTCATTATTAATTATAAAAAAGAAAAAATGAAAAAGAGAAGCTTGATGCTAGTACTTATTGCATTCATCGGAATTTTTGCAATATCATGTGACAGTGATGACAATGAAGGAGAAACTTTAGCTCCAATTCAAGGGAAATGGAAACTTTCTATGGTAGGAAGAGTGGTTGATGGTAGTGAACAACTAACCAATGCGCCAGAAAATGAAAGCGGCTGCGATAAAGATTACATGGACTTAAGAGCAAGTAATGCTGTAGTTTTTGGGGATTATGATAAACCAATCCTTAGTAATGATTGTCAATTAACTACTACCGAAGGAACTTATGTTAGATCACATAACAATTTAACAACAACAGTTGGGACAACTGCAACGACTCAGGATATTCTTAACTTATCTCTTAATGAACTTAAATTAAGAGATAGTGCAGGAAATATTACAGTCTATACAAAGTAAGCTGAACTATTCAGTCAATTTAAAAAGCTCCATTGAAAAATGGAGCTTTTTTTGTTTATACAAGTAATTCCTTCTCTGAGAACCCCAAAGTTTGTCATTCCGACGAAGGAGGAATCTCATCAATTAACTCGACAACGTTTTTTATCATGTGGTCACGGAAAGAATTTCCTAGCTATTTGGTTGTGTTTTTCTATGCGGGCACAAGCGTGACGCTTGCGCGAGCGGGGGCTTTTTGTTTTTTTTGGAATATATTTTATTTGCGGGCACAAGTGTGACACTTGCGTTAGCAGGGGGAAATCGCTATTAACAGTTAGCACAAATTTTATAAATATCCGGAAACTGAAGTTTGTATTTCTTCAATTAATTCTTTATCCATAAATTTATAATTGTCAGGAATTTCTAAAACAATGATATTAGCTTTTTCGGTTTCGTTTGGAAAATTCATAATTAATTTTTCTTTATGATGTTTTTCCATCACAAAAATCAAATTTGCCCAAACTAATAGTTTTGAATTTACTTTTACTCGTGCAGAATTTTCAGTTCCTGCAGACTTTACATTAAAATCTGAACTGTTTTTATAAATAGTTTCAGCCGTCAGACTTCGCCATTTATTTCTGCTACAAACAAATAATACTTTTTTCATTTTAATGGCTTATATTTTGAATTACAAGGATAACAAAAAAAGATTAAAGATTATTCCAAACCACTTTTTTATTGAGTTGTATTCTCTGATTCCAAATAATTGAAAAAAATTATCCAATAGGCCCAATTATTCCCGAAAGGAAGATGAAAATGTCTGCAACACTGTCGCAAACTGGTGGAGATGGAATCATAAATATCACTACAAACACTAAAGGGATTAAACAGAATATTGCAATTGAGCAATAAAAAGAAATTTTCGAATAAGGATTTTGATTCATTTTTTTTTTTTTATTTTTTTTTTTTTTTTTTTTTATTACTACTTTGTATATAAATAGTATAAAATGGATCAGTTTTATTCTAAAGCGGAATATTATAAGAAAGTTTTATTTATATTTTACAATTCTCAAATATATTGAAATATTCCTACAAAATAAGATAAACACTAACTTTAGAAAGCATTCTGATAAATAGGTATTTTTTTGTACTTTTGCAGCAAATTTTATAAAAAATATTCATGTTAACAGTAAATAATTTATCAGTTCAGTTTGGTAAGCGAATTTTATTCGACGAAGTAAATACCACTTTTACTCACGGTAACATCTATGGTGTCATTGGTGCTAACGGTGCTGGAAAATCAACTTTTCTTAAAATAATTTCTGGCGAAATGGATCCTACTTCGGGACACATCCATTTAGAAGCTGGAAAACGTATGTCGGTTTTAAACCAAAATCACAACATGTTCGATGAGCATACCGTTTTGGAAACCGTATTGATGGGAAATAAAGTGTTGTATGCTGTTAAAAAAGAAATGGATGAACTTTATTTAGACTACAACGATAAAAATGCTGATAGAATAGGGGAACTTCAGGTTCAGTTTGAAGAAATGAATGGTTGGAATGCCGATTCGGATGCGGCTTCGATGTTGTCTAACTTAGGAATCAACGAAGAGCATCATTATACGCTAATGGGCGATTTGGAAGGAAAAATAAAAGTTCGTGTGCTTTTGGCGCAGGCGCTTTTTGGAAATCCTGATGTATTGATTATGGATGAGCCTACCAACGACCTGGATTTTGAAACCATCGCCTGGTTAGAGAATTTCTTAGCCAATTATGAAAATACGGTAATTGTGGTTTCTCACGACCGTCACTTCCTGGATGCTGTTTGTACGCATATTTCGGATATCGATTTTGGAAAAATCAACCATTATTCAGGAAACTATACTTTTTGGTACGAATCAAGCCAATTGGCTGCGAAACAAAGAGCACAACAAAACAAGAAAGCCGAAGAAAAGAAACAGGAACTGGAAGAATTTATTCGTCGTTTTTCTGCGAATGTGGCGAAGTCTAAACAAGCGACTTCCCGTAAAAAAATGATTTCTAAATTGAATATTTCTGAAATCAAACCTTCAAGCCGTCGTTATCCTGCTATTATTTTTGATCAGGATCGTGAAGCTGGAGATCAAATCCTGAATGTAGAAAACCTAAGCGCATCTGTTGACGGAGAAACTTTGTTTAAAGGAGTGGATTTGAATATGGCAAAAGGCGATAAAATTGTGCTTTTTTCGAAAGATTCTCGTGCTACAACTGCTTTTTACGAAATTTTAAATGGAAACCAAAAAGCTGATTCAGGAGAATTTGACTGGGGAGTAACTACAAACCAGGCGTATTTGCCAGTTGAAAATCATTCGTTTTTTGAAAATGATTTATCACTTGTAGACTGGTTGCGTCAATGGGCAAAAACTGAAGAAGAACGTGACGAAGTGTTTATTAGAGGTTTCCTTGGGAAAATGATTTTCTCAGGAGAAGAAGCTTTAAAAACCAGCCGTGTGCTTTCAGGAGGAGAAAAAGTACGTTGTATGTTGTCCCGAATGATGATGGAACGTGCTAATATTTTGATGCTGGACGAACCTACGAATCACCTGGATTTGGAATCGATTACGGCTTTCAATAATTCGCTTAAAAACTTTAAAGGTTCGGTGATTTTTACAACTCATGATCACGAGTTTGCTCAAACTGTAGGTAACAGAGTGGTGGAATTGACTCCAAATGGAGCCATCGATCGTTACATGACATTTGATGAATATTTAGATGATGATAAAGTTCAGGAATTGAGAAAGAAAATGTACAATTTGTAATTGGATTACAGTTATAGCATAAAACACTGCTTAAAAAGTGTTTTTATTTAAGAAATAGAAAAGGGTTTCGCTTTATAAAAGTGAAACCCTTTTTTCGTTTAAAGTTGGAATGTTTTATCTAATAAATTTCTGTTTTTTAACGTTAAGTTGTTCTGCTTTGCAAGGATTTTTTCGTAATATTACTGTTAAATGATTTTTGTATGCGAAAAATAAAATATAAAAAAGCTAGAAAAGTACAGCCTAATCAACTCGAATATACTGGTAAACACAAGCGTTACGAATCGGAAATGCAATTGTTTGTTTATGATGAGAATTCAGTGACCGAATATAAAAACATTGTACTTTCAGATTTAAAGCAGCATATCGATTTTAATAAATACAATTGGTTGAACTTGCATGGTTTGAATGATATTGAACTCGTGAAAGGAATAGGTGAATTTTTTCAAATTGATAGTTTTTTACTTTCTGATATTTTAAATACTACGCGAAGAACCAAACTGGAAGAAACCAATACCAGTTTGTTTTTTAATATAAAATCCATTTTACCTACTGAAAATTCCGATAATATTAGTGTAGAACAAATTTCTTTTTTGCTTAAAGAAGGTGTTTTGATTTCTTTTCAGGAAAAACGAAGTGATTTTTTTACGCATATTAGGGAACGTATCCGAACAAAATCAGGTATTGTTCGTACTAAGCAAGCCGATTATTTGTTGTATTTGCTTTTAGAAGCAGTTATTGAAAATTTTTATATCACAATCGAAGATGAAGAAGATAAGGTAGAAGAATTGCTTGCGCTTGCTAAAGCCAGTGCCGATCCTAAGATTTTAATTCGAATAGAAAAACATCGGGATAATTTCAATTTTTTAAAGCGTTCTATTATTCCGCTTCGTGATTCTTTGACTGGAATTAAGAGTTTAAAAGAAGATGCCATTTGTGATGTGATTGAAATGGATTCCTTTGTCTATTTTTCCCGATTGCATCAAAAAAGCTTAGAACTTTTAGAGCAAATTGAATCGGATATGGAAATGTTAAAGAGCGCGTCTAATTTCTTTTTTTCGTCTCAGGGACATAAAATGAATCAGATTATGAAAACGCTAACTATCATTTCGTCCATATTTATTCCGCTTACTTTTATAGTGGGAGTTTATGGGATGAACTTTGAATACATGCCCGAATTGCAATATAAAAATGGTTATTATATCATCATTGGTGTAATGTTTTTAATCGTGCTGGGAATGATTGCTTATTTTAAAAAAATAAAGTGGTTCTAAGTCTTGAAAAAAGATAATAAGAGCAAAATTATAACGAATAAATAATGTGTAAAAAATAATAAAATGAACAAAGCTATTTACATCGCAACTTCTGAAAGCAATAGCGGAAAATCAATAATTACTCTTGGATTAATGAGTATGCTTATAGGTAGAACGGCTAAGGTGGGGTATTTCAGGCCTATTGTCGAAGATTTTGAAGACGGAAAATTAGATAACCATATCGAAACCGTAATTTCTTATTTTGGCCTGGATATTCGGTTTGAAGATGCTTTTGCAATTACCAAAAGCCAGCTAATTAAGAAAAAGAATAAAGGCAAAATTGGCGATGTTTTAGATTTAATCATTGAAAAATTCAAACATTTAGAAGAGCGTTTTGATTTTGTTCTGGTAGAAGGAACCAGTTTTAGTGGAGAAGGAACTGCTATCGAATTAGATATGAATGTTCTTATTGCTAAAAACTTAGGAATTCCGGCAATAATTGTGGGTTCAGGAGTTGATAAAACACTGGAAGAGTTTTTGGATAGTGAGTATCTGGCTTATGATTCTTTCAAAAACAAGGAGGTTGAAGTTTTGGCTTTTATAGCTAATAAAATCCAGCCCGAAAACTTAAAACTAGCAGAAGATGGTTTGCGAAGCGTTTTACCGAAAGAAGTTTTGGTAAGTGCTATTCCTGCTATTTCAAGTTTAGATAATCCTACGGTTAAAGAAATAGTGGAAGAGCTGGATGCTAAAGTACTCTTTGGTAAAGATTATATCAATAACGAAGTAGGAAGTTTTAGTGTTGGTGCGATGCAATTGCGCAACTATTTATTACACTTAAAAGAAAATGCGCTGGTGATTACGCCTGGTGACAGAGCAGATATTATTTTAGGTGCTTTGCAAGCCAATGAATCGGTTAATTATCCAACAGTTTCTGGTATTGTTTTGACGGGGAATATTCTGCCGGAAGACAGTATTTTAAAACTAATTGAAGGTTTGGATAGTGTTGTACCAATTATTTCGGTAGATGGTGGTACTTATAGAATAACCAATAAGATAGGTTCAATAAAATCTAAAATTTATGCCGAGAATAAACATAAAATCGAAACATCGATAAGTACTTTTGAAAAGTATGTGGATTTGGACGATCTTTCAAATAAACTAAGTGCTTTTGAAGCTGATGGAATGACGCCAAAAATGTTTCAATATAATTTGGTTAAAAGAGCCAAACAGCATCGAAAACATATTGTTTTACCTGAAGGAGATGATGATCGAATCATTATTGCCACTTCTCGATTGTTAGCAATGGATGTAGTTGATATTTCGGTTATTGGAAATAAAAAACAAATTGAAACCAAAGTAGCTGAATTAGGAATTGCTTATGATTTTTTGAAAGTAAATATTATTGTCCCTATCGAATCAGAATATTATGATGATTATGTAAATACCTATTACGAACTTCGAAAAAACAAGAATGTTTCTATGGCTATGGCCAAAGATTTAATGGAAGATGTGTCTTATTTTGGAACCATGATGGTGTATAAAGGTCACGCAGACGGAATGGTTTCGGGAGCAGCACATACTACGCAACATACTATTTTACCAGCTTTACAATTCATTAAAACAAAACCGAATTCGAGTGTGGTTTCGTCAATCTTTTTTATGTGTCTGGAAGACAGGGTTTCTATTTTTGGTGATTGCGCCATTAATCCGAATCCAACAGCAGAACAGTTGGCTGAAATTGCAATTTCTTCTGCCGATTCCAGTCTGGCTTTTGGAATAGAGCCTAAAGTAGCGATGTTGTCTTACTCATCAGGTTCATCAGGAAAAGGAGATGAAGTAGAGAAGGTGCGAGCAGCAACTGAAATTGTAAAAATCAAGCGTCCTGATTTAAAAATAGAAGGGCCTATTCAGTACGATGCGGCTGTTGATATGCAGGTTGGAAAAAGCAAGATGCCTAATTCGGAAGTAGCAGGGCAGGCGAGTGTGCTTATCTTTCCTGACTTAAACACAGGAAACAATACATATAAGGCCGTTCAGCGAGAAACGGGTGCATTAGCCATTGGACCGATGTTACAAGGCTTAAACAAGCCTGTAAATGATTTAAGTCGTGGTTGTACCGTAGATGATATTATTAACACAGTTGTAATTACAGCGATTCAGGCGCAGGGATTGTAGCAGGAGTTGCTGAGGCTCTAAGTTGCTAAGAGTCTAAGTTATTCTGATTATTAAAAAAAATGCTGAGTTAATAAAATTTCTAAGATACTTAGTGTCTTAGTAACTCAGCGTCTTAGAACCTTCAAAATAAAGAAATGAAAATAGTTATTATAAATTCAGGGAGTTCATCTATAAAATACCAATTAATTGATATGCCTACAAAAGAAGTAATTTGTAGCGGAATGATTGATCGAATAGGATTAGAAACTTCAAATTTGACTTATAAAACCAATAAGGATTCGTTAGAAGAAATTCTGCCAATTCCGAATCATAAAGTAGGATTAGAGAAAATTTCGAAGTTGTTAATGGATGAAAGTGTTGGTGTAATTAAAAGTACACAAGAAATTGAAGCCGTTGGACATAGAGTAGTTCACGGTGGAGCTAATTTTTCAAATACCGTTTTAATAACTGAAGAAATAAAAGAAAAGATTAAACAGCTTTTCGAACTCGCACCTTTACATAATCCAGCTAATTTAGAAGGAATTATTGTTGCAGAAGAAGTCTTTTCTTCGGCTAAACAAGTGGCGGTTTTTGATACGGCTTTTCATCAAACGATGCCTGAAGTAGCATATCGTTATGCGATTCCGAATTACTTATTGACCGAAAACAAAATCAGAGCCTACGGTTTTCATGGAACGTCTCATAAATACGTTTCGGAAAAAGCAATTGATTTCCTAGAGAAAAGCAGCAAAATCATTACCATTCACTTAGGAAATGGTTGTAGCATTACTGCAGTAAAAGATGGAAAAAGCATTGATCATAGTATGGGATTTGGCCCTATGAACGGATTAATTATGGGAACTCGAAGTGGAGATATCGACCAGTCGGTTATTTTTTATATGGTGAATACTTTAGGTTATCAATTAAGTGAAGTAAATACCGTTTTGCAAAAACAAAGCGGAATGCTCGGGCTTACAGGTCATAGCGATTTAAGAGATATTCAGGCAAATGCTGAAAAGGGAGATACTAATTGCAGGTTGGCTCTTGATATGAATGTGTATCGTATTAAAAAATACATCGGTTCTTATGCAGCAGTTTTGAATGGAATTGATGCTGTCATTTTTACAGCGGGAATAGGTGAGAATTCTGCTTATATCAGGAAAGCTGTGTGTGCTGATATGGAGTTTTTGGGATTAGAATTAGACGAAACAAAAAATGAAATTCGTTCTAGTGCCATTCGAGAAATAAATAAGTCAGATTCTAAAACCAAAATTTTGGTTGTTCCTACTAATGAAGAATTAGAAATAGCCAATCAGGTTTACGATTTGATTTTAAACTAAAATAGAATTCGTTGGCAGTAATTGTTGAAAATTAATTACTACCAACGGATATAATTGAATTAATCTTTGAAAGTGATTATAAAGCTTGCTCCTTTGTTAATTTGACTTTCCAGTGTAATATGTCCGCCCAAATTGTTTACGTGGTTGTGAACCAAATAAAGACCAATTCCGTTGCTGTCAATATGGTCGTTAAAGGTTTGGTGTAAACCAAAAACTTTATTTTGTACTTTATCTAAATCAAATCCTATTCCGTCATCCGAAATAATCAGTTGAGTTACATTGTTGTTTCTTTCTGAACGAACAGATATGTTTGCCAGGGTATTTGGTTTAACGTATTTTATCGCATTTGTAATTAGATTCAAAAAAATACTTTTTAAGGAAGATTTATTGAAATTAACGGTTTCAATTTCTGAAAAATCAACATTAATTGTAGCTTTCGAATTTTCGATTAATGAATTAATAGAAATTAGAACTTCATCGAGACAGTTGTTTAAATCAATTTTTTCTAACTGCGAATCGTTTTCGTTTTTATTATTTAAAAGCTTGATGTATTCGTTTAAATTTTCTTTTACAGTATCTGTTGTACTCTTCAATATATTAATGAAATCAAGTGTTTCTTCATTTTGAATATCATCAGTTTCCATTAATTCAAAAATAGCAAGCATATTGTTTACTGGAGACCTTAAATCATGTGCTGTTGAATAGCTTAGTTGCTTGAATTCGTTGTTAATTTCGCTAAGTCTTTTGATGTATAGTTTTCGTTCTTCTTCTAATTCTTTTTTATAAGTAATGTTTTTAGCAGCAGCGTAGATTAGTTTTTGGTCTTCAACAGGCGTAGAAGTCCATAAAAGCCAAACAATTTGCCCGCTTTTAGTTACGTATCTGTTTTCGAAATCAAATAATGGAATTTGACTCTTTAATTCGTTTCTGGCCAGGCTGGTTTTTTCTTTATCGTTGCTATAGATAAAGTGATTAATGGGTTTAGCTAATAGCTCTTCGGTTGTGTATCCTAAAAGTCTGGAAAAAGCGGGGTTAATTTTTTTAAAATAACCATCGTATCCAAGTACACAAAATAAGTCGTGTGACAAATCAAAAAAATGTTCAAAATTATTGAAAATTTCATTGTCGCAAAATGTGTCAGTTTCTCTATTTTTGGTCATAATTTAAACTATAGGTTAGAATAGTAATAGGACTAATAAATAGGTTAAAAAAAGACTTGGGGAGAATTTTTTGACAAAAATATAGTATTTTATATATTAAACGATAAAATATTTTTCATTTGGACCAATTTTAATAAGTGTTTAATGCAAAAGAGGTTTGTAGTTAAACAAACCTCTTCGTATAAAAAGAAAAAAGGACTGGATTTATATTCTGAAAATCCCTCCAAAGGCAATAATTCTCTGGAAAAAGAAAAAATCCTGAGATGCTTTATCATCAGCACTTTGTGTAGTGCGAATATCCTGCATGTTGATGTAACCTCCTTTTAATTCGCCTTGAATGTAAAAGTGTTTAAAGAAAGTGATATTTAAACCTGCTTTTGCCGAAGTTCCAAATCCAGAAACATGAAAATCATCGTGACGTTCTTTGCCTAATAACATGGTATTTGTTTTTGGATACAAAAGACCAAAGCCTAGACCTTCTGTTAAATTGATTTGTACTTTATCAATATTTGGAAGTCCAAACCAGGAAGAAATATCATCAAAACGAGATACTTCGGTATGTACATAATTTAAACCGTCAGTATGTTCAAAGGTTAAGAATGTTTCGTCCGAAAAATCAACTGGTGTATTGTTGTAAACTCCGTTATGAACAGGTCCATCAATGTTACCTGTAACATTTGCGATTTGATTTTGCGTCATCACATATTTCATGTGATCGACTCCAATGGCAATACTATAATGATCATTGATAAAATAACCCAAACGTAAATTAGTTTGTGGAATTGTCATTCTAGCAGGATTTACATAATCCACATGCCAACCTTTTGGTTTATCATGAGCACTCATGTCTTTTACCGTAAAGTTGTAATCCTTTCCAGAAAAAGTCACATCTGATTTTGAATAGCTTTCTCTATTTCCACCCCAGGAAACAAAGAATTTTCCTTTGTTGTGAGCGGTATATTTGTCTTGAATTTTTATATCTTCTTGTGCGCTAAGGCAGTTTGTGAATAAGAATGCTACAACTGCAGCAGTAAATAAGTTTTTCACGAATTTTTCTTTAAAAGTTTAAATTAGAATGAATTGATGGTTTTTCTAATAGCGACTAATTTGGTCATTAAGTCTTCAAAATAATCCAGGTGTAACATATTAGCACCATCGCTTTTTGCATTTGCAGGATCAAAGTGAGTTTCGATAAAAATACCATCAACACCTACAGCAATTCCAGCCTTGGCAACAGTTTCAATCATATCAGGGCGACCTCCTGTTACTCCGGCAGTTTGGTTGGGTTGTTGTAACGAATGCGTAACATCCAGTACTGTTGAAGCATATTGTTGCATAGTAGGAATTCCTCTAAAATCAACAATCATGTCCTGATAACCAAACATAGTTCCGCGATCAGTAACCATTACGTTTTGGTTATTGCAATCCAACACTTTTTGCACTGCATGTTTCATGCTTTCCGGACTCATAAATTGCCCTTTTTTAAGATTGACTACTTTTCCAGTATTGGCAGCAGCCACAACTAAATCAGTTTGACGTACTAAGAATGCAGGAATTTGTAAAACATCTACATATTGCGCAGCCATATCCGCATCTTCATTAGTATGAATATCGGTTACAGTAGGAACATGAAAGGTTTCGGATACTTT
>Ga0247805_1000485_pt1 | contig 20508 bp, 33 predicted proteins | sample UWRJL044104R1_FD_180930 | JGI IMG/M metagenome (GOLD analysis project Ga0247805, IMG submission 180930) | Plant litter microbial communities from Arlington Agricultural Research Station in Wisconsin, United States - UWRJ-L044-104R-1 | ecosystem: Environmental > Terrestrial > Plant litter >... | reverse complement strand
GCTCGATTTGGTGCACTTCGCAAACAACAAACAAAAGATGGCTGCTGAATTAAAAATAAACGTTGTTTTTGACGTTCACAGCGAAAGGATCATTGGTTGGGATATTGCATACAGCGAAAACCACGCATCACACTTTAGAGCGATTAAAAGAGCTGTTAACGAAAGCGGCTGCCGCCCGTTTCTTTTTACTTACGATAAGCAATCGGGTCACACCTCTGGCAGGATGCAGGATTTATACGACAGGCTTCCGGCAAAAGGCGGTACACATTACAGCCACAAAGTTGGGCGTAAATCTTCCCCGGCAGAGCAAATATTTAACCGTTTGCAACAACAGGTTATTTCCAAAATGTGGTTTTCCGACAAACAAGGAATCAAAGTTAGAACTGCCACCAACAAACCAAACACCGACTTTATTGTTGAATATAAAGAGGCGCTGCCGACAGTCGATGAGTTTAATAAAATATTTCAGGCATTGGTCAATAAGTGGAATGCTGGCAAACAAGAAGATTGGGCAATCAGCAGGAACGAAAGATATGCCGAAGAAACCGAACACCGCGAAGCTATAAACATGATGGATCAACTTTCATTGTTTTGGATAGATGAAACCAAAGAAAAGAAATACTACGCACACGGTTTGCCTCTGACGGTCGAAGGCCAAGACTATTTATTTGAAGTTTATGACGCCGCAGGAAAAATCGATCTTGATTTCCGCAGAAAATGGGTAAATGAAAAATTGATCGTTCGCTATGATCCGGAATATTTAAACGATTACGTCGCCCTTTATGAATTGACACCTTCGGGCGAAAAGCGCTTCATCACTTACGCACAGAAAAAACGCGCTCACGAAAGCATTCCGGTGTTAATGGTCGAAAATTCCAAAGCAATGCTACTCGAAGATATCGCTATTCGTGACGCTGAATTAAAACGCGATCAGGAAGCTTACGAAAATTTGATTTATCGCACAGGCATCACCCGCGAAAGCTTAATTGAAGAGCAGGAACTAATGATCAAGTTTCAGGGACATCTCCCCAAAGAGCAGCAAATGGAAGCCGATAGATTATCACTTAATTCAAAATACTGATTGTTTAAAAACTGTTTAACCCCTTATTAAATCTAAGAAAATGACACATCAAGACAAAATACAAACCGTTGAAGCTTTAGAGCGAATGATTACCATAAAAGGTTCGGCAAATAAAGTGGCCGCAGAAATGCCAGGCGTTTCCTCGGCTACAATTTCACAAATGCGAAACCACAATTGGGACAATATTGCCGAAGAGATGTGGCGCAAAGTTGCTGCTTACACCGGATCATCGTCAAGCAACTGGAATTTTGCCGAAACAATCAACTCACAGGAGCTGATCAAATTTTTTACCGATTCTCAAGCGCATTCGCTGGTTATCGCTGTAACCGGAAAAGCCGGAGCGGGTAAATCTGAAACCGCGAAAAAATATGAAAGTGAAAACAAAAATGTGTTTTTGCTTTCGTGTAACGAATACTGGGATAAACGTTGGTTCCTGCGCGAATTGTTAGCGAAAATGGGTAAAGATCACGCTGGCTTAACACTTCCCGAAATGATGTACAAGGTCACGCAATTATTGAAAGCGCTTGAAAATCCGATCATCATTATGGATGAAGCCGACAAACTTGCTGATAACGTGCTTTTGTTTTTCATCACACTTTACAACGAGCTGGAAAATCACTGCGGAATTGTGCTTATGGCCACACACTTTTTAGAGAAACGCATCAAACGTGGTGCGGCGATCGAAAAGAAAGGTTACAGGGAAATTTATAGCCGCGTAGGGCTTCGATTTATTGAATTGGAGCAAACGAGCTATATCGACGTCGAAAAGGTTTGTAAAGCCAACGGAATCGAAGACAGCGCAACAATCCGCAGTATTTCCAAAGATTGCGACGGCGATATCAGAAGAGTACGGAGATTAATTTTTGCAAATAAAAGAGCCGCATAATGAACTATCGCAATCATCCAATAGTAGAAGGTTTGAGGGTAAATGAAGACGGAACTTCAATTATTTATAAAGGTGAAGCTTTAGTGTCAAAGACCTATGAACGTAAAAATAACAGCGTACCAATGGAGATTGTCGCGGTTGGTTATAAAACGGTAACTGTGATGCGCCTTGTTTGCGAGTGTTGGCACGGAATGTCGAAAAATCTTGACTATGTGGTTAAAAAAGTTAATCAGACGGCAGGAAATCACTATTCAAATTTGTGTTGGTCAGTTCAAGGCACAGGCTTTAGTCACAATTCGCCGGGAATAAACACCAAACCAAAATTTACAGAAGCTCAGTTTAAAAAATTACTCGCCGAAAAATCACCAACCGAAACATTACAGGCTTTTTTAAAACGAAAAAACGTGAGTAATAAAGCCTATTACACCGCCAAAAACAGATATGAGTAAAACAGGAAGAGCCTATTCCATGTCAAACGTTTATGCTAAAAAATTCAATCCTCTAAATCTTACAGGTGAATGGGAGCAAACACTTGGAAAACCTGACAAAGCTTTTTCGGCTATTCTTTTTGGAAATACTTCGAATGGAAAAACCGAGGCCGCGATCAAGCTGGCAAAAGAGCTTACGAAATTTGGAAAAGTCGATTACAATTCATTGGAGCAGGGTTTATCGTCCACCATGCAAAACGCATTAAAACGAAATGATATGGAGAATTGCGAGAACAGTTTTCGCCTGCTCGACAGAATGCCATTTGATGAATTGATCGCACGATTTTCAAAGCCTAAAAGCGCCGATTTTTTGTTTGTCGATTCGGTGCAATACACGAGAATAAACAAAGCACAATACTATCAGTTAAAGGAGTTGATGCTGGCAAAAGGAAAGGGAATAATTTGGATTAGTCAGGCAAAAGGTAAAAGCCCGAAAGGATCATTGGCGGATGATATTTGGTATGATGTCGATGTGAAATTGTGGGTAGAAGGTTTCCGGTTGTTTCCGGACGGAAGATTAAATGGCGGTGGCGAAATTTTCACCGTTTGGCCACAAAGAGCCGCGAAATATTGGAAAGAAATAATTTAAAAATAAAGGCATGACTACAATAAAACCGATCAACGAATTAATAGGCATGACGCCTGAGCAATATGAAAATTTCATTTTAGAAAGATACATGCGTTGGTGTGAATCAAAATGCGATCCGAAACACCCGGATGACTTTCAGAAGTTCCTCGCAAACAAATCGCTCTCGAGCTGGTTTATCGATGAATACGCACGGCTTGAAAGTGAGTTTGCAAAAATGGTAGCCAACACGCATTCATACTTAAAGCTGCCGCAAATAAAGTCGCTTTACAGCACGATCACTGTTCAAGCCTACGAGCATTATCCAAAGCCCTTAATTGAGGCTGCCCGAAAAATCAAAATCATCAACAATTTAAATTAAATGAACACAGAACAAATCCTTGAACGCCTCGAGCTGCTCTTTACAATTCTGCAATACACCACAATCAAAACCGATGTGCTGACCGCTGGCGAAAGAATCTGCATAAATATGGAACGCGCATCGCTCTTCGAGCTGCTCGATTTTAACGCCGGGCTTCGTGAAATGGCAGATTGCCGGAACTACAAAGTATCACCCGAAATAGAAAAGAAAATACAATCGAATATCAACACAATTAATTTATCAAAATAAAATTTATAATGGAAAACACACTCGACATCAAAAAATTATCATCAGCGGATCGCAAAGCACTACAGGCGCAAATTAAGGCTGAGGACAAAGCCGAAAAAGAAAAGCGTCAAGGCGATATCGCAACCTTAAAGGAACTGTCAACGCAGTTTGTAGAAGCCAACATCGACACATTGATCAGTCAACAAATGGACGTTGAGAAAATTGTAAATAACGTTTTTGCTGGTTTCACTAACATCTTGAAATTAAAAGCGGACATATACGGTCTTGATCGATTAGAACAGGAAAGCCACACTGTAACGCATCCTGAAGGAAAATGTAGTGTTACGATTGGCTATAACGTCAATATTTCGTTTGATGGAACTGAAAGCGCGGGAGTGCAAATGGTCACGGATTACCTCGACGCTCTTTCCGGTGACACAGAAAACGAAAATCTGCAAAAACTGGCGATCGCATGCAAGTTGCTGTTGAAACCGAACCTTAAAACCAACATGCTTAACCCAATCAAGATCATCCAGCTCAACGAAATGCGAAGTACGTTCAACTCGCCTGAATTTGAGGAAGGTCTTGACATCATAATCGCCGCACAGCACCGCGTAAAAGGTAGCAGCTTTGTTAGCGGTTGGAAAATGATAGAAGTTGCCGAGAATCGCACTAAAAAGCTTGAATTCAGATTTTCAGTATAGCATGATCACGCTGCATGATATTGAAAAGCTCCTTACAATTTTGGGTTTGATTGTCGGAGCAATTTTAGCGCTACCATTTGCCGGATTGCTGGTAGTCGTTTTCAGCAAATGGTTTGCTGACAAAATGGAAAAACTCAACCACATAAAGTAATCAACGATAGTTAAGTTGGTGACCCGGGTTAATCGTAAAAGCGCAAGCTTGCGGGTTCGATTCCCGCCCCGGGAGCAGACATTACCAAATACCACACTGTGTCAAGTCCCGGAAGTGTGTGAGCGGAGCAAAAGGCGCGGCCTTGCGGGTTCGATCCCCGCTCCGGGTACAAATATTAAAACTTATAAAAATGGCAGTAGAAACTAAACAAGTAAAATTCACATTAATACCGCTCGACGAATTGTGCAAAGATGTTGTAAACATTGTCGATGACAATACTTACAAGCTTAAAAGAGCAAAATCCCCAATGTCAAAACGTCAACTGCAACGCACGCAAGATTTATTGTGTAGCATGTCCTTTCACTTAGAAGCTTTAAAAAAAATTCAGAATGACAGCAACTAAACCACTTGTTTACACAGGCACAGGCAGCGCCATCGACAATTACAAGTCGGAACAGCCGCAAAGCAATGAAAATTGGGGATTATTTAAAAAAACAAATATCCAACACATGCAGATATTATCGCTCATGCGTAGTGCGAAATGGACGGTAAAACATGAAAAATACGGCGACGTTGCAGACCTCGAAAGGCTAAGTGATTTCCTGAAAAGCGACAAATCCCCGGTTAAAAAGCCATTGCTTGAAATGGATAAGGCTGAACTCTCAAAAATCATTATTGCAATTGGCGGCGTAGTCGCACACAAATACAAATAAATGGGTGACAATTCTACACAGGCGGTAATAATTCAAATGTTGGTTATTGTCACAATTACTTTCATAGCTGGCTTTCTCTTAGGATTTAATGCGAATTCTAACCCAAAGCGAAAAAAGAAAAAAAGCAAATTTCCAAAATGCACTTGCCGAGACGTAAACGAGTGCGAAACGGGGTGCATTGCTAAACACAGATTTTCAAAAAATCATTAAAATGAAACACCTGCTTAAAATTTACTACCTCGTTTTAGGGCTTTGTGAGCCACGAAATGAATGTCCGCATAAAAACACCCACACATATACCGAAGCGATCGTTACGTGCGAAAAAACAACGGTTACGTGCTTAGACTGTCGTCGAACTATTTCAACAATAATGGACTGCTGAAACTCAAACACTATGATAATTGATTTAAAACTTACAAAGCCAAAATTTTTAGTGCTGGCATCACTCTTAAACATGCTCGATTTAGCGCCGCCACCTAAAACGCAGGAAAACAAAATGATCAAAAGCGCGATGAGCCGAATAACGGTAAAAGTCAAAAAGAAACAAATCGAGCTTGAAAGCGATCGCAATCTCTTTAACGAGAAAATTAAAGTTAAACTTTCTCTTGAGTATTTCGAAGCCTATTATATCGATGCGTTTATTGGAATTGTCCGAGCAAACCCGCAGGCTTTTCCAGTCCAATTTAATGACTACGAACAAAATGCACTTTTACAAATATCAATCGAACTAAACCAAAAATTATCATGAAAAAAGGAACTATCTACATCTCCGGAAAAATTACCGGACTGGATTATGAGGAATCTAAAACCAAGTTCGCAACCGCCGCAGAAAACCTAAAAGGACAGGGCTGGGAAACAGTCAATCCAATGGAGCTTGTGACTGATCCGGAAACGCCGTGGCCGGAAGCAATGGAAATTTGCATGAATGCGCTGCCAAAATGCGACGCGTTGTATGCGCTGCCTTGCACCGTTGATAGCAAAGGCGCACAAATTGAACTTGACTGGGCGCTTCGCCACAACCTTGATATTTATTACGAACTCCCAAACGTCGAAGCCGATGAACCTATACACGACCTACACAGTACGAAGTAAAAACAGTACGAATGTTTGGCAGTTTAAATACCATTTAAACGGCACTTTAGCGGCCTTTGAAATACTCGAAGGAATGTTCGACCAAGCGCAAATAGAATGGTTTTTTATCAAAGGCCGATTTCCATATTTAGAAGATCATGTCAAGCATTGGAAATTGAAGCTGCAAAAGAATTTTGAGATCGAAGTCGGTGAGCCGGATTTATCGTTTGATCATGCGTGGCTGGTTTATGATTACCGAGTCGGAAAAAAAGAAGCAAAGTCGGCGTTTGACAGGCTTACAAAAGCAAAAAAAATACTGTTTTTTATGTCTTTGCCAGCCTATAAAAAGTTTCTCGGTCGAAAAGGTACTGCTCAGCTTTACATGTCCAGTTACATAAATGGCGAAAGATATAACGATGAATTTCACAAAATAAAATAATGATAACAGTCAATTCAGTTTCGGGAGGTAAAACAAGTTCTTACATGGCGATTCATAATCCAGCTGATGTAAACATATTCGCATGCGTTTGTATCGATTACCACAAAGCTGCGCCAAAAGACCCAGCCATCTTAAAATACGCGCTCGAAAAACTGGACGGTAATTTTATTGCAAGTGCAGAACGTCAAAAAACATTACGCGTTTTGATGGATTTAGAGCAGATTTTAGGAAAAGAAATTGTTTGGGTTCGTGGTAAGTCTTTTGATCAAGTAATTGACGAAAATTCGGCTCTTCCAACATGGGCGCGTAGATTTTGTACAACAGAAATGAAGATGATACCGATTTTCGAATATTTATTCCCTCGATACGGTAAGACAATCCACAATATTGGTTTTAGAGGCGACGAACCGGAACGAATTTTAAAAGGTGGTAAACAGCGAACTATTGAACGCCCTATTTCATGCGATAATTTTGGAATGAACCATCAAAAGTGGGCTGAATTTGATTGGCAAATTAAGCAGTTCCCATTAAAGACAACTTTTCATTATCAGATCAGATCATGGTGGATCAAAAATTTTCCCGAGGTAGATTTCCCGTGGGATTCAAATTGCGCAGGCTGCCATCATAAGCCAAACGAAGTAATTAAAAGAAATTATGAAGAAGACCCTGAAATTTTAGAATGGTTTGCAATGCAAGAAGATAAAAAACTGCGACTTGACAAAAAAAACGTAACCTGGCACGACGATAGAATAACATATTGGGAAATTTTTAAAACTGAATATTGGAACTTATTTTCGGAGGTCAACGATTTCACAATGTGTAATTCAGGTGGTTGCACCGACTAAATAATAATTATATGCAAACACTACATTTAACAGTAACAAAAGAATGGTTTAACCTGATTTTAGCAGGCGAAAAAAAAGAGGAATACCGTAAAAAAACGCAATGGATCGTATCACGTCTTTGGAAGATCACAAAGGAAAAATGGAGCTTGAGAACTGGCCAACAGATCAGCGCGGAAATTTACAAAAACAGGCACTACGACCAAATTTGTTTCGTGAATGGATACGGCAATCACAGGCCATTTATAATAGTCGAATTTCTCGAACACCTTGAAAACCTTGAACCGTGGGTTAAACTCTATTCAAATGGGAGTACGGTACAAATAAACAGAACAGATTTAGTAATACGGTTTGGCAAAATTATCGAAACCGGAAACCTTGAAAATTTAGCAGCATGATAAAAAAAATTAAGCGAATGCTCGCCTTTATGCTTAAAGATGAGCTAATCGAGCTGATCGAAATCAAAGATCGTCGAATGATTGAACAAATTAGAATTGATCCAATTGAATTTGATTTGATTCGGTTGGATTACACGATCGCAGACTACGAGCTTTTAGATCAGTATAAGTATGAGGAGTCACTCCACAAGGCAAAATTAAAGCTTGCAAAAGAGATCGTCGCGTCAGATGCTATACAAGTTATGACCCGCGAATTAATCGAACCCGAATTTGCATACCGTCGCCAAATGACACTTTTCCTGAGAATTCAAAAACCGCGAAACTAAGAAAAATTTATCGGGAATGATTTTATAAATTGAAACGAGTTCGGCGGTTAAAGTAAGGATTATTATAACTGCCTAAATATTTCTGAACGTCCCAATACACATTTCCTACGGCCGCGACCGCATCTAAAATTTGCTGCTCTGTAACCTTTAATGACATTGCAAGATTTCGAACCTCGATAAAACTATTTATATCGACCGTCCGAACTTTTCCTTTACGTTTTTTGCTACTCATGGCTATAAAACTTTGACACTCAATTAAAATTACAAAATTAATAATTACAATTCTGTTAAAAATGATACAACAAATTGAACAAACAAAAACATTTCAATCGCTCGAACCTATGTCGAAGCAGTTGGCAATTAAACGAGTAAATCGCCTTCAAATCGAAGATGCCATTATTCAAGCCCGGACGATGGGAGTAGAAGCATGGAGCGCGCAAACAGGTTTACAGGAACGCTGGAAAAACATAGTAAAAGAAGTAATTGCAAATGAACAGATATAGTGTCGATGACCATTCACACCACGACTATTGGCTACTCAATAAGTTGACTAAACAGTTGTCGCAAAAATTTGAAGAGCATTTAAAATCTTACTTAATACAAAATCTTCGGGAACATGGATTTTATTTTTGTTGTGATGACGAATTTATTGAGTTTTTCAAAAGCAGGGTTTACCGAATCAGCTTTGCCGACAGGCAGAATGAATACTTCTTTTACGTCGATTTTGTAGATGACAGTAACAAAGGCCTTTACATCGGTAATTATTCAACCGAAGTTACCATTGAGCATGAAGCTAATAAAATTACAGCAACAATAGGGAAAACTTTTAAATCGATGATTGCGGAAAACCGTAAGCAAAAATAAAATTTTGAATATAGCTTTGTAAGGTTGTCCGGTACTTGTCCGCAGCTTGTCCAGACATTAAAAAATTTAGACATGAGATATGAACACATTGAAACGGAATCGCTCGAAACCATTTGGCGCGAGCATCACGAAAAAATTGCGCTGATAAATCGAAAACTTCGTCGCCGATTAATTGTGCTTTTAATCGTTTTTGTTATTGTCGAATCGACGATTTTACTAATTTTGGGAAAACACTTATTTATATGACCTTTGACGAATCGCAAAACACAAATGACGAACAAAAAAAACTTTCATGGGAAAGTGTTCAAGTTTTTCTCGACGGCCGTTTAATCCAAGTCAAAGAAGTGAATTTTACACGGCATGTTTCACTAAACGAGTTACAAAATGAATTACAGCGCGCTTTAGACGTAGAAGATTATTTAAAATGTGACGAAATACAAAAGAAGATTGATAATTACAAGATCGAGTTATGAGAAAAATATTTTTATTTATAGCGTTGTTCGCTGCTTATCTTACGAATGCGCAGGATGCCGAAACACTTTACAAAAAGGCAAATGAACAATTTGAAAGTAAATTGTATCGGAAAGCTGTCGAAACTGTATCGCAGGCCATAGAATTAAATCCGACATCTTTAGAATATCGATGGTTACGCGTCCAGTCTTTAATGACTTCACACGCAGGTGAGCCGGAATTTACTAAAGCGCTTGCCGACCTGAATGTTATCAAGGAAAACGAGAATACAGAAAAGCTATATCGTGCGATCGGAAACGTCGAGAATTATTTGGCGTCATACTTTGATCACGACGTACACGATTTTTCACAAGCAAAGGAACATTACAACCTTTCAAAATCGGCCTTTCAAGCCGCAAAAAAAGTAAGCGGCAATAATGAATACGATTATAAGATTAAGGACGCAGACACGGCTTTAAATGACTTACAGGCAAAAAAATAACCACTCAATCCGAGTGGTTTTTTTATGTCAAAAAAAATTATAATTTTGTCCTCGATGGCAGCCAAACAAACAACCCTACGCTTGCATCAGGACATAAAGAAAGATTTCGAGAAATTAAGTAATGTTCGAGAGTTTAATGTTCGAAAGTTTTCCCCTGAATATATCCTGAATGCCTTAGCGGTCAAATACTACAAATCCCCAAAAACCATTGAAAACATTGTTTTCGATAAGACCGCTATTGCCGTCAGTTTAAAGGCTCAAATGTCCTTATTTACCCAACCGGAATAATGTAACGGTTTTCGGCCTTCGGTTCAATTTCCATTTCCCCAAAAGTACCTTCAGCAATTTGCGGCGCTGCGCTGTAATCCATAAGCGTACAATTATACACCACATTAAAAAGGTTGCCAGCTCCGCCAGTATCGACCGGGCTAAAAGATACACGCGACATCGAGCTGTAACTTTTGCCGCTGCTCCCGTGAAATATTTGGTTGATCTGATCCAGTGTGTCTAAAAAGTCCAAAGCTTCTGCCTGATTGTACGCTCCTTTGTAAGTGTCAAGGAAAGTTTCATAAAACAGGAAAATGTCAACCTGAATAACTACGGCCTGAACGTTCCCGCCAATATCTTTCATGTTGTTACTGCGGAATGCTAAGAAAACGGCAGGCGCTGGAAATGGGTGTTCGCTCTCGAGGTTATAAACTTGCGAGTTCCACAGGTCAACCCATTTAACGCTGTCAATTTTTGACGATACCTTTTCCGACAGCTCGATGTATAATTCTTTAAAATTTTGCATTTTTACTCTTGTTTAAATCGTTTTTCAACTTCTTTTAAAAGCCAGGTATCTAACCCGTCCATCATTTGTTTACTCGCGCCGATAAATTGCCGCTTTGGATATTTTGTGTCCATCTTCCGCGTGTGCGCTTTGACCTGTTCGCGCTTTCCTTTTCGCGTCCTGTGATGCGCCCGTACGTTTTGGATCACCCGCATGCGTTCGCCATTATTGTGAAGCCCGGCGTAAGGAGCATGCGTTCCAAATTCGATGTTTCGCTGTGTTTCTCCCAAAACTTGCAAGCTTTTACGCAAAAAGGCCGTGTCGATCAGGATTGCGCCACCCGATCGTCTATCCGGCTCTTTTCTTTTTTCCCATGCCTGAAAGGAAGCATCGGTGAAACCCTGATTTTGGAAACTGTCATCGAACCATTGCAAACAATAAACCTTTGCATATCGCCGGATTTCCTTTTTAATGGATTCGGCAATTGCTAAAAAATCAGGCGGTTGTATTGTATTCATAAAAAATTATTATATTTGTACCGTTGGCGCGGGAGCAATCCCAAGCCATTACCTAAAAGCCGGTTCTTACGAATCGGCTTTTAGCTTTTCTAAAACTGGCATCAGCTCCTTTTTTACTATGGTTTCGCGATCTACTTTCACCGCTTTTTTTCCATAGACAAAAATCAACTCTTTAAAATGCTGGCCGCGCTTTTCATTGATGTTACTCAAGACCCAGCGGTTTACTTGCGACAAATCCAAATTTTTGAACGACTTTGTAAAATCGAAAACAATACTTTCAAGATTCTGTTTTCGCGCAGCATCAAAAGCGTTGTTTATCGCCTTGTAATTTTCATCCTTAAACTGCGATTTTAAATCGCTGATATTGCCGTTGATCAGATACTCGGCATTCTTTTGGCCTTTGGCGATATTGGTGTCAAGGTGCGGCCTGATCTGAACGCTAAGCTTCAACGCTTCGGTGATCACAATTGCGGTCGTTACATTGGCTTCAAGGTCTTTCGGATCGGCGTAAATGTTTGCTTCGACTTTGCTGCCGTTTTTGGCTTTGTGTACCAGTTCATGCGGTGCGTTGAGCTTCGATAATTCGATGTTTCTGGTCGCGTCCGGATTTCCTGCAGCAAGTTTAAAGAATGTTCCTTTTTTGGTGAATATTTCTTTGTCTTTGCCAACGTTTCCTTTGAACTGAACAGGCGGGAAATCGTCTTCGTCGTAGTCGTTTTCGTCTTCGCCAGTCGCGACCACGTCGCAACGACAGCGCCAGTCCAGAGGCGGGTAATATTTTGACCAAAACGGGTCGTTTATCGGCCGCACGATGCCGTTAAGCTTTTCGTGTTCCGGCCGCACCCTGTCATCTCCAACGGTTCTAAATTTCAGGTTTGGAAATATGTCGGCCGTTTCAAGTAATCGCTCCCATTTTTCTGCCATTTGTGCGGCCGTCCGAGCCGTCTGCCATTCGGCTTGCAAATAATTTTCGTTGTATTGGCGATTAAGCTTTTTAGCGTAAACTGCAAATTCATTAAATGGCCGCAGTTTGCCGTCTTTGTCGTAAAGCAATTGATTGAGCGCCTCAAGCTGAGCGTATGTTTTCGCACCCGAAAAGGCATATATATTTTTTTTCAGCTCGATCGGCGTTGACCCTTTTCCATCGGCTGGGAATTTAACCCAGTCTTTACCGTAACCCTTGCCAGCGCCTTCAGATAAATCGGCGTATGTTTTTGTAATAAGTCCTTGGCTTAAATCCGAAGCTTTCAATTTTCCGGAGTGCAAGTCTGCGGCCAGCTGGTCGATGAGTTTGTCGTATCCGGATAAATCGATCGCGACAGGATCACTCACACATATTTCACAGCCGCAATCCCCGGCGTGGTAACTGGCATCGATCTCACGAAAGATGGCCGTTATTTCTTCACTTCGCTTTTTTTTTTAGCTTCCTCATCGACTGGCGGTGTCGGGGCAAATGTATTTTGCTTTTGTGATAGGATTTTAAAGCCCGTTTTTTGGCTGATTTCCTCGACGTCAAGCTCGAAGTTTTGCGACAGGATTTGTATGAGTTCAGCAACTTCTTTTGCCGACTGGCTTTCGGTATTATCCCACTCAAAGTAATGGCCTTTTAAAACTGAATATACCGGACTGATTTTTTGAAGCCGTGGAAAAAGCTGCTCGTTGATCACGTTTTTCAATAACAGCTTATCGCTTTCAAATCGGTCTTTTGCAAGTCGAAATTGAATTTCTGAACTACCGACAAAGCTCTTTTCATCGGTAAGTCCGGAACCGCCTAAAATACGTTTTGAAATCTCACTATTTGCCCGGTCGATTAATTTGTCAAAATTGTCAGCGTTGCCGCCTTCGCTTTTTCCAATCTCAAATTTTTCCTGACCACGGCCAACCATAAAGCCGTTAGATTTGAACTTCGAAGCAGCCGTAAACAATTCTTTAAGCCGTGCATCGTCTTCGCGGTCGGTAGTGATAAAAAGCGCCGGAACGCCGTATTTTTCAATATAGTCAAGCCACGATCCGAAGCCTAATTTTTTAGCCAATATGATCGGCGCCAAATCGGCAAGCATGCCGAGGTCTTTGTCTTTTCCAACCTGAATATAGTAAGGTTTGAGCGCGCCTTCTTTGTATGGCCATCCGTTACTGTCGCCCGGGCTTTTAGTGATAATACCTTTTTTGGTATTAAAATGTGGGCGTGGTATTTCGTCAACCGAAGCAAGTTCCTTCGTATCAGGATCAAGGTCAAACAGCTCTAAAAGTTTCGTGCCTTCAGTTCTCGTTAGCAAAGTCAGCCGGATAAACTCTTCAAACCAAGTCCTTTCAAAAAGCCAGGTTAAATCTAAGTTTTCGTCACCGCTTTCATTGGTAATTTTATACGGCGATCGCTGCGCGAACAAAATACGGCTGTCAATAACGGATGCTGTATGGTTATCAAGCAACAAATTCCTTATAAGTTTTGTAAGTCCGGTAAAATCCGGCTCATCGGGATCGGTTGCTGCTGCAATTGATCCCGACCACTCTTTTAAGGTTTGGCGCTGCATTGAAACCGCTTCGTATTCAAGTTGCTGCGATGGCGCTTTTTCGCCTTTTGCAACCGAAGCTACGCGCAATTTCCACGGAGCGGCATTCATTAAAACGCTGTTTTCAAATCTGCCGTAAATTTCTTTAAAAGGATTTTTCATATATAGAAATCTTCATTTGTATTATTGCCATAAAGCGTGTTGCTGTTTACACCGTTTCCGGATTCGTCTACTGGAAGCGGAAGTCCGTTTAAGGTGATGCGCCCGGTCGCAATTTTTTCAAGTGTTGACATAACTCGGTCGCGTTCCTCTTTCAAATCGGTAGTGACTTTCCTCGGGGCATTCCTGCGGATAATTCCGTACAAAACCAAAGTCGCCAAAATGTTTATAAGAATTTCGTCTTTGATCGGATTAGTTTCGTCAAAAATTGCAGCGACATTGTAGCGGCTGGCGATCAAGCTTTTTATGATCCCGATTTGCTTTGCTTCAATATCGTCAAGTATTTCAGTATCGTTTTCCGAACTTTCATCGATAAATCGCTCAAATGAGAGCGAAATGAGATCGTCTTTATCTATGTATTTCATTACATGTAGTGGTTATTTGATTCGTATTGTCCGCTTTGCCAATCGCCTGATTTGCCGCTGGAAATTGTAATGTGTTTTGCAAGAAAGCCGATCGCTTCTGCATCGGCATCGGGCGCATCGTCTTTGGTTGTATATCCGGGCGCAATTCCGAAAAGTTGCTGCATTCCGACATCAGTATCGCCGTGGCTTTTTAATTTGTCACTATACCAAATGCGGCCGTTTTGGTAGCGGCTTTCAAGCTCGAAAATAATTTTATCGTATTTTTTTCGCTTGTTGTATTGCAATGTGATGTTGAGCTTTACATCTTCCTGCTCTTCGACCTCTTTGATTGTGCGCTTAACTTCATCATTCCAAAACTGCGCTTCTGCGCGCCAAATTACTGTTACGCCTTGCGGTAAGCTTTTTTGAAAGTCGCACATCCATTTTACGGCCGGAGCCATTTTCGATTGCTTTACAAAACAATCGATTAGAGTAAAATCCTGTTCTTTCAGACCCCAAACCCTGACCGCGTTGAAATCAGAAGTTTCACTTCCGGCGTATGCAATATCCCAATGCGCTGAAATCACTTTATAGTGATCAATCCTTATCGGTTTTCGCCATTGGATGTAATCCATTTTAAAGACAATGCCGCCTTTTAATTTCGGCTGGTGATTATATTCGGCATGAGCGGATGAAACGCCCATTTTCTTTTCTTTGGCTTTGTAGTAACCCGGTTTGTATTTCTCCGTCCAAGTTGCTTCATAAGTTACCGGATCGTAAGCCCTGACCTCGTGTACGTACCAATCGGGATGTTTTGCCGACAATGTTCTTATGTACATTTCGGGCGCAAACCAGTTGTTTGAAATTGTCATACGCTCTTCATCGCCGTCCATCGAAGGCAGTAATTCCTCTTCGATGTAGCTTACCATTTCGGCCTGACGTTTCGCGTTTTTGATGATCTCTTTGGTTTCGGTATCATCAATATTGAATTGTTTTGGCCTTTTCGTACCAACCCTTAGACCACGGCAGCTTTGGCCGAAACCGAGCGCCTGACCGATGAAGCCACCTTTTGTAACCCAAAGCGATTCCGTCCAGCTTCCCAATGTGGCTTGCTCACCAAAATCGGCAATAATCTGCGGGTTGGCTTCGAACTCAGCGCGAATGTCTTCAAGTAATCTGATTGCCCGTTTTTCTGATGAACCGATAAGTACAAAATAATTGTCGCCTTCATTGAGCCATAGCCAAAAAGGAATAATGACATTATTCCAAACGGACTTTGCGAGGCCGCGACCCCACTTTGCAAAACCGATAAAGCCTTTGTCTTTTAAAACCTTGTTTGCCCAATAAATATGAAACGGCGCACATTTGGCCGTCGCATAATGCGGAAAGTATCGTTCCACACAATATTCAACGTCCTTTTTGGCGCGTTCAATGTTGCGCTTTTGCTCTTCGGGCGTTTCGTATTGGTAAAATGATTTGCTGGACGATGCAATGAGCTCGAGCTTCTTTTTGTACCGCTCGACATTTATTTTGTCCTGTTTTTTCATTAACCCCGGATTACGTCATTTTTCGACGTGTGATTGATTCTATTTTGGCCAAAGTCGAAAAACATGCCTGTGATCACTTTAACGCGCCACCTGCCGTCGCCGAGCTTTTTGCCTTTTACGACGTCGCCGATTTTGTGCGCAGCTCCTTTACGAAGCAAGTGAGCGCCGATTTCCAAATAATACTGTTGTTTTGAGGCTTTGTTGATCATAAGCCCGAGAATGGTTTTAAATAGTTTCATATTATCCAAGTTTTTGTGCTACGTTTTGTAAATGGTATTTTTGAAAATCAAGGCTCTTTAAGTACAGGTCTTTATCAAAATTTTGCATTGCCTGAAACATATCTTCCATTACTTCGAGGTATGTAGAAAGTGACACTTTGAAATTTTTTTCGAGCTTTTCAAGAGCCTTTTGATACATCCCGACTTCCTGAGCGATCCGTGTAGATTCTTTTTTAAGTAATAATTCGGCTGGTTTGTCGCCGCAAGCTTGCGCGATCTTTATTTCATCCATAACAGCCAAAGCGCTTTCAGTAAGTGCGCCAATTACTTCTTTGACCTTTTCGGCACGATTAGCGGTATTGTTAATTCTGGCATCGCGCAGTTCTTTCCATTTGCCTTTATTGACCCAAACGCTCACCGTCTTTTCAGTAAGCCCCAATTCAAAGGCGATTTCATTTTGCGGTTTTAGAAGTTCGATGTAGTATTTTTTTGCTACTTCCTGCTCTTGTGTTTTTGCCATTTTCTACAATTTATTACCATTTCGATACTGCAAAAATGCCAACTTATTGAAGCAGAAAAAAAACATCTTCCCGTAACAGTCCCGCACATTAACCGCTTTAGTATGAAATACATACTAATGCGGGAAGCCAATTTTTTTGCGCTTCAAAATCTCCCAAAATTTGCAACCTCAAGGATCAGTAATCCAAACAAAAACCAAATGAACAGAAGAGTATTTTCGGCACTAACGGCATCATTAATAATTGCGTTTAGCGGCCTAAACATCACGGCACTCGCAGAGCAGTATCCATTACAAATCACCGCACAGGCAAACAGTAATGATGTCGCCGAAATACGCATTTCAGGTGTAATCCACCAATGGCAAAATTCATCGGCAGAATTCAAACTTAAAATTGATGAGCTGATCGCCAAAGGCATTAAAGACGTAAAGCTTTACATCAATACGCCGGGCGGTTCTGTTTTCGAAGCAAATGAGATCGCCAACGAGATTAAAAGATTCTCGGGCAAAATTTCAGGTTATGGCGGTGCGCTGGTTGCATCGGCCGGATCATACTTGGCCTTAATCTGTGATTCTTTCGAATTGGCTGATAACGGTCAGTATATGTATCACAAACCGATGGGCTTCATTCAGGGCAATGAGGACAAAGTCGCAGCCGATTTAAAATTGCTTCAAAACCTCACGAATCAGTACCGCACAGCATATTCCCAAAAAACAGGACTTGACGAAGCCACCATTGAGGCAAATTGGTCAAAAGGCGACGTTTGGCTTTCGGCTAAAGAAGCCAAAGAACAGGGCTTTATCACGGGTATTTCAGGCGAAGCCGCGAAAGTTACCGAAGATCAAAAGGCAATGTTTGTCGCTTGTGGCGCTCCTACAATTCCCACACTCACAGTAATTCCAAAAGCAGAATCAAATATGAAAAACCGTAATGAAATCATTGCAAAATTAAAATTGGCCGCAGATGCGACCGATGAGCAGATTTTCGCCGCGTTGTCAACAACCGTCGATCAGAATGCAACCGCGCAGCAAACGATCGAAGCGCAAGCTGCCGCCGCCAAAACAACAGCCGAAACGCTTGTTGATAAGGCAATTTTAGACAAAAAGATCACAGCCGACGTGCGTGAGGAATATGTCTTTCTGGCAACTACCAATTTAGAAAAAACAAAATCGATTTTGGACAAAATGCCAGCGATCAGCAAAGCGTCGGAACATTTGCATACGCCAACGGAAGCGACAGCAGGCCGTGAAAAATGGACGCTTGAAGATTATCAGGCAAAAGACCCGAAAGCGCTTGAAGCTTTGATGGTTTCTGACCCTGATGCATTCGCAAAACTTGAAGCTGAATACTTCGCGAAATAGCATTTAAACAACCTTTAAACACTTTTTAATCTCTATGAAAAACCTCTTTAAATTATTTATGCTGGCGTTACTGATGGTAACTGCGACAGCGGTTGCACATGCAGCTAACATCACGCCGGGTAACGGCATCGCAATGGCCGGAGTTACGGCAGTTCCTTTGCAGTTGAAAAACACGACTGCTGAAAAGGAAATGATCAAAATGCTTCGCCATGCGCACACATGGGTTCAGGAAATCAAATCGAAACAAAACTGGGTAAATCAGGACACGATCAAAATTCCGAAACAAGGCGCAGCCCCAAAGGTTTTGATTGACAACACGAATTACCCGATCGTAAAAAACAGAAGGGAAGATTCTCACGTCATTGTTTCCCTTAACAAGTTCGATACTGAGAACACCATCGTAACCGAAGATGAGTTGTATGCGTTGGCTTACGAGAAAACTTCGGATGTTCAGGTTCAACACCGCGAAACGTTGGAAGATACGACCGCAGAATACGGTCTTTGGGGCTTAGCTCCGCAAGCCAACAGCGAAGCCGACAACTTATTTGTATTGGTGACAACTGGCGAAGATGACGGAACAGGCAGAAAAAGACTGACCTCTAAAGACGTGCGCACCTTGCAATCGAAAATGAATAAGAAAGCGATCGACAGAAACGGCCGTGTATTGATCCTTTGCGATGACCACGTTTCGGATTTATTGGCTGAAGACAAAAATTTCTTTACCCAATATCACAACGCGGTTGACGGTGTATTATCCAAAAGATACTACGGTTTCATCACCTATGAGGATTCAAGGACACCGCAGTATCACGATACTACATTGGCAAAACTGCCTTACGGCTCGCTTACAGTCGGTAGACCGTCATCTGTTGTTTTCCACAAAAATGTAACTGCCAAAGCTGCCGGAACTGTTAAACGTTTCGCGAGAATGGCCGAGGACGATCCGGAAAACAGACAGAATACAATTGGTTTCCAGCTTTATCACGTCATTGTTTCCTACGGCATTGAAGGATCGGCTGCAATCATTTCAGGAAAAGTCTAATCTTTTAAAAAGGCGGCTGCATGCACTGCGCTTCGGCCGCTCCCTTTTGGGGAATATATCATTATGCCATTAGCAAAAGACATTAAAACCATAGTTATTCATTGTTCGGCTGGATTTGGTAATAGGCAGAGTATTGAAGCTTTTTGGAAGTCAAAAGGTTGGAGATCGCCCGGTTATCATCGGTTGATCGAAACCAACGGAACAATCCAAAAACTCGTAAGTTTTGCCGCTTTTACAAACGGCGTTCAGGGTCACAATTCGACAACTTTACACATTTGCTACATCGGCGGTGTTGAAAAGGTCGGTGCGGTATTTAAAGCAAAAGATACTCGGACACCTACGCAAAAGGCGGCAATAATTGCTTGCATTCTCGAAGCCCAAAACTGGCTCAAACAAAACGGCGTCGACACGTCAAAAATCACAATCAAAGGTCATCGCGATTTTAGCCCTGACCAAAACCACGACGGTATTATCGCCTCGTGGGAGCGCATCAAGGAATGCCCGTCATTCGATGCCATACCGGAATATAAATCACTTCAAAAGTAAATTATGAAAAAAGCATGTTTTTATTGGTTTTCCTTTTTGCTCCTCCTTTTGTGGATGACCAGCTGCCGCAGTTCTAAGCCAGCGGTCATTACAGAAAAAACAACCGAAAAAATCACAGAAACCGTACACGATACGATTTTCAAAACCGAAAAAGACAGCAGTTCATACCAAGCTTTACTTGATTGCATTAACGGTAAAGTGGTCGTGAAAGAAGTTAAAAACGCCGCACCCGGCAAACACCTTTCCGCGCCAAAAGTCAAAATAGTCGATAACAAACTCGACGTTGATTGCGAAGCCAGGGCGCAGGAATTATTTGCGAGCTGGAAGTCCAAAGAAACTTTAAAAGACGCAGTCATCGAAAAACCTGTTTTCATTGAAAACGAACTCACCTTTTTGGAAGAGCTTCAAATTTGGACAGGCCGTATCCTGTTCTGCCTCTTAATCCTGATTGTCATTTTCTGGATTGTCAAAAAACAAATCAACGCCTATCGGCTTAAAAACTAATACTATGTCAAAACAAACTTACAGCAACGAAGAGTTGCAACAAATCGCAAAAGACACTTTCGAGCAGTTTCCAGCCGCAAATAAATTATTTGCAACCTCGGACGGCAATTGTTTCTTGAATGAAAATCACGCTGAGCTTCATGCCGGAAAAGACGGAAAAGTATTTCCGTTCGATCGTGAGCCAGCCAAACCCGCAGATGGTAAATCCGAAGAGCCGAAAGGTCTGAATGCACAGGACACCATTAAAGCGATCAAAGCCGTTGAAAAACTCGAAGATTTAGAGCCGTTCAAAGCTGACACCCGCGCTTCAGTTATCAAA
>Ga0247805_1000483_pt1 | contig 20563 bp, 9 predicted proteins | sample UWRJL044104R1_FD_180930 | JGI IMG/M metagenome (GOLD analysis project Ga0247805, IMG submission 180930) | Plant litter microbial communities from Arlington Agricultural Research Station in Wisconsin, United States - UWRJ-L044-104R-1 | ecosystem: Environmental > Terrestrial > Plant litter >... | reverse complement strand
TATGCGGAATACAATTTCACCAAAAGCTTAAAGCTGCGGGTTACCGGCGGTGCCAATCGTTCAGACCAGGTTGTGAACATCTTTAACAATTCGCAGACGCCGCTGGGCAATCCTTTAAGTCCGCAGGGTAAAGGTGGTCCCAATGGCTCTGTGACCAATAATCGAATCAATGATTTGCTAAACGAGAACACGCTTACTTACAATGGCGTAATTGGGAAACACCATAAATTGAATGTATTGGGCGGCTTTACGGTGCAGCAAACTAACTTTAATAATTTTGGCGCTGTCGCATTACAGGTGCCCAGCGAAACCTTAGGAACCAGCGGATTGGATGAGGGAACTTCTTCAACCATTACCTCAGTTACCTCATTAAACCGGTTGGTTTCTTTTTTAAGCAGGGTGAATTATAGTTATAAAAATAAATATTTGCTTACCGCATCCTTCAGATCTGATGGCTCGTCTAAATTTGCACCTGGAAATAAATGGAGTTATTTTCCTTCCGGCTCTATTGCATGGCGACTTACAGAAGAGGATTTTATGAAAAAAATACCTGTAATTACGGATGCTAAATTACGGGCAAGCTATGGCATTACCGGAAACAACCGGGTAAGTGATTTTGCTTATCTGGCCACCCTGGTTTTACCAAATTCGGCAGTTTATCCTTTCAATAACGGCATCAACAAAGGCGCCATCAAAACAGCACTGGGAAACAAAAATCTGAAATGGGAAAATACCTCGCAACTGGATTTGGGGATGGATGTTTCCTTGCTGAAAGACAAACTGTCTTTTACTGCGGATTATTATCGGAAAACAACCTATGATTTATTGCTCAATGCAAATTTGCCCCCAACCGCAGGGTTGCCCAATGCTTTTAAAAATATTGGAAAGGTGCGGAACGATGGATTGGAATTCACACTCAATACTACGAACATCAGCAATACAAATTTCTCCTGGACCACAAATTTCAATATTGCCTTTAACCGGAACAAGATATTGGCGCTGACAGAAAATCAGGAGAACATTTTAACCAACCTGGCCTGGGATGCCAACTATGTCAACACACCACTTTATACAGGCCAAATAGGTCAGCCCATTGCTCAATTCTATGGATACATCTGGGATGGTGTTTATCAGTACAATGATTTCGACAAGTCGACATCAGGGGTCTACACCTTAAAAGCTGAGGTACCCACAAATGGCAATACACGCGGCAGTATTCAGCCTGGTGACATTAAGTATAAAGACATCAATGGTGATGGTGTTGTCAACGCTGACGATCGCACTGTAATTGGCAAACCTTACCCCTTATATACGGGAGGGATATCTAACACTTTCAATTATAAAGGGTTTGATTTGAATGTGTTTTTTCAATGGTCGGCAGGTAATGATCTGTTCAATGCCAACCGCCTGGTTTTTGAAGGTAGTACCCGGCTTGACCAAAATCAATACGCCAGTTTTATAAACAGATGGACTCCTGACAATCAAAATAATGATATGTTCAGGGTTGGCGGACAGGGGCCTTATGCCTATTCGTCCAAGGTAGTAGAGGACGGTTCCTATTTACGCCTGAAAACTGTTGCATTGGGCTATAATTTACCTGCTCCATTTGTTAAAAAAATTAAATTAAAGACATTAAGGGTATACGCAGCTGCGCAAAATATCATAACCTGGACCAATTATTCAGGTCCGGATCCAGAGGTTTCTGCCAGGAATTCTGCATTAACGCCTGGATTTGATTACTCAGCTTATCCACGTGCCAGTACCATAACATTTGGGTTAAACACAACATTTTAATTACGTAAATCATGAGAAAAATCATTTACATATTGATGATCACGGCTATTTTTCCTTTGGCTTCTTGTAAAAAGTTTTTGGATGTAGCGCCAACTGATTTTTTAAGTCCGGTTAATTATTACAGTACGGAACAGGAAGTGGAAAATGCATTGACAGGGGTTTATGATCCACTGGGAAGAGAGGCAATGTACGGCCGGTATTTGTTTACTACGCTGGCCTATGGCAATGACGAAGGATTAAGATCGGCTTCGGCAACCACTACCGGTTTAGAAGTATTTAATTATACGCCATCGGACGGTATTGTAGGAAATTTATGGACTTCCTGTTATCAGGGTATCGACCGGGCCAATGATCTGCTGGCTAATCTGGACAAGCCGAAAATGGACGAGACCAAACGAAACCGGATAAGGGGGGAGGCCCTGTTTTTAAGAGCATACTATTATTTTTTACTGGCTGACAATTGGGGTGATGTACCCTTAAAGCTAAGCCCGACCGTTTCAGCCAGTGATGTAGACATCAAAAGCACCCCTAAAAAGGAAGTCTTTGAACAAATACTGAAAGATATGGAAATTGCCGAGCCATTGGTCAGTACGTCGACGGAATTGAAGTTTAGCGGAAGGGTCTCAAAAACAACCATTGAGGGCATATTGGCCCGGGTTTGCTTAACGATGGCTGGCAGCCAGGTTGATGATCCAGGTAAGCTTAGCGATGCATTAAAATGGGCTGAAAAGGTTCAGCAATCAAATGAACACAGTTTAAATCCCGATTACAAACAAATATTTATCAACCAATCTAAGGATATCTATGACGTTAAAGAAAGCATGTGGGAAATTGAGTTTTATGGTAACGGGATAGGAAGCTATAATGAAACCTCCTGGGTTGGAGTTTGGGGTGGCATATTGGCATCGGGGCCTGATCTGCAAACGCCAGGTTACGGTTATGGTGCATTGTACGCGACCAACAAATTATATAACCTGTATACAGATGCGACCGATGTGAGGCGCGACTGGAACATAGCTCCTTATTATTTCACCACCACCAAGCCAACTAATTTTACAGCAACACAATTGTACAACCGCTATCCAGGTAAATGGCGTAGAGAGTATGAGGTGGTTACGCCAAAAAGCAAAAACACTTCTTCCACAAATTTTCCCGTGTTGAGGTATGCTGATGTACTTTTAATGCTGGCTGAAGCTGAAAATGAGTTGCATGGCCCGACACAAAAGGCACATGACGCTTTGAACGAGGTCAGGGCAAGAGCGCATGCTTCTGAGTTTAAAGGAACAACCTTTATCACAGATAAAATTGTTTTCAGAAAGGTTATCCAGGATGAAAGAGCGCGGGAACTTGCTTTTGAAGCTTTGCGTGATCATGACCTGAGACGTTGGGGCATCATGATCAGTACGATGAAGGATTTGTCAAAGCGCATTACAGAAAGTTATCCGGCAAATTTAAGATTCCTGGCGTTGGCAGGTAATAACATTGCTGACAGGCATTTGTATTTACCTATACCAAGTCTGGAATTGTCATTGAATAAAGCCATTAAACAAAACCCCAACTGGTAAAAGTCGTTAAAAATTAACGATCTGCTCAATAGTATAAACTCAATAAATACAACAAAAATGAAAAATAATTTATTTCTGTTAGGGCTAAGGTATGCCCTGGTGGCAGCCTTGCTGAGCATTTGTTCCTGTAAAAAAAGCGGGGTGATTTCTCAAACCGATGCCGGGAAGGAGCCGGTTTTAAAACAAACCAGTTTAGCGGTAACGCCCCTGGCCACGGTTAATGTTTCCCTGGATATCAGCTCCTCAACTATCGGTGCCCATGTACCCGCTAATTTTGTTGGTCTGAGTTACGAGAAATCTGACCTGATTAACCCAACCTGGCCTTATTTTGATGAAAACCAAAGTGTATTCCTGCAGCTGATTAAAAACCTGAAAACCGGGGTGCTGCGTCTGGGTGGTAATTCCTCGGATAAAATCTTCTGGCAAGATTCGCTAAGAGGCACCGCTACTTCAATTACTTATGTTTACAGGGATGATGTGACAAAACTCAAATTATTTATGGATCGGCTGGGGGCAGACTGGAAGCTGATTTACGGATTAAACCTAGCCAATGATACGGTACATACATCAGAAGTTAATTTTGTTCAAAATCAGTTTGGGACCAAGGTTTTAAGCTTTGAAATCGGCAATGAGCCGGACTTATATCCTCAGAATGGCTATCGGACAACAGGTTATGGTATTGTTCATTACAAACCGGAGTTTGAGGCTGCCTATAATACTTTACATACAGCGGCGCCAACAGCTCCATTTTCCGGACCTACGGTATCTTCTAAAACTGCATGGATTCAAACATTTGCTTTGGATGAGGCCAGCCGGATCAATTTTTTAACCACTCATTATTATAAAATGGGTGCAGCCGGAACAATTGCACAACTGATGCAGTACGACTCAACCCTGGTTTCCCGCTCAGGGATCATCGCTGCGGCAGCTGCAGGTAGCGGCTTGCCTTACCGCTATGCAGAATGTAATTCTGTGAACAATGGTGGCAAAGATGGGGTGAGCAACGTCTTTGCATCTGCATTGTGGGGCGTAGACCTTATGTTTTACCTGGCGCGTAAAGGTGCTATGGGTGTAGATTTTCATGGTGGAAGCAGGTCTTATTATTCCCCGATTTATTACAATGCCAATAATACATTTGCTGTAAAGCCACTTTATTATGGCATGCTGATGTTTGCACTGGCAGATATGAAGCAGTCGTTAACGCAATCCTTAAACCCAAATGGATTGAATATCACAGCATACGCCTTTAAAAACTCGGCGGGTAAAACATGTGCACTGGTCGTGAATAAAGATGCGGCAAATGTGGCCATGTTGACCATAACCCATGCCTCAACCATTTTGTCAGCCAAATTGCATGAATTGGTTACCAGTGCCGCAACACCTTTATCAGCAACAACCGGTATTACGCTGGATGGAGCAGCCGTAAATGCAACAAACGGAACCTGGAATGGCACTGCTGCAACTACCGTTGCCGGTACAGGTACCTCACAAATCACCTTAACCATTAATCCTGCCAGGGCAGTACTTATAGAATTGAATTGATGAATACAAAGAAATTAAATCGGACAATGGGCTACGTATGCATGCTGCTGTTTTGCTTAGCAGCCGGTGTAAAAGCACAGGTTACAAAACCAGCTATTGGTAAAGTGCTTAATCTGGCCGAACAACAATACAAAAGCTATCTGAAGCAATATCCTGATGCTGCGCTATATCCACGCAGTGTAAATAAAGACGGCTCCATCAGGTTGGTTAAGTCTAAAGACTGGACCAGTGGTTTTTTTGGTGGTAATTTATGGTACCTGTTTTACCTGACTGGCAAAGGCAAATGGAAAAATGAAGCCATTAGATATACAGAAACCTTAGAAAACGAAAAATACAATAAAACAACGCACGACCTTGGTTTTGTTTTATACAATACCTTTTATAAAGCCTACCAGACCACACACAACAATCGTTATAAGGAGGTTTTGCTAGAAGCTTCAAAATCATTGTCTTCCAGGTTTAATCCAAAGGTCGGTGCCATCAGATCATGGGATTTCAAGCCTTTTAAATATCCGGTTATTGTCGACAACCTGATGAACCTGGAAATGTTGCTTTGGGCAGCTAAAGCAAGTGGCGATTCTTCTTTTTATCGCATTGCGGTCTCTCATGCGGATGTAGATTTAAAGTACCGTTTCAGACCTGATCACAGTACTTACCATGTACTTGATTTTAATCCTGAAAATGGGGAGCTGATCAAAAAGCAAACTTTTCAGGGCTATGCAGACGGCTCATGCTGGGCCCGTGGACAAGCCTGGGCGATCTATGCTTATACTTTTTTATACCGGGAAACCAGAGATCCTAAGTATTTGCTGCAAGCTGAAGCAGCTGCGGATTATTTTTTGTCACAAACCGATCTTGCTCATGACCCGATTCCTTTTTGGGATTTTAATGACCCTGAAATTCCAAACGTGTCAAAAGATGCTTCAGCAGCAGCTGTAGCTGCATCCGGCTTACTTGAATTGAGTACTTATTTGGGCACAAAAACAAATTATTATGACAGGGCGCAGGCCATATTAAGTGCTTTGTGCACAGATGAGTATCTGGCGAAGGCTGGAACGAATCAGTATTTTTTGTTGAAACATAGTACTGGACACCGCCCGCATCAAGACGAGGTCGATGTCCCGCTCATTTATGCAGACTACTATTTTTTGGAAGCACTTTACCGGTATCAGCATTATAAAAAATGAAAGCAATCCATGTTTTTTTATATTTATTAATTTCCAGTTTTCTGCCTTTAAAGGTATGTGCACAGGATACGTTCGCCGGCAAAGCATTGAATTGCGATGCTTTACGAATTAAATGGAGTGATTTTTTAATCGGCGGAAAGTACAATCCAAACGATCCGCTGATCAAAAGTAAACTTGCCACGATCGATAGAAATTCGCTTGCTTTCTGGAAAAAAGGCTTTGTTAGCGATACGGTTAACCGGAAAACCTTGTGGTTGGATCTGAAGTACGACAAATCTGCCGACATGACAACAAGCTATACCAGGCTATATGGTATGGCCCTTGCTTATTGCTCTCCCGGAGCTGTCGGTTATCACAATCCCCAACTGAAGCATGATATTCTATCTGCATTGGAATGGCTCTACACCAGCAAGTATAATGAAAATACAGTTGTCCCAAAAACTGGAGGGAACAACAATTGGTGGGACTACTGTATTGGTAGTCCGGAAAAGCTAAACAACATCATGGTGTTACTTTATGATCAGATCAGTCCCCGGTGGCGTGCTGCATATTTACGTGCCATACAACATGCGAGTCCGGTTGTTGATGGCTATACAGGTGCCAATTTGGTTTGGATTAGCCGGGTAATCGCGATCTCGTCGATTGTAGCACACAATCCATCAAAAGTAGTGTATGCCATCAATGCCTTAAATCCGGTATTTAATGACGTGACTCAGGGTGACGGATTTTATAAGGACGGCTCATTCCTTCAGCACAATAAGCATCCTTACTCCGGTGGTTATGGAGTTAACTTGTTGTCTTCCCTTGCCGAATTGATGTATCTGTTTCCTGAAATCCCAGCGGTTATACCCGAGTCGAATAACCTCTATCATTGGGTTTATGATGCTTTTGAACCGATCACATATCGTGGAGGAATAATGAGTGCCGTTATGGGGCGTGAAATTGCACGTAGCAATACCAGCGAACACAGCAAAGGCAAAGCATTAATTGAAGCATTGATCCTCCTTGCCCCCCAGGCGCCTGCAAAAGAACGGGAGCGCTTAAGGTCTATTCTGAAAAGTTACTTGCTGGAAGATGGAAGTAATTTTGGTTTTTCGTCCATTATGCTTACGCAAATGGCATTAGCGATCATGAAAGATCAAACGATTGTACCGCGTGGCAGTTATATTACGTACCGGCAACTGGCTAACATGGATAGGGCCGTGCAGCAGGCAGGTCACTATGCCTTTATGCTGAGCATGCATTCCAGCCGCATTTACAATTTTGAGTCCATTAATCAGGAAAACTTAAAGGGCTGGCACCTGTCTGATGGCATGACCTATCTTTACAATGCAGATCAAAAACAGTTTGAAGATAATTTTTGGAGTACGGTAGACTACCAGCATTTACCTGGAACTACTACCGTGGAGAACTCCACAGCCCTGACCAATAAAGTCAGTAACAAAAGTTGGGTAGGTGGCACTGCGATGCAGGGTAAATACGGACTAAGCGGAATGGATTTATCTCCCTTCGGAACCACCCTTTCGGCCAAAAAATCCTGGTTTATGTTAGCTGATGGAGTGGTTTGTTTAGGGGCGGGTATCACCAATCTTGATGATAGAAATGTATGGACCACCATTGAACAACGTAAGCTCAGTTTAGAGAACAGGAATACATTTACCGTAGATGGCAAGATTTTACGGGACGATTTTGAGGTTACTGATCGTCATGTAAACTGGGCACAACTGTCAGGGAATGTAAAAGGTTCAGATATTGGTTATTACTTTCCGGAAGGTCTACAACTGCGCATGAAACGCCAGCCTCAAAGCGGCAAATGGAGTGAGGTACGAACCGGAACAGACAGCACGCTAAAAACACGGCATTATTTAACTTTATGGCAGGTACATGGCCACCCTCAGGTAGATGGCAATGGTGCTGAAAATAAATATGCTTATGTGCTGTTGCCAGGCTATAGCGCCAAGCAAGTTAAACAGTTCGCCAAATCTCCATCCATACAAATACTGGAAAATACGGCAAGGGTTCAGGCAGTAAAAGATCTGAAGCTGGGGCTGACGGCTGCTAACTTCTGGCAAGATACTTTAACAGCTGTTTTAATTGACCATAAAACATATTTAACCTGTGATAAAAAAGCCGCGGTAATGGTGATGGAAAATAAAAACGGCATCCATGTTTCTTTATCAGATCCCACGATGCTTAATGAAGGACTGATTCAGATACAGCTCAACAGACCGGTTTCTGGTCTTGTGACTTCCGATCCCGGAATTACCATCAAGCAGCTAACACCTGTACTCCAGTTTTCCATAGATGTCAAAGGTTTGAGCGGGAGGTCTGTATCTGCAACATTTAAACCCTGATTTTTAATTTAATCCATAGACATGAAAATTTGTATGTTAACTATTTTACTGTTCATTGCCTGTATTCCATGTGGCCTTGCACAGCAACCCATATTGCTGTATCCTGATGGTGTACCCAATTCAAAAAAAACACCAGTAACCTATGTTGAGGTCAATGAAAACAATAAGGTTGGATTTGTTAGTATTCCCACCCTCACACCCCTTTTTCCAGAAAAGACCAAAGCGAATGGCACAGCGGTTATCATCTGTCCGGGTGGTGGCTATGCCCGTTTAATGATAGAGAACGAAGGTTATGAGATTGCGCGGAGATTTAATGAGATGGGTATCGCCGCCTTTGTATTAAAATATCGCCTGCCAAGTGATGAAGTAATGGTTGAAAAAACCATTGGACCATTACAGGATGCCCAGCGGGCCATACAGCTGATCAGACTGCGAGCATCCGAATGGGGCATCAATCCAGCTAAGGTTGGGATTATCGGATTTTCTGCAGGTGGGCATCTGGCTTCAACGGCGGGAACTCATTTTGATCATCCGGTTATTGAAAATAAACTGAATGTCAGTCTTCGTCCTGATTTTATGATGCTGATTTACCCTGTGATCAGTTTTGGGGAGGTAGGACATCAGGGATCAAAGCATAACCTGCTGGGCTCGTCTCCAGATCAGAAATTGGTCGATTTGTATTCGAATGAAAAACAAGTTGACAGCAATACTCCGATGACCTTCATCGTACAGGCGCAGGACGATAAGACTGTAGCTGTTCAGAATAGCCTTTTATTTTATAGCGCTTTAACGGCAGCCAAGGTAAAGGCTGATATGGTTTTATACGGAACAGGCGGACACGGTTTTGGCCTTTATAACAAAACAACAAAAGATCAATGGTTTGATCATGTAATCCATTGGTTAGATGGCAATGGGTTTTTACAATCGTTTTAATTAAATAAGTAAAGAATATGAAGCTATTTAAATGTCTTTTTATGGCATCCCTTTTTTCTGCATCAGCAGCGTTTTCACAGTATAATCTTGTCATTGTTGGGGGCAATCCCGGGGGTATTATGTCTGCCATTTCCGCTGCAAAGCTGGGTAAAACTTCAGTAATTCTGGAGCGTACAGGACATATCGGCGGTTTACCGGCGAACGGACTGGGTGCTACAGACATTGCGACAAGGGGTGCCACAACCGGTTTGTTTACAGATTTTACCGGCCGTATTAAAAAATACTATATCAAAAAGTATGGCGAAAATGCTGAACAGGTGAAAATGTGTAGCGATGGTTATCATTTTGAACCTTCCGTTGCTGAATTGATTTTTGAGGAAATGCTTGCGGAACATAGCGACAAAATAAAAGTTTATAAAATGCGGCAGTTTGATGCGGAGGAGAAAAATGTGAGCATGCAAAACAATAAAATTACCAAAATTAAGGTCACCAATCGTTTAACAAAACAAACCGAAGAATATCGGGGCGATATTTTTATTGACGGGACTTACGAAGGTGACCTGGCAGCTGCGGCAAAAGTTCCTTTCCGTACTGGTCGTGAGGGAAAAGACGAGTTTGCCGAGGATGGCGCTGGCAGAACTTATAAATATTGGGACGGACCGGTAGCTGAAGGTACGACCTATCAGGCTGATAATGCTGTACAGGCTTATAATTACAGGTTGTGCCTGACAGATGATGTAAGCAATAGGTTAACCGTTACAAAACCGCAGAAATATGATCGGGATGAGTTTAAATCATTGGTCAATGATGTATGGGACGGTCGTCATACGGGCGTTGAAATGCTTAAGGTATCTGCAGAAATGATGGTTATCAATCGTAAAAATATAGCGAAGGGTGATACTACGGGAATACCTGGCGACAAATGGGGCATCGCTAAGATCACCAACCGGGTATTTTTACCAAACCATAAAACGGATGCCAATAACCAGCACCTGGCTTTAATCTCTACTGATCTCCCAGAAGAGAACTGGCCCTGGCCAACATCAGGCTGGGACTGGCGCGATCAATTTGCGGAACGTCTTAAAAGCTATACGCTTGGATTGATCTATTTTGCCCAAAACGATCCGGAGCTTCCGGTCAACTTTAAAAAGGCTGCAGGCAAATGGGGCCTCGCCAAAGATGAATATCAGGACAATGAAAATTTTCCGAGGCAGGTGTACGTACGTGAAGGGCGACGCATGGAAGGTACTTATTTTTTTACTGCCCAGGATGCCATTGCGCTGACTCCCGGAGCTAGACCGCCTTTACATACCAGCAGTATTACTGCAAGTCATTACGCACTTGACTCACATGCGGTTCGGAAACGTGAGTCGGGAAAAATACATCTGGATGGTTTCATCAGTTATCTCTCGGATGTTTATACAGTCCCTTTCGGAGTGATGCTACCTAAGGATGTGGATAACCTCTTGTTTCCGGTTCCGGTTTCAGGAAGTCACATCGGCTTCTCAACCCTGCGTATGGAACCTTGTTGGATGGCAATCGGACAGGCCGCTGGAATTGCTGCATCGCTGGCGATTGACGAAAAGCTTAAATTGAAAAATGTGGATCTGAATATGCTGCAGAATAAATTGATTGATCAAAAAGCAACATTGATTTATTATAAGGATATAACACCTGACGATCAGGATTTTAAAATGGTACAGTACATGGGGCTACGCGGCTACTTACCTGATTGGGAAGCCCGATTGCCGGAAGCCATGGATGTTCAGACAGCTAAACTCTGGCAAGCGATATCCGGTATCGAAATCAAGGCTGAGCCTAATTTGACCCGAGGTCAGAAATTAAAAGGTCTTTACCAGTTGTTAGTCAGCCGCAACACAAAATAACCTTCTCCACACTTTATCCACACGTAGTTGCGTAGCTGTGGAAAAGCCAATAGAAAGGTGTGGATAAAGTGTGAGGAATCATGTGGTATGGTTCCGTTGATTTGATATTGGGCTTGAAATCAGTTTTTTAGTCAGGTATCTTAAATTGAGCGATCCGAATGTTAAATGTGAATAAGCATTTGATGTTACCAGGTTAACAGTTATTTCACATTCAGATGGTTGCTTTGTCGAAATAATTTTATCCTAAATCAATGAAAAAACAATTACTTAGCTTGATCGCAGCACTAACTATCGGATTGGTGTCCTGCAAAAAAAACGAAGATAAATCGTCTTCAGATATCGTTTATCCTGATATGGCAGAAGCTGTCGATCCGGCGATACTGTTTACAACTCCAGCTGGTGTGAAGGTTTATAACGGTGGTTTTGGATCGGCTGTAGCTGCGGATCCAAATGAGCCTGATGTTTTTTATATGCTGACAGACAGGGGATCCAATGTGGCTGGTCAGGCGGCAAACTCGATCATTATCGGTAAACCCGACTTTGATCCGCAGATTGGTAAGTTCAGACTGAAAGATGGTAAGCTGATCCTGGAACAGACGATTGAGCTTAAAAACGCAGCCGGAGCTAAATTAAACGGATTACCCAATCCGCAAGGCATGGGTGCTTCCGGAGAAACGGCTTATGATCTTAACGGGCAGGTGATTGCGCCCAGTGCCGATGGAATTGATTCGGAGGGACTGGTGCGGGCTGCCGACGGCACGTTTTGGATCAGTGATGAATACGGACCGCATATCGCTCATTTCGATGCTTCTGGAAAAACAATTGAACGGATAAACCCATTCGGGACTGGAACCGGCGGACGTAAAATACCAGCTGTATTTGCCAACAGACGCGCGAACAGGGGTATGGAAGGCCTGGCTATTACACCTGATGGTAAAACATTGGTTGGCATGATGCAATCACCAATGTACAACCCGACAAAAGCTGCCGTAGCAAATTCTGTAGTACTGCGGATTTTAACTTTTGACATCGCTACCGGTGCGACAAAACAATATGCTTACCTGATGGAAAACACCAGCTTAACTGGTGTAAGTGACATTGTTGCGGTAAACGGCACTACTTTTTTAACTATAGAACGCGACGGACTATTTGGTGGTGATCCTACAAACCCTGCGGCATTTAAAAAAGTGTTTAAAATTGACCTGAGCAATGCGACAGATATCTCTGATGCGGCAAATGGGGCCACCGGAAAATTGTATAATGGAAAAACTGTAGAGGAGTTGAACAATCAGGCTGGCCTGGCAGCTGCCGGTATTACTGCCGTAAGTAAAACCCAGGTGCTCGATTTGCTGAAAGATCTCCCTTCAATTTATCCGCATGATAAGGCCGAAGGTTTGGCACTGTTACCTGGAAATATTCTTGTGATCTCGAATGATGATGATTTTGGTGTGGTAGACAATGGTGCAAGTGGCTTTGCTCAAAAGATATTGCCATTGACTAAATCTGTTGATCGCAACAGGTTGTATTTTGTGAAAATCAAATTGTAGTTAAGCCATCATATTTTACAGGCCCCTGTCATTGATTTGACAGGGGCCTGCTGTTTTAATGGCTGGTCGCGATAGACCGGGCAATATCCATACGAATTCAGATATTTTTATTAGGTTTGGTCATTATACCCTGGTTTGCTATAATTATCTGTAATGATCAAGCTATTCACCCTGCAGAACCTATGTAAGCGGCTGCTACTTTTTGTAGTTGCTTACCTTTTCTCGTTTGCAGCATTTGGTCAGTTTTCTTTTGATCATTTGTCCGTAACCAATGGCCTGTCGCAAAGCACGGTGTTGTCTATCTGTAAAGATAGCAGGGGGTACCTGTGGTTTGGAACTAGGGATGGTTTGAACCGTTATGATGGGCGGGCTTTTAAAATTTATCGGAGTGACCCCGAGGATGTTCGTACGATCAGCGCCGAGGATTATGTTTCTTCCATAGTAGAAGATAAAAATAAACAGCTATGGATTGGTACCCAAAACGGGCTCAACCGTTATATTCCGGAAACAGATTCTTTTGAGCGGATCATTTACAATCCGAAAGAGCCGAACAGCATCAGTGATAAAATTGTCCTTGCTATGCTGGCCGACCAGAAAGGGCGAATCTGGTTTGGAACCAATTTGGGACTGAGCATGCTGGAAAGTCCGGGTAGCAGAAAGTTTAAGAAGTTTTTTAAAGCGGACGGACTGGCTGGCAATTCCATTTATGCTTTGGCGGAGGACCGTAAAGGTAACATCTGGGTAGGAAGTTCTGAAGGCTTAACCAGGATCAGTAAAAATAATCAGCAATATGTTTTTAAAACCTTTGTAAATCGTGCCTCGGATGCATCCAGTATTAGTGGGAATTCGATTAAGGGCATCGCCGAAGATCAACAGGGGCGTATTTGGGTGGGTACAGAAACAGAAGGCCTGAATTTATTTCAACCCGAAACAGAAAGCTTTATCCATTTTAAACACAGCCCGCTTTCATTAAACGGAATCAGCAATAATTTTCTTCGTAAAATTATGATTGCCAAAAATGGTGCAATCTGGATTGCTACGATGAATGGCCTGAATATTTTAGACCCTAAAACACTAAGATTTACGAGTTATGTACATGATGCAGACAATCGAAAAAGTCTGAGTGACAATTCCATTAAGGACATCTATGAAGACGATCAGGGCTCTATTTGGGTTGGGAGTATGTTTGGTGGCATCAATGTAGCTCACCGAAATACCATTCCTTTTACCGTTTATAAATACAATAAATATAAGAATAGCATCAGCAGTGACATCATCAGCGTGATTGCCGGAGATGCTGATGGCAATTTATGGATCGGGACTGAAGGGCAGGGTTTGAACCACTATAATTTCAAGACCAATCGGTTTACACATTATGTGAGCGATCCGAGGAACCCGGGAAGTCTGGGCTCAAATACCATTAAGGCAATTTATAAAGATCGTAAAGGACGCATTTGGATTGGCCTGTTTCAAGGCGGTTTGGAACGCTTCTTACCCGAAAGTGGCCAGTTTAAACATTACAGGCCAAGGCCTGATCAGCCCAATTCTTTAAGTTATGGCTATGTAAGTAGCATCAGTGAGACCGATCAGGGTATCTTGTTAATCGGAACTTCTTCTAAAGGATTAAACCTATTTGATCCGGAGCGGGAAACATTTACCGTCATCAATGATCTTCCGGATAGAGGTTTGCAACTTACCAGCAGCTATATCCGGTTTGCTTATCAGGATTCAAAACGAAACTTGTGGGTAGGAACACCCCGCGGACTCAATTTACTGAAAGCTGGGAGAAGCCAGTTCCAATACTTTTTCAAAAGTTTAAAACATACGGATAGTTTGCATTCGAATCAGATTAGCTGCATTCGTGAAGACCGAAAAGGGAACATCTGGATTGGATCGATGCGCGGCGGCTTAAGTTTGTATCAGCCCAAAAAAGAAGCTTTTGTTACTTACACCAAAGTTGATGGGCTGGCGAGTGATAATATCATTGATTTGCTGGATGACAATGATGGCAATCTGTGGATCAGTACGGATCGTGGATTGACTAAGTTTGATCCGCTAAAGAAAACTTTTAAAAACTACAATGTTACAGATGGTTTGCCTGCCAATGAATTTAATGTGAACTCTGCCTATAAAGATAAACAGGGGCGACTTTACTTTGGGAGTTACAATGGCCTTGTCGCCTTTACCCCAAAGGATATTAAAGAAAATGCAGTAGTTCCAAATGTTGTCTTTTCAGGATTGAAACTTTTCAATAAGCCTGTAGGTATCAATGGTCCGGATCATTTGTTAAAGGAAGACATCAGCTTTAGCAAAGCAATCACCTTTAGTGCCAGTCAGAATATTTTTACGATCGATTTTCTAGCCTTAAATTATATTCAGCCGCAGCGAAACAGGTATGCCTATCAATTGGAAGGTTTTGAAAAGGATTGGAATTACGTAAGTATTCCAACAGCTACTTATACCAATCTGCCCTCAGGAAAATATAAATTACTGGTGAAAGCGAGTAATAATGACGGACTTTGGAGTAGCACGCCCGCAAGTATAGAAATCAGGATTTTACCGCCTTTATGGCGCACATGGTGGGCTTATACCCTGTATATTATGGCCATCTCGGCAGCACTTTACTACGTGCTTCGCTTTACCAGAAAGCAACAGCAATTGAAATCTGAACTTTACTACGAACATTTAAACAGCGAACGGCAGGAAGAATTGTACCAGATGAAGCTGGATTTCTTTACCCGGATCTCTCATGAAATCAGGACACCGTTGACACTGATTTTTGCCCCACTTGAAAAACTGATCCGTGAAACCAAGGAGAATTCAGCTGTAAGTATTCCCTTACAACAGGTGAAAAAGAATGCGGACCGTTTGCTGCGGTTGATTAGTGAATTGCTGGATTTCAGGAAAATTGAAACTGGAAATGTCAGGTTGCAGGTGTCTGAAAATGAGTTTGTAGGCTTTTGTCGCCAGATTTACACGGCTTATGAAAACCTGGCAGAACTTAAACGGATAACTTATCAATTTAACTGCCAGGAGGAAATCATACCACTCTATTTTGATCCTGCCCAGTTGGAGAAGGTCTTTTATAACATTTTATCCAATGCCTTTAAATACACACCAGAGGGTGGAAAAATCACATTTATTGTACTTAAGGATGATGATCTGGTTAAGGTGAGCATTGAAGACAACGGGATTGGCATCCCTGCTGAAGTTCTGGATAAGATCTTCAACAACTTTTATCAGGTTAAATGGACGGGCAGCAGCCATGAGGGCTGGGGCATTGGCCTGGCTCTGGTTAAAAATATTGTTGAATTGCATAAAGGACAAGTTTCAGTCTCTAGTGAAGCCGCAGTCGAAAAAGGGCATGGCAGAACCAGTCTTTCTGTTGCACTGAAGCTGGGTAATGCCCATTTTACTGCAGAAGAATTGGTTTCCGATACCTTGCAGCAGTCAGTGAAAGAAACTATTATTGCACCGGAGGAGCAAATTGGCCCGGGGCTGAATTCCGAATCCTCAGAAAAAAAGCAGACCATCCTGGTTGTTGAAGATAACGATGAGCTTCGTGGCTTCATCGTACAGTCGCTCTGGGCCAATTATCGGGTACTGGAAGCTGTAAATGGTGTTGAAGGTTGGGAACAGGCATTTAGCCACCTCCCGGATCTGATCATTAGCGACGTTGGCATGCCCGAGATGAACGGGTTTGATTTCTGCTCAAAGATAAAGCAGGATGAAAATACCAGTCACATTCCGGTAATCATGCTGACGGCCATGGCCACCACCTCACAACAAATAGATGGTCTGGAAGCCGGCGCAGATGTGTACATGACCAAGCCTTTTAGTCTGCAGATATTGGAACTGCACGTCAGGAATCTACTACGTGCCCGCGAGGAATTGAGGCAGAAATATGTGAAGCAAATTATGCTGACGCCGAGAAAGCTGGAACTTGCATCGCCGGATGAAAAGTTTTTGAACAAACTGATGGCCTTGATTGAGGCCAGAATGGAAGATCCGGATTTTAATGTATCGACACTGGTAGATCAGATTGGCATGAGCCAGACGGTGCTGTACAAAAAGATCAAAGCATTGACAGGACTGTCCATTACAGATTTCATCAAATCCCAGCGTTTGAAAAGAGCGGCACAATTGCTTAGAGAAAATCAAAGGAGTATTTCAGAAGTGGCTTATGCTGTGGGTTTCAACGACCGCAAGTATTTTAGCAAGGAATTCAGGAAGCAGTTTGGTGTAGCACCTTCAGATTACCACCAAAAAACAGATTAGTCACCCCAATTGAACTGATTTTTCGCCCTCACCTGGCTGAATTAAATTGAATATTTGAATCTTGTATGAACCTGTTTTCAAGAAAAGATCAGATATGAGCCGATGCCTTGTTGTTTTTTTGATGTGCTGCTTGTTTGGCAAAACCTCAGCACAAATGCCAGTAGATATTTGTGAAACTACCATTCCATCAAACTGGAATGCTGGTAAAGGAAAGCTGCAACTGAGTTCCAGGCACTTCAAATCTGGTAATGAATCTATTGCCTGGAGCTGGAATGAGACAGGGCAGGCTGATCTTGAAATCAGAGATACGGCACTGTTACAGGTTGCAGATCAGGTAAGAAGTACTTTTGTGGTCTGGATTTACAATGAAATCCCTGTCGATGACCATTTGGTCTTTCGATTTGGGGATGAAAAAAATACAAGCAGTAGTTTTCAATTTGGATTGAATTTTAAAGGCTGGCGTACGGCATGGGTAATGTACCATCGGGATATGCAGGGCAAACCGGTTAAAAACATGAATACTTTGCGTATTGAGGCTCCGCATTCCGTTAAAAAAGGTACAATCTATCTGGATCAGATGTTGATGAATGTGACCATCAATCCGCGCTCACCGATGCGTGATGAACAATTGCCTTTTGTAAATCGGGAAGCAGATCGGGCGGCTAATGCCCATTGGACCGCATTGTACAGTTTCAGCCGCAACCCGCAGCGTCTGGCACTTCCGGCAGCTGTATCTGAGGTGGAAAAGCGCGAGATAGAAAAGATAACCAGCAGGTATAGAGCGGTGATCTTTCCGGCTGAGGAGCAGAAAGCGAAGATCAGCATGTCTGCTATTGAAAAATCATTTTGGTATTGGAAAATCCAACGTAAAAATGGTGTGATTACGGGTCGGCCGGTACATGCTACCAACGACGTAGAGCTGGTGTCTTTATCGCCCTCCAATGCAGTAAAATCACTCAATCAGGAAACTGATGTGAAAAAATATACACAATTCATGTTGCAGGTTGCACAGGCTTACCACAGTAAGGTCAGTACAGATGAAAAAGGCAGGCTGGAAGGCTATTTTATGGATTTGCTGGATCATATGGATGATCAGGGCTGGGCTTTTGGCAGTGGCATGGGAGCTTTGCATCATCACGGTTATAACCTGTCTGGATATTATTCTGCTTGTTTGTTGATGAAAGATGTGATCAAGCGGCATGGCGCATTGGAAAGAACGTTCAAAAGCATGGCTTGGTTTAGCGGGCTTGGCCGTTGTCTCCAGGCGCTGGATCAATTGCCTTCAAGTAATATTGATGTGTTCAATACACTGTTGGGGAGTATGCTTTCTGCCATATTGATAAGAGATGATTCTCCGGAAAAATTACGTTACCTGCAAAGCTATGTACAATGGCTGTCAAAAAACATTGAGCCGGATCATACCATTGAAGGAGCTTTTAAACCTGATGGTGCAGTTTTTCATCATGGTAATTTGTATCCGGCTTATGGTATTGGCGGATATACCGGGATTACGCCCATTGTATATGTATTGAGCAGAACCCGGTTTAGCCTGGATCAGGATGCCCGGGAAAGCTTGAAGAAGAGTCTGATGCTGATGCATTATTATACCAACCCCTATAAATGGCCGATCAGTGTGTCTGGAAGGCATCCGACAGGGGGCTGGAAAATTGCAGACCTGCCCTATGCCTATATGGCCCTCTCGGGAAGTCCGGATGGTACACAGGAACTGGATGAGGATATGGCTTCAATATATCTGAAGTTAAATCCAAATAAACCAGGTAAATGGGGCCAGCTGTTTAAAAACGCAGGTATAAAGCCCGCAGCTTATCCTTCAGGACATTGGAACATGAACTTCGGCTTGTTTGACATTCACCGGAGGCAGGACTGGCTGTTGACTGTCAGGGGGCACAACCGTTACTTTGTTAGTCATGAGTCCTATCCCGGGGCCAACATGTACGGAAGATATCTTGCCTATGGACATCTGGAAGTCTCATTTCCGGCAAGCCATACAGACAGTGGAAGCCATTTTAAAGATGAGGGCTGGGACTGGAATAACATTCCCGGAACCACTACATTACATCTGCCCTTAAATAAACTAAGGGCAAATGTGATCAATCCTGACGATTATAGCGGGATTGAAGAAATGTTAATTACAGATGAAATTTTTGCAGGCGGAACACGTCTCGACCAACAAGGTTTGTTTGCAATGAAGCTGCACGGCCATGATAAATACGATATGGGCACTTTCAGAGCGACAAAATCCTGGTTTATGTTTGATAGCCTGGTGGTCTGCCTGGGTTCCGAAATAAGCAATCAAATTGGGGAGTACCCTACCGAAACCACTATCTTTCAAAACTATCTTAAAAACAGCAGCGATTCCATCCTGGTAAATGGAAAAGATTTTCAGGGCTTTCCGCGTGCACAGGAATGGAAAAACGACCGGGAACTTGCAATTTTGGATAACCGGGGGATCGGGTATTATATCCCTGAGGCTTCGGGGCTATTGCTGACAAAATCGAGGCAAACTTCGCGGGATCAGAAAGATAGCGGCCAAACCAGTGGTGATTTTGCTAAACTGATCTTTCAGCATGGTAAGGCGCCTGTTAACCAGGGGTATGCCTATGCGATGCTGATCAAAACCAATCGAACAAAGTTAGATCAGTTGGTTGAAGCGCAAAAAAAAGGCCCTGGCCTGTATCAAGTTCAAAGGCAAGATAGTGTGGCACATTCGGTTTGGTATGCCCCTGCCCGCATGACTGGACTGGCAATTTTTGGTGCAAAACAAAAATTAGCAGATTCGCTGATCCTGGAAAACAACAGGCCGTGTTTAATTATGTACCAGACTCAAAAAGAAAAGCTCAAACTGGCCGTTACCGATCCGGACCTGGCTTTTTACACGGGGCCGGATGATAGTCCTTTAACGGCATCAGGAAAAAGAAAGGAAGTCAGTATTTATTCCCGAAATTGGTATAGGACGCCGTCAAACCCTGGTGTTGTTCAATTGTTGATTAAAGGGCGGTGGATCCTGGCGTCTGGTGACAAGGATGTACAGCTTGTGTTGCAACCGGATGGGAATACATTACTGAAAGTGACATGCAGTTACGGAGCTGCCTCAACTATAGAATTAAAAAAATAAGCATATGATTAAAAAGCGTTTCATTTTTGCCCTGCTGGTTATCTTATTTACAAGTGCAAAGCCAGGATATGCACAAAAGCCAAATGTCATCGTTATTGTGAGCGATGACGCAGGTTATGTTGACTTTGGCTGTTATGGAGGCAAACAGATTCCTACGCCAAATATTGACAGAATTGCCAGGCAAGGCATACTTTTTAAAGACGCTTACGTATCTGCGTCGGTATGCGCACCTTCCAGGGCTGGCATTTTAACCGGACGTTACCAGCAGCGGTTCGGTTTTGAACACAATACTTCCACTTTAATGGCCCCTGGATACCAGGTTACGGATGTTGGTATGATCC
>Ga0247805_1000482_pt1 | contig 20574 bp, 10 predicted proteins | sample UWRJL044104R1_FD_180930 | JGI IMG/M metagenome (GOLD analysis project Ga0247805, IMG submission 180930) | Plant litter microbial communities from Arlington Agricultural Research Station in Wisconsin, United States - UWRJ-L044-104R-1 | ecosystem: Environmental > Terrestrial > Plant litter >... | reverse complement strand
TTTGGCTTAACTTCACAAATCAGAAGAAGTGCTGTTTCTATACCGAGTAACATTGCCGAAGGTTTTGGACGAGAAAGCAAACAGGATTTTCTACGTTTTTTAAACATTTCCATCGGCTCATTATTTGAACTACAAACACAACTGGAAATAGCAAAAAACATTAGTTATTTAGACGAAAACGAATTCAATAATATATTTGAGAACAGTCGAGAGATTGAACGCATGTTAGTTTCTTTCATTAAAAAATTAAAAGAAAGAAATTAAAAACTTAAAAACTTAGCAACTTAGAACCTCAGTCCCTTCAAAAAATGATCAACTTATTCAACACACACATCGAGACACTTTCTATTCATAGAGTAGGAAATAAAAGCCGAAATGAATCTATTTTTTTATCGGAGCAGCCATTTAATCTACAAGATGAAATTGTGCCGCTTATAAAAGAATTCTTTTTTAAACCTTTTAGAGAAAAAGAAGAAAACTATTTTCAATTTGCACACGAAGTTGATTTAGATTACAATGATATGTACAAGTATGCAACTGAAATTTTTGAAAACCCAGGCACTTTGCACGAAGGTTCTAAAAAAATCACCAAGCACTTATTTGAACAATCGAATCATCCGCACATTAAAAACGGAGAAGTTTATGTCACTTACTTAACAAACATAAATATCGACAACAATGTAGTTGATGCTATTGGGATTTTTAAAAGTGAGCTACAAAGTGACTTTTTACAATTTGAAGAAAAAGAATCTAATTTAGAAATGATTTTACAACAAGGAATCAATTTAAATAAGTTAGACAAAGGTTGTATCATTTTCAATCATAAAAAAGAAGAAGGATACAAAATCTTAACCGTAGACAGCAATCGCTACGATGCACGTTATTGGTTAGAGCATTTCTTATCTGTAGATGCTTTTGAAGATGAAAATTTCATTACAAAAAAATATTTGAAATTTTGTCAGGGCTTTGCAAAAGATGTTGTTTTCCCAGCCGAAGACAAAAAAGAAGAAGTAATGTTCATGAACCGTTCGGTAAATTATTTTGCTAAAAACGATCAGTTTGAAGAACAAAATTTCCTAAATGAAGTATTAGACAATCCTGATTTGATTCCTGAGTTTAAAAACTACAAAGTTGACAAAGGAGAGAAATACAGTATTGAAGACGTAACTTCATTCCCTATTGCAAATGCAGCTGTAAGCGACGCTAGAAAATCAATTAAAAACGTAATTAATCTGGATACCAATATCCAAATCAAAATGGATTTCATTAATCCTGAAAGTGCGGAAAAATATGTTGAAAAAGGCTGGGACGAAGAAAAACAAATGTATTACTACCTGGTATATTTTAATAAAGAACAAAAATCGTAATTCTTTCCAGAATTTGATTCAACAATTCAATTTATCTCCAATTACTCAGGCAGTTGGAGATTTTTTTTGAAAATACATTTTCTTTTAAAACTACGGTTCGGAATAAAACAATTGAACAACATAATTCACTATTTTTGTATAGTAAATAAAACAGCAAATGAATTATCATTTATTTAAAGAAAGTCCCTTTAAAACCTTGATTTCTTTTCATAAACTCATTGAGTCTTTAGAAGAAATTGCATTATCTGATGTTGATTACCGCTCTAATTATGCCAAATCGTTATTAAAAGAAATCGAGTCTGTTCCGGAATTCAGGACTGGAATTGAAGATTTTTCTATTATCGAAAAAAATAAAAAAATCATTAGAAACATACTTTCTGATTTGTTTCCTACGGCACTTACCAATAATGAAATCAAAGCTGTTAGTATTCCGTTTCAAAATATTACTTTCAATCGTACTAAAAGATTCAAAAAAATTGTAAAAAATGCTGGCGATCTTGATTTAACCATACGTGATTTTAGCCAGGATCAGTTTTATGTTCTTAGTTGTATTTTAATTCTGAATGCTTATTACAAACAAAAATTCGATTATAATAAACCGTTATTTTATGATATCCCTGATGCTGATGGAATTATATACCATTATCGCATTCTATACAATGCTGATTTCATGGATATTTACCCTACAGAAAATGCAGTGCCTTTGACTCCAGAGGATATTGACGAATTAACCGATAATTTTGAAAACGTAGCTTTATGGAAAGAAAAATTTCCATTAGAAAGCTGGGTTTTAAAAGGATTTGGAATTATTAGTTTATTTGACGCTACTAAAGAAAGCGCTATCTCTAATCTAAAAAGTACTCTTTTAAGAACAGACAAAAAAACAGACGAACACAGTAAAATTTCCGAAAATATTTTTAAATCTTTTTTTAAAATTCCTGATTTAAGAATTGGGATTAGTATTTACAATGACGAAGAAAAAAAATTCGTCAAATTGCCTTTTGACAAAAACAGCATTGGAAGTTTTATTATTCAAAACCACGAAGTAGAATGCCGTAATGCTTTTCATGGATGTTCTCTAAACACACTTTTAGAAGAAAAAGAATCTATTTCTATTTCTAATGTCGAAACTTTTGCTGCTATTCCAGGAAATGAAAAATTTGGAGAAATCCTATTAAGTCAAAATATAAAAAGCTGCATTTTCACACCTGTTGTTAAAGATAATAAATTACTTGGTATAATCGAATTGGTTTCGGCTACGCCAAGGCAATTAAATAGTATTAATGCTAACAATTTAAAATTAATTCTGCCTAATATTGTTGACACCTTAGAACGCCATGAAACTGATACACAAAACCAAATTGAAGCCATAATTCAGCGTGAATATACTGCAATACATTCTAGTGTATATTGGAAATTTAAAGCAGAAGCTCAAAAAAACTTACAAGCCAAAGATTCCGGAAACGAAACTATTTTTAAAGAAATTGTTTTCCACGAAGTATATCCGCTTTATGGACAAATAGATATTAATGGTTCTTCAGAACACAGAAATAATACCGTAAAAGAAGATTTAAAAAATCAATTGCAGAGCATATTGACTATTTTCGAAAATTCGAAATCAATATACAAATTGCCTTTAGTTGAGCAACGAAATTTTGAATTACAGTCTTTCTCTAAAGAATTAGAAAAAGAACTAAAAGCAGATACCGAACAACAAATTCAAAATTACATTGAAAAAGAAATCCATCCTTTGTTGCGAAACGCTACAATTGACGGTCATGACAAAATGCTTATTGATGCTTATTTTGAAAATCTAGATCCTAAAACTCAGCTTTTTTATCGTTCACGGAAAAATTTTGACGATGCAATGGCTATTATTAATAAAAAAATGACAACCGTTTTAGATAATGAACAAAATGAAGCCCAAAAAATTTTCCCGCATTATTACGAACGTTTTAAAACGGATGGTGTAGAACACAATTTATACATTGGTGCTTCTATCACACCTACACAAACTTTTGATTTAATGTATTTAAGCAACCTAAGATTATGGCAGTTGCAAACTTTGTGCAAAATGGAATTAGAACACCATCGTTTGAAACAAATTTTGCCATATACCTTAGATGTAAGTTCGTTAATTCTCGTGTTCAGCTCCCCTATTTCGATTCGTTTTAGAATGGACGAAAAACGTTTTGACGTTGACGGAACGTATAATGCGCGTTACGAAGTAGTAAAAAAACGTATTGACAAAGCACACATAAAAGGAACTAAAGAAAGAATTACTCAAAAAGAGAAAATTACTATTGTTTATTCGCATCAATACGAAGAGGTAGAATACCTGAAATACATTAAGTTTTTACAATTCAAAAAGATATTAGAACCTACAATCGAACAATTTGAAGTTGAAGAACTACAAGGTGTTTATGGACTAAAAGCCATCCGAATAAAAGTAGTTAATACCGAAGGAAATTCAGATACAAAATACACTTATCAGGAATTATTAGCAACTTTACACTAAACTCTGGTTGAATAAAAAGCCAGGAAAAAAGCGACGAAAGATATAATAATTCCAACCATGAAAATATTATAGGTAATTCGTAATAGTTTATATTTTTTCTCTAAAACAATTCCCAAAAAGTACAAATCCTTAATCATGGAATTGTACAAATAAGTATTGTCTTTCATCATTTCGTTTACTGCCCATTCGTATTCATCCAAAGGCATTTTGTAAAAATTACCAAAGAATAATAAATTCACTTTTCTGTCCTCAATATCTTGTCTGGTAAAAGTTCCAGTAGTAACCTTTGGTCGAGTGGAAAGAATAGCAAAAACAATAGAAATTACACTAAAAGTCAACATAATAAAGGCAGGGAAAACCAAATGCGCATTACTAGGGCTGTCTAATTTAGGTACTATTGAAGACAAAGCAATAGAAATAATAATAGCATTAACCGATAACAGAATATTGGCTTTACTATCAGCAATACCACTCAAACGGGTATGATTGCTTAAGGTAACTCTAAATAAAGTATCAATTCCACGGTCTGGTTTAGGAATTTTAGAGAGCTTTTCAGCTTTATTTTTTTTCTCTTTTTTTATTTCTTTATCCTCTTCCATACTTTTGATTTTCTCTTGAATGATACTAATATTTTTTTCTTTTAGCTGTTGCCAATTGGCAATTGCATAATCCGTATAATATTGATGGTACTTAGTTAATACACTTAAATTTTCTTTAGCCCATTCCAAATCCGAAGTCTGTTTTTGTTTAACACATTCCCATTCTCCTCTTAAAAGTTCACATCTATCATTATAATTAGTTACTGTAAAATGATAAAAATCGGCGTCTTTTATTATTTTTTCAAGAATATTTTTCGGCACATAATGAAATTCTGTTGCTCGAATCAAGGCATTTACCTGATCAATATATTCAGTCGTTTTTTCATATTGATTTAAAAACTCAGTGGCAATTTTCACACTTCTTTCTTCATGATTTTCAAAACCATGAATGTAACCAGTGTCATGAAACCAAGCCGCAACTACTAGCATTTCATGCTCTAATGAATTTATTTTTTCTTGTTCCGACAGTATTTTTACGGCCTTAACAACATCCGAAGTATGGTTAAAATTATGGTAAATAAATGAACTAGAAAGTTTATCTTTGAGTAAATTATAAACAAAATCTTGCACTTGATCTGTAAAGTTCATAAGTAAATTTTTTATACTACTAAATTATGAAATTGTTTTCGGTTATGCGATTCATCAAAATTAAAATATTTATCAGCTCTCTTTTTGCTTTTTTTATAGTTACTTCTTGCGCAACTTATCATTCGCAATTGGGAAAAGATTCAAAAAAAATCACACTAACTAACGACAAGGATACAACAAAAATTGCACATCGCTTTTTTTTAATTGGCGATGCCGGAAATGCCGATAAAGAAAACGCTAAAAAAATCCTGAATTCGCTACAGGAACAACTGCAACAATCCGATAAAAATGCTACGTTACTATTCCTTGGTGACAATATTTACCCAAAAGGAGTGCCTGATCAAAAAGATACTAAGAATTACGATATTGCATTAGAAAAAATCAATACCCAATTAGCTATTTCTAAAAATTTTAAAGGAAAAACTATTTTTATTCCTGGAAACCACGATTGGTATTCAGGGATTAACGGATTAAAACAACAGGAAAAAATAGTCAACAGCTATCTCAACGAAAAAAAAGCATTTCTTCCCGCTAACAGCTGCCCTATTGACGACAAAAAAATAAATGACAAAGTTTGTTTAATTACTGTTGACAGCCAATGGTTTCTTGAAGACTGGAACAAAACGCCAACTATGAATGATGATTGTTCTATAAAAACACGCGAAGCTTTTTTTGAAGAATTCGAAAGCATTTTAAACAAAAACAAAGACAAAACTGTAATTTTGGCACTTCATCATCCGTTGATGAGTAATGGAACTCATGGCGGACAATTTTCGCTGGAAAAACAATTGTTTCCTTTAGAACAAAAAATCCCATTACCTGTTTTGGGTTCTTTTATCAACTTCTTAAGAAAGACATCAGGAATTAGTCCGCAGGATATTCAAAACAAACAATACCAACTTCTTGTAAAAAGAATCAAAACGCTTTTACAAAATCAAAACAATGTAATTGTAGTTTCAGGACATGATCATAATCTACAGTACATTGAGAATGAAAAAATCAAACAAATCATCAGTGGTGCCGGATCAAAATCAGAAGCAGCAAGAGCCATTTACCCTAATGATTTTTCGTATGGTAAAAATGGTTTTGCCACTTTAACAACTTATACAAATGGAAAATCGGTTGTTGAATTCTACGGAATTGAAAACAATCAGACTACAATATTGTTTCAAAAAACACTTTTAGAGCCCAAAAAAGCAGATACAATCAATTATGCTGGGTCTTTTCCTGCTACTGTAAAAGCATCAATTTACACGCCCGAAATGACATCAAAAAGTAAATTCCACAGTTTCCTTTTTGGTAAACATTATCGAAAATATTATAGTACTCCTATTGAAGTTCCTACGATTTCATTAGAAAAACTTTACGGCGGTGTTTCTCCATTAAGAGCTGGTGGTGGACACCAATCCAGGTCTTTGCGTCTGGATGATGCACAAGGCAGAGAATATGTAATGCGTGCTTTAAAGAAAAGCGTGAGCCGATTTTTGCAAAGTGTAGCTTTCAAAGATCAATATGTAGAAAATGAATTTGAAAACACTTATGCTGAAGGTTTTCTATATGATTTCTACACTACTTCTCATCCTTATGCGCCTTTGGCAGTTGGAAATTTAGCGGATAAAATTGGCGTGTTTCATAGTAACCCAAAGCTTTTTTATATTCCAAAACAAAAAGCATTGGGTGAATTCAATGCCGATTTTGGCGATGAACTTTATTTTGTAGAAGAAAGACCTGCTGACAGTCAAAAGGATCTTACTATTTTTGGAAAATCCGAATCGATTATTGGAACTGATGATTTGCTTGCCAACTTACAAAAAGACGAAAAATATGCTGTTGACGAAAACGAATACATCAAAGCCAGATTATTCGATATGCTCATTGGCGATTGGGACAGGCATTACGACCAATGGCGTTGGGCTGAATACAAAATAGGCAATAAAGTCATTTACAAACCTATCCCACGCGATCGCGATCAGGCATTTACTAAATACGATGGAACTTTATTGTCATTATTGATGAATATTCCAGCGCTTCGCCACATGCAAAGTTTTAAAAATGATATCAAAAATGTAAAATGGTTCAATCGTGAACCTTATCCTTTGGACTTGGCTGTATTAAAAAAAGCGACTCAAAACGACTGGATCGCTCAGGCTAAATTTATTGAAGAAAACTTAAGTGACGAAAGTATTGATGCTGCTTTTAATAATTTACCTGCTGAAGTTCAGGATGAAACCATAGCTTCGATTAAACAAAAATTAAAACACCGTAAAACACAATTGACAACTTATGCCCGTGAATACAATCGGGTTTTAGAAAAAACAGCAATTGTGGTTGGTACCAATAAAAAAGATTTATTCCGCATCAAACCTATTTCTAAAAGCAAGGTTGAAATCACCGTTTCCAGAATCAAAAAAGAAGGTGAAGAATTGGTTTACAGCAAAACATTCGACAAGCATTCTACAAAAAACATTTGGATTTATGGCTTAGACGACGATGATATTTTTGACTTACAAAGCGTTCAAAAATCGCCTATAAAGATCAAAATGATTGGAGGTCAAAATCATGATAATTATACAATTAGTAATGGTAAAAACATTAAAATCATTGATTTCAAGACAAAAAAGAACACATTTGAAACAGATTCGAGAACAAAAATGTTCCTGACCGATGATTATGAGACCAATTTTTACGATTATGAAAAACCTAAATACAATACTTTTTCAGGTTTACCTACTCTAGGTTTCAATCCAGATGACGGAATGAAATTAGGAATTGTTGCCAATTATACTGTCAATCATTTCAAGCAAAATCCATATACTTTAAAACATACTTTGAAGGCTAATTATTATTTTGCTACCGATGGTTTTGAATTAAATTACCATTTAGATGTTCCAAAAGTAACCGGAAAATGGAATTTTGGTTTTGATTCGCAGTTTACCAGTCCAAATTTTGCCATCAATTATTTTGGGTATGGAAATAATAGTGTAAATACGGATGAAATAGACGGAATGAACTACAACCGTGTGCGTATTAGCAAATTAAAATTTGCTCCAAAAATAGAAAGAATAGGACGCTTAGGCAGCAAACTTAATTTTGAAGTTACTTATGAAAATTTTGATGTAGAAAATGATGCTAATCGATTTATTTCTATTCCTTCTATTGTAAATCCTGATGTTTTTGAGCACCAACAATTTGCCGGAGCCGGAGCACAATACAGCTATGAGAATTACGATAATTTTTCTCTTCCTACCATGGGAATGGGATTTATGATTGCTGCCAACTGGAAAACAAATCTTAGTGACAGCAAACAAAACTTCCCTACTTTAGAATCTAAACTTAATTTTAATCATAAAATTGACCGCCAAGGCAAAATTGTATTGGCAACCTTATTAAAAGCAAAAGCGATTTTGAATAATAATTTCGAATTTTATCAAGGCGCTACTTTAGGTGGAGATTATGACTTAAGAGGTTTTAGAAACCAGCGTTTTCTGGGTAATCAATCTTTCTTTCAAAGCAGTGATGTTCGATTTTCTATTGGAAAAATCAAAAATAGTATTATTCCAATGTCCTACGGATTTTTTGGCGGATACGACTACGGAAGAGTTTGGCTAGACGGAGAAACCTCTAACAAATGGCATCAATCTGTAGGTGGCGGTTTATGGCTTAACGGACTTAATGTTGTTACAGCTCGATTGACATACTTCAAAGGAAATGATGATGATGAAGCCCGAGTTGCTTTTGGACTCGGATTTGGTTTCTAATTTAGCTTGCTTAAATCAAGTTGATATACTAATCCACCTATTTTTTTTGTCTTTTCATCGGCAATAAAAAGGGTGGTATTGTCTTTAAAACCTATAGCTTCTTTTTGAGAAAAATGTTCCAGACTCACTCTTTTTACTTTTCCTAAGAAAAAATTATCTGACCTAAAATTCTCAAAAAACCATACTTGGCTATGACTTAGCAAAATTACTTTTTTCCCATCCGGACTAATGCTTGCGCTGGTAATTGCTGCATTTTGATAATCGCCTTCGGCTTTAAATTGACCTAACAATTTTGCTTGATGAAACCCTGCCTGATTAGGAACTTTGTACAAAAAAGTAGTTCCGTCAAAACCTTTGCTTCTGTTTTTAGTAAAAAGATAAAAGTTATTTTTGTACTCGACAAAAGCTTCCACATCATAAAAAAGTTTTGTTTTCTTAGGTGGAAATTCCGTTTGCTCAGGATAGGCGAAACTAATTTTATACGATGGAATCACCGATGAATTGTTCAAAGAATCTTTGTCAATTTTATAAATGGCCAAATCTTTTCTGGTGTTATCATTATTTCCAAAATCGCCAATGTAGAGATTTTCTTTACTATCCTTTGTGATATCTTCCCAATCTATATTTTCGGTTTGGGCAATAGTTATTGTTTTTTCCAGTTTTCCTTTGTTGTTTAATCCGTAAATTTCATTTGCATTGCCACTATCTTCAAGTACCCACGCTAAATTAGTGCTTGTACTATAAACAATTCCAGATACTTCTTTTAGTTTTTTTGGTAAAGGATATAATTCAGTTATTACAGAAGAATCTCTTTGGCAAAAAGCCAATAAAGAAGATAACAAAGCGATAGGTAAAATCTTTTTCATCATAAAATAGTTTTAAAAACCGGGTTTAAACAAATCCGGATGTTTGAAGTTTCTGGTAACAAATTTAAAAGCTGCACTAAGGACAAAACCCATAGAAGTTGCATTTTTAAAATTCAAATCATTAGTATAACGATACAATTCTAACTTTAATTGTTTGATGTGCGCCTCGGGAGCAATAGTATCATTAGCCATAATCCGAAGTATTTTTTGAATTCTAGTTTCGGCAGAAAGAATTCTTTTGGCTAAAGCCGCACGTTCTTCGTTTTTATATTGTTCTATCGAACTATCTTGTAATTTCTCTTTGATTAATTTTATCATCGGGAAATTTTCTTTGAAAAATTGTGGACGATAAATCTTAAAATTCCCTTCATAACATTGCTGATCAAAGTCGATTGCACGGATTTTGTAAACTACCTGATCAAAATCATGAATAGGTACAATTACGTAATTATAAGCTCGCATATCCCCTAAAAGACGAATCATACAGCGCTCGTTAAATTTAACAAACTCTTTGGCTATTTGAGATTTCTCTGTTTCAGAGCAACTTTCGAGCAATGTTTCCATAAAAACATCACCTGGAATTCCAATAATATGTTCTTCAATTAAAGTATCCTGATAAACCAGAAAATTGATTTTATCGGGCGATAAAATGTGTTCTAATTCTAATCCGTAAATTCGGGAAGCATCGGCTTTTTTGATATAAAAATGAACATAATTATCGTTTAAAACATTTCGAACTTTTATTCGAAAAGGTTTCGAATTCCCAAAAGTACAGTAGTCAATAGCATCGACATTTAGAAATTTAATAATCTCTGAATTTCCATCTGAATGCAGTAAAGAATAGATTTTTTTTAAATTCAAATCAATTTCTTTTCTTTCATATTCGTTATAAAAAACACCTACCCATAAAGTATCCTTATCGAATTTATCGTAAACATTAACAGAGCCTGAAAATCGCAACAAATCGTCATAAGAAATAGCTACTTTCGAAATTCGGTCAAAACGTTCTAAATAATCAAAAAGAGAGTGATTTATAGGGTAACTTGGTTTTTTAAACAATGGAGAAATATCGCTCATTCATGGGTTTATTTATGCAAATTTACACTAATTATTTTAAAGCCAAGCCTTGTAATTTCAGACCAAAAAGACTATTTTATAAAAAACAGCAATAAAAACCAATATTCACTTAATTACTGATTACCAACTACTAAGAACTGAGTACTGTTGCAACATTAAAATACTTCTAAAAAAAAGATGTTGTTCATCGATTTTATTTGTGTGCTGCTGTATAGTTAAGTATTTTTATTTTTTAAGATCCTTTAGTTTAGTAGCAATACACACTAAAAAATCAAAAATCCGTAAATTTAAAATTGAAACATATCCCCCAAAAAACAAAACTCAATGTAATGCTTTACTGTGACTATTTATGAAAAATAAACAGGGATTTTGTATTAAAGAAACTTTTGAAATTGGAATTTGGGAAATCAATCTAGAAACAAATACTATCTTTTGGGACTCTAAAACCAAAGAAATATTTGATGTAAAAAAATCTTTTAATCCTGATTTTAGGAATACATCTTCTTTTATAAACAGGAAAAATCTAATTATTTTTAAAACGCTGATTCAACAATCTACAGAGAATAAAATACCTATTTCTGGTAAATTTCAAATAACTACTGCAATAAAAGAAACTAAATTTTTAGAATGTATTTGTCAGGTAGATTTAAAAAACAATAAACCTATCCGGATTCACGGTACGTTTAAAGATGTAAGTTTAGACGAAGAACGCTCAATGGCTATGGAATCGGCTGCGGAGAAATTCTCTTCTGTTTTTTCAAGTGCCAATGATGCTATTATTATTATTGATACCAATACTGGATATATTACAGATTGTAATAATAGAGCATATGAACTTACAGGTTACAATGATAGAGAGTTAGTAGGTTTCCATAATTCTATTCTATTTCCTGTCGATAAAAGAACAGAAATTCAGTTTTATCTTAAAAACAAAATCAAACTGAATACTTACTTTGTTAAAGAAACATCTTTAAAAACAAAAGACGAACACATTATTCCTGTTCAAGTTGCCTCTGGAAAAAAGTTTATAATTGATAATCAAAGTTATCTGGTTTGTTTTTTTAGAAACATGACTAAGAAAAAACAAATAGAAGAAAATTTAGCTTTGTTATCATTAGTTGCATCTGAAACCACTGATAGTATTATAATCACCAGTGCTGAAGGAAAAGCCATTTGGGCCAATCAAGCCTACATGAAACTGACTGGTGCCACATTAGAAGAAATTATAGGAGAGCAACCCAATTACCTTTGTTTTGAATCAAAAGCCAATTGCGAGACCTTAAATAAAATTACTCAGGCTGTAAAAGACAAAAAAGAAATTAAAGTTGTTTTTCAAAATTACAATAAACAAAAAGAAAAATATTGGCAGGAATTAAACATCACTCCAGTATTTGATAACGAAGGCAATTGCAGTAAATTTATTGCTATTGGGCGCGATGTTACGGCTTCTACCGAAAAAGAAATTGAACTAAAAAACATCTTAGAAGTTACAAGTCAACAAAACAATAAACTATTGAATTTTGCGCATATAGTTTCGCATAATATCCGATCTCACACCAGTAATTTATTGATGGTATTAGATGTGATTGAAAATACTGATGATATGATTGAAAAATTATCATTCATAGACATGTTTAAAGAAGCTACGGAAAAACTATCCGAAACTATCGAAAACTTGAATGAAATGATTACCATTAAAAAGAATGTTAACATCAAAAAAACAATTATTAATTTAAAAACGGAGATTGATAAACTAACAGAGCCTTTAAAAAATCAAATTGCAATTACGCATACTATTCCTGATACTCTAACTCTAAATGTTATTCCAGTTTATTTAGAAAACATTATTCAAAACTTACTGAGTAACGCTATAAAATACAAATCCCCACAACGAGCGCCTCAATTAGAGATAAACCACGAAATAAAAGACGGTTTTCACATTATCACCTTCAAAGACAATGGTTTAGGAATAAACCTAGAGAAAAACAAGCATAAACTATTTGGCATGTACAAGACCTTTCATGGAAACGAAGATGCAAAAGGTATTGGTTTGTTTATTGTTAAAAATCAAATTGAAGTGATGAAAGGTAAAATTGAAGTTGAAAGTGAGGAAGGATTTGGAAGCACCTTTAAATTATATTTCAATGAAAAATAAAAGTACTTATATTATTGATGATGATAAATTATCTATAAAATTAATGAGCATGCTTATTGCAAAAAATAATTTTTGTGAAGAAATCACCTCATTTCATAACCCTCAAAATGCTTTAGACGAACTGAAAAACAACGCCAAAGATCCATCAAAACTTCCTGATGTTATTTTATTAGATTTGAATATGCCTGTGCTTGACGGCTGGCAATTTTTAGATGAATTTATCTTAATCCAATTTGCAAAAAAAATAATCGTTTTTATAGTTTCTTCTTCAATCGATCCTTCCGATTTAGAAATGGCAAAGAATTATCCAATAATAAAAGATTACATTATAAAACCGCTTAATTCCGAAAAACTTAAACAGGCCTCTTTATCAATAGAAAGTGAAGTTTAATAAAGTAATTTTACAAAAAATTCCTTAAACAAAAGATTCAGATTATTCTAAAACAGAGAATTATAGTAACTTTGTAAGTCTATGAAAGTCTTAAAAATTACGCTATACTGTTTCGCACTTTACCTCATTAACTCGCAATTGCAAGCGCAATCCATTAGCGTAAATGATACCAGAACGGCTACTGAATTAGTAAGTTTACTCAGTAATAACAGTTCCTGCATAGAAACAAACAATGTAAATGTTACTGGAGATAATTTCTCTACTGGAAAAAATAGTTATGGCTCCTTTACAAACAGCTCCTCTGGTTTTCCTTTTCAATCTGGCGTTGTTTTAAGTACCTGGAGCAGTAAACAATCAGAAGGACCTTTTGTTAGAAATCAAGGAGACGGTAGCAATTTATGGTTAGGAGATCCTGATTTAGACCGAGCTTTAAATATAAATTCTATCAATGCGACAGTACTTGAATTTGATTTTACGCCACTAACCAATAATATCAGTTTTAATTATTTTTTTGCTTCCAATGAATATCAGGATAATTTCCCCTGTGAATATTCGGATGGTTTTGCTTTTTTAATAAAAGAAAAAGGAAGTACAGCTGCATATCAAAATTTAGCTGTAATTCCAAATACTACAATCCCTGTTTCGTCAACAAATATCCATCCAGCAATCAGTTTTATGGATGATAGAACCCTTAAAACCTGTGAAGCGAGTAATGAGTCCTATTTTGGACAATACAACAACAGTCTTAATAACAATAGTCCTATAAATTATGCCGGGCAAACTAAAGTTCTAAATGCAGCTGCTACTGTTGTAGCAGGAACTACCTATCACATCAAGTTAGTCATTGCCGACGACAGAGTAACTTATTACGATTCGGCTATTTTTATTGAAGCGGGTAGTTTTAATTCTAAAATTGATTTAGGAACCGATCGATTATTGGCAACTAACAATGCCGTTTGTTTTGGTGAAGATTATATCATTGATACTAAATTACCTGCAAGTTATACCTATAAATGGTACAAAGATGGTATTTTATTAACTTCTGAAAACAATCCATCTTACACCGTAAAAACTCCCGGAATTTATAAAGTTGAAGTTACCTTGAATCCTTCAGTTTGTGTTGTTACCAATGCTATAAAAATTGAGTACACACCTGAAACTATTTTAAAAAACAGCACTTTAATTCAATGTGATCTTGATGAAGATGGAAAATCCTTTTTTGATTTAACCCAAGCCGATGCTGAAATACAAAACAACAATTCTGGATTGAGTAGTATAACTTATTATGAAAATTTAACTGATGCACAAACCGATAGTAATCCTATTTTGAATAACACCAGATATACGAACCAATCCAATCCCCAGACTTTAATTGCAAAAACAAAAAATCCTTATAATTGTTTTAATTATGCCGAATTAACTTTGCAACTTTCTAATGATATTATTCCAAATCGAATAGCAATAATAACTGAAGTTAAAACAACTAATTTTGCAGGAAATAAAAACACTGTAACTATTGAATATACTGGTGTTAGCGATTACGAATTTTCTATAGATGGAATTTATTATCAGGATAATCCTGAGTTTTTAAATGTAGCTGCAGGAACTTATACAGCTTATGCTAGAGATAAAAACGGATGTGGTGTTTCAAATCCATTTCTTTTTTATATCTTAGATTATCCGCGTTATTTTACTCCAAATGGAGATGGCTTTAATGACACTTGGACAATTAAAAATTTAAATACGTTGCCCCAAGCTACTATACATATTTTTGATCGTTACGGAAAATTGCTAAAACAATTCAATTCTTCCAATTTGAATTGGAATGGAACTTTAAACGGTCGATTACTCCCTGCTGATGATTATTGGTTCAATCTAATTTTTGTAGATGGCAAGAATATCAAAGGTCATTTTTCATTAAAAAGATAAATAATGGTTTATAATTAATACATTTATCTAATGAGGAAGTTAATTTTAGCATGGTTTATTTTAATGGCTGTAAACTGTTGGGCACAGTTTAGTAAAACACATTATATTCCACCATTAACCAGTCAGTCATCAGGCTTATCAGCTGAGGATCAATACTTATATATTTCTACACCAAGCACAAAAAACGTAGGAATTAAAATAATTGGTATTGGAGGTCAAATTATCAATGCTACGGTTAGCAACAATACACCATATATTTATTTGATAGGGAGAGGAGACGATACCCAATTATTAACTCCAAAAACGGCCATTGGAAAAATAACAAACAAAGGATACATTATTGAAGCCGATGATTTAATTTATGTGAGTGTGAGACTCAACGCCTCACCTAATCAAAACGGTGGTTATAATCATGCAGGTGGTATTGTTTCTAAAGGCAATAGCGCTCTTGGAAATACATTTAGGCTAGGTGCTATGCTAAATCCTTTAAATGATCAAACCTTACTTAATTTTGCATCTATACTGGCAACCGAAAACAATACAACAGTTACTATCTCTGATATAAAAAATGGTAGCATTCTGGAGAATGGACTTGCTGTAACTGGTCCAATTATAGTTCATCTAAATAAAAATGAAAGTTATATTATTGCCCTGGAGAATATCCAAAACACTCCTTTAAATAGCCCTTCAAATAGTTCTAAAATTATTGGTGGATTAGTCCAATCGGATAAAGCTGTAGTAGTTAATACTGGGTCTTTTGGAGGAAGTAACAGTACAGAACTAAGAAATGGAAATCCATCTGGAAGAGATCTGGGTTTTGATCAAATTGTTCCTTTTGAAAAAACAGGAAAAGAATACATTTTTGTAAAAGGTGAAGGTTATGATCAAATTGAACGTGTACTATTAGTTGCACACAATCCTCAAACAGAAGTGTACTTAAATGGAAGTACAACACCAAGCTACACGCTTCAGCCTGGAGAATATGCAGCTATTGACGGCTTCCAATTTGTAAACAATAATTTATACGTAAGAACAACCGAGAATGTATTTGCTTATCAATCCATTGGAGGACTAAAACCAACAATTCCTCCTTACACAAGAGACAATCCACAAAACAATCCAACAGCCAATCAAAACATGTTTTTTGTTCCTCCTTTAAATTGTTCAACCCCAAATGTTGTCGATAATATTCCACAAATACAATCCATAGGTAGTACATTTTACACTGGAGGTTTAAATATTGTGACCGAAAGAGGTGCAACTGTACTTATAAACAATACACCTATTAATTCAAGTCCTGAAGATATCACTGGTAATCCTGATTACGTACGCTATACAGTCAATAGTCTAGATGGAAATATTAGTGTAAAATCTACAAAACAAGTATATGTTTCTTATTTTGGTACAAATGATGCAGCAACTTATGGCGGTTATTACTCTGGATTTGATACAAAACCTGAGATTACTTCGGATAAAATCAATGTAGGAACTTCAAATTGCATCCCTAATTTAGTTTTACATGTAAGCACAGTTTTAAATTATGATACTTTTGAGTGGTTTTTCAATAACACTTCTATTCCAAATGCCAATTCAAATTCTTACTCTCCTACAGAACCTGGATTTTATCAGGTAAAAGCAAGTATTTCTGGATGCGGAACTACAGCTTTCTCTGATATTATTCCAGTAAGCAACTGTCCTACTGATAATGATAATGACAACGTAAATGACAATATCGATCTTGACAATGACAATGACGGAATTACAAATTGTACAGAATCTTACGGAAATCAAAACATCAATATTACTAATTTAAATTCAGGAAATATCACCGTTGGGAATTACACCAATTCATTCACAGGAAATATAACTACTTCAACAATTGCCAGCCCTACTCCTTTTAGAGGCTATTCAGATGGCAGTATTATATCTAACATACCAACTGGTAAAGGAAATTTTGCAAAATACAACTTGACTTTTACTCAACCAATAAGCGTTGGTATAGAATACGTTCCTACTGCTAATACCACTGATTTATTAAATGCAAATGCCGAATATATTATTGCTACTGATGTGAATAAAACCATTACGGTTCTTAATCCTAATAATCAATTGTTGATTGACACTAATTATGATGGAATTTACGAAAGCGGGGTAACCGAATATTCTTCTTTCGAAATTAGATTTCAATTGAATGAAATTGTACCATTATCAGCTGGAACTGGAAATTTTAAATTCTTAACTCATTTAGTAAATTCGATAAGTTTTACACATAAAAATCTATCAGAGACTGCAGCCAATAGAAGTACATTAAAGTTTTTTGCTATTTGTGTACCAAAAGATTCTGATGGCGACGGAATTCCAGACCAATTAGATTTGGATAGTGATAATGACGGCATACCTGATTCAACAGAAGGTCAAAGCAATAACTTTACTCTAAGTTCAACTGTCGATACGAATAGAAATGGAATATTTGATATTTTTGAATCAAGACTTATTCCTGTCGATACGGATAATGACGGAGTTCCTGATTATATTGATTTAGATAGTGACAATGACGGAATTTTAGATTCAATAGAAACCACAATTGACACAGATACAGACGGAATATCCAATTATCGTGATCTAGATAGCGATAATGATCTTTGTTCTGATGTAATTGAAGCTGGTTTTTCAGATCCAAATGGAGATGGAATCTTAGGATCAATTACGCCGCCTACTGTAGATAGCAAAGGACTTGTAACAAGCCGTACAAATGGATATACAACTCCAAATTCTAATTATATTACAGCAGCTCCCATTATAATTACAACCCAACCACTTATTCCTCCAACCTGTGACTTGCAAAGCACATCAATAGCAGTCTCTGCTAACGGAGATAGTTATCAGTGGCAATTTTCTACCAATGGAACTACCTGGAATAATCTTAATAATAATGGCACTTACACAGGGACTTCTTCTTCTACTTTAAATATCAATTCGGTCAGTCAAATAATGAATGGGTACAAATACCGCGTATTTATCAATAGAATTGGAAATTCATGTGGTTTAATTTCAAATGAAACTACTTTGTCTATTTTGAGATTACCCGTTTTAAACACTACAACTATTACACAATGTGACGATGATCTGGATGGCATAACCACTTTTAATCTAACAGTTAAAAACAATGCTATTTCAAATAATTATAGAATGGAAACATTTAGCTATTTTACAACATTAGCAGGAGCAAATACTAACGATTCCACTAAAAAAATCACAAATCCATTAGCATACGTTGCTAATAATGGAGCAGCAATTTGGACCCGAGTAGAAAATGCAAATGCTTGTTTTTCAATAGCCCAAATTAATTTAGCAGTTTCAACAACGCAAATTCCTGCAAATACAAATCTTCTATTCGAAAATTGTGATGATTACATTGATGCTGCAAATAATGATTATGATGGAGTTTCAGTGTTTGATTTCAGTAGTGCTCAAAATACTATTTTAGCACTTCTTCCGGCGCCAAGAAATAACTATTCAGTAAAATATTATGAAACAGAAGCAGATGCTTTATCAGAAACAAATGAAATTACTAACACAACCTCTTATCGAAATACGATTTCACCTAATGAACAAAAAATATGGGTTAGAGTAGAAAATGATTTTGAGAACAGTTGTTTTGGAATAGGTTCGTACATAACACTTAAAGTCAATCCAAAACCCAACATCGACATTAATTCGAACCATCTTGCTGATGTGTATGTTTGTAAAAACTCACCTGATTTTTACGTTACTTTAAGTTCAGGCATACTTGATGTTAGTTCAACAACTGATTATACTTATATCTGGTCTAAAGACAATCAAGTAATAACCGATCAAACAAGTGCTACATTAGATGTTAATACTGCTGGAATTTATACTGTGATGGTAACTTCTCAATACGGTTGTAGCAGAACCCGAACAATTACGGTTACTTCTTCAGACATTGCCCAAATTAGCGATATAGAAATAAATGAACTAAGCAACAATAATAGTATTTTAGTTCTTACTGAAGGCGTAGGGAATTATGAATACAGCTTAGACGATACTAATGGTCCATATCAAGATGCTAATCTATTTGAAAATGTTCCTGCTGGTATACACGAAATATTCATAAGGGATAAAAACGGTTGCGGCATAACGAATCAATCAGTTGCAGTTTTAGGTGTTCCAAAATATTTTACACCTAACAATGATGGCTTTAATGACTATTGGAATATAAAAGGAATCAACACTGAATTCAATTCAAAAACTGTAATTCATATTTTTGATCGCTATGGAAAATTATTAAAAGATATCTATGTGCAAGGTCAGGGCTGGGATGGAACTTTTAATGGTCATCAAATGCCGTCAGATGATTATTGGTATACTGCCAAATTAGAAAATGGCAATGAAATTAAAGGGCATTTTAGTTTGAAAAGATAACTTTTAGAAAATTCCAAACTCAAAAGTCCAAATTCCAACTCTATTAAATTTAGAACAAAAAAAATCCCAAATTCCAATAGGAATTTGGGACTTAAAATATTGGAATTTAATAAAATTAGATTTTAAATCTTTTTCTATCAGTTTCAGTCAAATAAATTTTTCTTAAACGAATAGATTTTGGAGTAACCTCTACATATTCATCTTTTTGAATGTACTCTAAAGCTTCCTCTAATGAGAAAATAATTGGAGGGATAATTCTAGCTTTTTCATCATTCCCTGATGAACGAACGTTAGATTGTTTTTTAGCTTTCGTTACGTTGATACACATATCATCACTACGAGAGTTTTCTCCAATTACCTGACCTTCATAAATTTCGTCGTTAGGGTTAACGAAGAATTTACCACGATCTTGCAATTTATCGATAGAATAAGGAATTGCTTTACCATTTTCCATAGAAATTAATGAACCGTTGTTACGTCCAGGAATTTCTCCTTTATAAGGTTCGTAACCAATATAACGGTGAGACATAATAGCTTCACCAGCAGTAGCAGTAAGCAATTGATTTCTTAAACCAATAATTCCACGAGATGGAATATTAAATTTAACAATCATACGCTCTCCTTTACCTTCCATTGATAACATTTCTCCTTTACGGATAGAAACAAACTCTACCGCTCTACCAGAAAGATTTTCAGGTAAGTCGATTGTTAATTCCTCAATTGGCTCACATTTTTTACCATCAATTTCTTTAATGATAACTTGTGGTTGACCAATTTGTAATTCATACCCTTCTCTTCTCATTGTTTCAATAAGAACAGACAAGTGCAATACTCCACGACCAAAAACCATGAATTTATCAGCAGAATCAGTTTCACCTAACTT
>Ga0247805_1000479_pt1 | contig 20580 bp, 19 predicted proteins | sample UWRJL044104R1_FD_180930 | JGI IMG/M metagenome (GOLD analysis project Ga0247805, IMG submission 180930) | Plant litter microbial communities from Arlington Agricultural Research Station in Wisconsin, United States - UWRJ-L044-104R-1 | ecosystem: Environmental > Terrestrial > Plant litter >... | reverse complement strand
TAATGCAACTGAAGTTGAAGTTGTAGTATCTCCATGAACAAAAACATAATCAGGTTTAAAATCCTCTAGTATCGTTTTCATAGAAACAAGAACCTCTGCTGTTAAGCTGAACAAATTTTGCCCAGGCCGCATCAGATTAAAATCAAAATCTGGTTTGATTTCGAAAAAATCCAATACTTGATCTAACATCTCTCTATGTTGAGCTGTCACACAAACCTTTACATCAAATTTATCTTTCCTTTTCTGGAACTCTTTAACCAAAGGCGCCATTTTAATGGCCTCTGGTCTTGTTCCAAATACTATTAGCATTTTCTTCATTAAATTTTTATTTTTTCTATATCAACTTGTAAAAGTTCTAAAATTCTTCTTTGCAATTTCAATTTCAACAAAAAGCAAACTAAAATATAAGTTAATATAATTAGTAATGAAATCAGTATCAACTTAACGTATGAATCCACATGAAACAACCTATACAAACAATATGCTACTAAAAAGCAAATACCGCCCGCAATTACCGACTTTAAAACTTCAATAATATCTATCCTTACATTTACATACTTATCAACGTAATAATATTCTAGAAGCAATATTAAAAAATGAGCAGCAACACTAGTAATAGCTGCTCCTAATATCCCAAATATTGGGATAAATATAACATATAACACAACTAACAAGAGACATAAAGCAACCATAACCCATAAAACCTTCCTTTCTTGACCAATAGAAATTAAAATTTGATTTACAAATACATCTCCAATACCTGTTAATAAAATTTGGATTGTCAAAATTTTAATTAAGGATGCTGAATCCATAAATTTCTTTCCTAGAAACAAATCAATAAAACTTTCAATATTGACAAAAAGTAAAATACAAACTGGTATAGAAATGTAAAATACAAGAGAAATCGATTTGTAAACTAATTGTTCAACTTTACTAATATCATTATAATTAGTTGAAATTTTAGAAATCATTAAAGGACGTAAAGAAACAATTAAAACGGCAAACATCGATATAAATTTCATTGCCACATCATATATACCGACACTTTCAAAATTGTTCAAAAAATTCAAAATTATAAATCTATCAATATTAGAATATATTGCCATTATGAATAAAGGAAGGAGAATAATACTGGAAGAAACCAACTCCTCTCTAGTAACTTTGAAATTAATCTGAATAGTCTTCAAATCAATTTTTTTTACTAAAACAAAAAAAACTGATAAATTGGCCAAAAGATTTGTACCTCCTAAAATCCAAAAATAATTATAAATATCTTCTCGAGTTTTTACAAAAAAATAGATAAGTACAATTCCGGTTAGTTTGACAATGATATTTCTAATTGCTATAGTCTTAATTTCATTAATTCCGTAAAAAAACCAAGTGAAATCAAAATAAGAAGCTACTAACTGCACCAATGACACAAATAAAATAGACTTGATGTTTAAATTAAAAAAAAAAATGTAAATGATAAAAACTAATATTGAAATAGTTGAATAAAGAAACTGTAGGTTTAAAACGCCATTAAAACTTTTTCTTAAAGAGCCTAATTCATTATTCTTTGCAATTATCTTATTCCCATAAGACGTAAGACCTGTTGACCCAAAAATTAAAAAATAAGATAAAATGCTATTTGCAATTGCTATTTTCCCCATACCATCATTTCCCAAAGCTTTTACAACTAAAGGTAATGTAATCAACGGAGTTAAAATATTCATTAACTGAAGACTCAAACTAAAAATATAATTTTTTAACAAATCCACAGTATATACTTTTTAATTCTGTAATAAACATCCTTAATCTTATGCTTTAAAAAATAGTATGTATTCTTTTCAATATAATTAAATCTTAATCCTGATGAAAAATCCCTAATATTAATTCCTCTTGAAACCCAGTAAAATTTAATATTATCTAACAAAGGTAATTTTTCAGAATATTTTTTTATAATTTCACTACTGGACAAATCATTGCCAAAATATCTATTAATCAAAAAAATTTCGGGAAAAGGTCTTCCATTATCTTGGTAATCAATAAATTTCCAATATTTACACATAGCTTCATAATCACCAAAAACAATATAATCTAAAAAATACCCTTGTTCCATAGTAGCCCATCCCAAAAAATTTATTTTTTCATTTTTTAAAATAAATCTTTTACATAATAAAGAGATATCCGTAACCCTAAAATCAGATCTTACTTTCAAATAAAATTTTGTACCAAATAATTCTTTACTTTTTAAAAGACCTTCATAAGTACTCTTACATTGAAAATTAATATTCCAGTACCCAGCATATTTAGGCTTCTTAATTAAATGAACAAATAATCCAGCATCTCTAATATCTTTAATTCCTTCCTCTGGTTCATCGTCCCATGTACACCATAAAACATTTTTAACTCCCTTATAACAATCTATAACTTCTTTGTGATATTTTATTGGGCCTTGAATTATAATTGAAACATCTAAATCAATCATATCTTATAAATCCTTAAGATACAATTCTAAATCTTCTGGAGTTCCAATTCCATGCATATTACTGAATTCAATGTCATAAATCCCAATCTTTGCGCTATTCTTAATCAAATAATTATAAACTGGACAAGTGTAGAATTCATTATTCACACGATCATTTTCTATAATCATATCTATAGCTGAATCAACAAATTCCGACCCTTTACTAAACAGGTATATTCCTACAGTAGCAAATTCAGATATGGCTTCTTTTTCTTTTACTTGGACTACTAAATTATTATTTAATCTAGCAAAAGACCATTTTGGATTTAATTCCAAATCTTTAAAAGTCAATATCGAACCATCTAAATTTCTAGTAAAACAATCATTAATGTAATCAGCTATGGACATATCAACTATTTGATCAGAATTTGCTATTAATAAAGGTAACTCATTATTAATATATTTTCTAGCATACAAAACTGTACATACAGTACCTTCGGTTAATTTATCAATCCCAATAAATTTAGCGTTATACTCTTTTTCAATTTGTGCTACAAGTACTTTTTCTCTCTCTAAATGTTCCTTACGTGCAATTAAAAAATAATTAGCATCGGGATAAGTCAAATTATCCAAAACTCTAACTATCATTGGTTTACCATCTACGTCTATAAATGGTTTAGGTTTTTCGTATCCTACATTCGCAAAACGGCTTCCTAAACCAGCCATAGGAATTACTATATTAATCTTGCTCATACTTATCATTATTTGCGCCTGGTAATTTTACCACGACAGTTATTACCTCAGTCAATGCCTTAAAATTTGTAGGCACCCTTGGAACAATTTTTATAATATCATTTTCGCTGTATTGAATACCATTCATCTCTACAATACCACTAATTATTACAGTAAACTCAGTAGCTATTTTGTGAAAATGAGAATTTTCGAACTCTCCTTTTTTATATTTTTTTATTCCAACCTCTACGTCATTAGTCTTATATAAGGAGGGTTCGAAATTTCCAATAAACCACCCTTTAAACATTTCATCTAAATCATATTTTTCTATTGCCATTTTATAATATTATATTTTCTCGAACTCTGTTATTAACTTAGGTGAATAAAAGGAATGATAAACATTATTATCTATTTGATAAAAATTAACTTTCTTATTTCTAAGTATAAATTCATTAATTACTGGAGAAATAAAAAACATTCCATCACTTTGAACATCATTTATAATCGTTTGAAAAGCACATTCAAAAAAAAGCCTTGCTGAATTGAAATAATAATATCCAGCAATAGCCAAATTACTTATAGGATTTTTTTCCGCCGTTTGAATAACATCCTCACCATCAGTAAAAATATAAGACCATCTAGGATGAACCGATTTAAAGGTTACAACACCGACATCTGACTTTCTCTCTAACCAATATGAATTAAATTCTGAAAGATCATTTTCTATAATCTGATCACTATTTAATATTAAAATAGAATCATCTTCGTCTATTTTATCAATGGCCATTAAAACTGAACACAAACCTCCTTTGGTAGTATTTTTTATTTTAATAATTTCACAATTGGGAGATAATAATTTCAATGTATTGTCCAAATGATACTTTGTAGCATCTTCATCTTTAATAACAAAAACGATTTGATTTGGAGTAGTTATTGTCATTGTCTTTTCTATTACCCACTCTATCATTGGCTTACCTTTAATCTCTATTAAAGGTTTTGGATAAGGAAAGCCAGCCTTAAGAAATATTTCGGAAGAACCAGCTAATGGTATAATTATCTTAAGCATTTTCAATTTCTTTAATACGTTTCATAATATTCTGATAAGTAACATCGTCTGGATTTTCAACTTTTAATAAATGAGCACCCGAGGCTAAAGCAGCTTTGATTCCATTTTGATTATCTTCTACTATCAGGCATTCATTTGGCTGAAGCCCTAATCGATTTATAGCTTTACTATAAATTTCAGGATCTGGTTTACCTTTCTCGACATCCTGGTTTGAGAGAAAGAAATCTAAATATTCTATTAAGCCCGATTTTTCCATCATTAATTCAATCGTCTTTCGAACTGAATTTGAACATACTGATAGGCGATAGCCCTCATTCTTAAGTTTTGATAAAGCGTATCTATGATGGAAAATTGGTTTACAAGTACTATATACTATTTCCCATGTATACTCTTGTTTTAAATCATTTATAAAACCGTGAAGTTTAGTTGGAAGTCCCCCTTCCAAACTTAGCATTTCTAATTTTTTCTTTGTAGGTAACCCATCAAAAGTTACTAAATGATCATATCTTGTGATTTCAGCACCAAATAAACCAAGTGCTTTATTGAGGGATTCATAGTGCCAATCACGTGCATCTATCAAAACACCATCCATATCAAAAATTACAGCTTTAATTCTCATAACTCTTTATTTAAAAAATTCAGTAGCGTCTTCTGGCAAATCTGTACAAAGAACTACATTGTCTAATTCATGATAATTGTTACTTCTCAAATATTCCCACAATTCCAAATGACTTCGTTTGTGAAGCTCTGGAGATACTATAGCAACCTGTTTACCATTTTGCAGATGATTTAATAGAACTTTATCATCATACCATATTGATTCGAAAGCGTCAAGCCAAATTCCTTGACATTCTTCAATAAATGCAGGTAGAGGCTCGTACTCACTTTGCCTTGTGAAACTAACTACATTATTTCTTATGTAACCTAGTGTATCAGGAATCGACATATCAAAAACAAAATAATTCTCAATTCCAAATTCAATCAATTTTTGTTTAAGTTTTGCTTGTAAACCGTCTGACTTAATATTTAAAGCTAAAGTTAAATTTGGATTTGAATAACTATTATAAATTCTAAAAAAATCTTGAATTTTTAAAGAGTCTTCATCTGCTATATCATGAGAAATCACTAGTTCTCCCATATAATCTCTGATGTCTGTTTCTGTACCATAACCTAATTTAAAAGACCTATCAAAACTGATTTGCTTATTTTTTTCTTCTTGATTTTTCCAATAACCCCTATGTGAAATTATAATCATTTACTAAATATTTAATATTGATACATTTATTCATATTACTAAAACATGACATAATACTTAATAATAATCTAAAAAACATGATATACCAAATTAGACAACAGTACACAAAAAATTAAAAACCTTATAATTTTGGAATTAAACTTTAACTTGAAATATGTTATTCTAGATTAAAAGAATTTGTCTAAACTACTATTACTTTAATATTCTTTTTACAATCAAAACAGATACACTTAAAAACCCAGCTAAAATCCCTCCCAATACAATTCCTTTCGCTTTCCCAAATTTTTCTTTAGTTAAAGGTAATACCGGACGGTCGATCACCTGAATCAAAGGAGTTTCTTTACGTAAAGCTACTTTAGCCAATTCCGATTGTTTAACCAATTCGGTTAAAATAGCGGTATTAGTTTGTACATCTACCTGACTTCGAGCAGCTGGAGCTCTTCGAATATTCAGTGCCGGATTCAAATTAAAGGTATTATCATTGACTACTGCTACACGGGAAATAGATCCATTCAATTGCCCTCTGACAGAATCCAATTGTCTTTGTAAAATAGCCATATTCTCTCTAGCCTTTTTACTTCTCGTGTCGATATAAAAATCACAAACCTCTTGAACCAAAGCTTCATTCAAATATTGTGAAAACAATTCATTCTCAGATTTCACTTCCACCGAGGTAATCGCCACCTTTTTATCTTTTTGACTCACAGTTAAAGCACTATTGACTATAGTACTATACACTCCTGTCATAATACTATCCTGAACACGCGTAAAAGTACCGGGATCAACATTGGGCAAAAAAACCAACGATTTGAATTGCTCCGATTCGTTCCATTTTTTACGGCTACCGTTCAATTGAAAATACATTTCAGCCAACGAAATTTTTTTATCCTTATAGGTCACTTCCGACAACAGCGCCCTTTGTACCATAGCGCGCGATTTAAAAAATTCATTCAAATTCGAACCACTAAACACACTACCACCATTACCCCCTAAATCCAATCCAAAAGATCCAGCTAAGGATCCCAAACCACCTATTCCTCCCGACTTCTCATCTTCCAAAGCAAAAGTCAACGTAGCAGTATAAACCGGTTTTTTGATAAAGGAGTAAATAAGTCCTAAACCAGCACCTATAACTCCAGCTAACACAATAATTTTCCATTGTGAAAGTAAATAAGAGTACCACTCTTTTATTTTTAATAGTAGCTCCTTTAATGAAATTTCATCATTATCTATCACTTTATTTTCTTCCATAACAATTAGCTTAACACTACTTAATTTATTTTATAGTTCTGAGAATTAATAATTCGTAAATTAATAACTATCTATCTAAAAGCAGTTATAATTAATAAGGCTAAACTAGAAATAACACTACCAAAGCCAACCCATTCACCAGCAGTTAATTTCTTGCGTTCAGGTTTTTCTGGCACTACAATTTGAGAATCAGGCATTACTTTAGGATAGGATCTAAAAAATAAAAATGAACTAGTAACATCGGCTTTTCCATTAGGATAAATAATGTAGGCTTTCTTTTTCCATCCTTTTGCATCTACTCCACCTACAGAACTCAAATAGTATCTAAATGATTTTCCTTCACGATAAGGAATTTCAGAATTCAACAACACATTTCCAGTTACTTTTATTCCTTCATTAAATTCAGCTACCTCAATTTCATCTCCTGGAAATAATGTAACATTCGAATAATGAGTTGGATCTTTTGTGATTTTATTCCAATCTACTGGTATTACGGCATATTTCATTTGATTCTTCAATTTTTCACTTAACTTAACCGAAGTAGAATCTGAACTGCTTAAATTTAAATCAATACTCTCTAGTTTTTCAATTTGTTCTGCCTTAATAGGTCGCTTAATTTTCACTCCTTGAATGTTGGCGATATCTTTTAATCCACCTGCACGCGAAACAATATTATAAACGGTCTCTTTTTTATTCTGTAAAACATAATTACCAGGATAAATTACTGCTCCGGTTATACTCACCATTTCTGGCTTTTCGTATACTGCCAGTCTTCTAACATTAATAACATCGAAAGGCATTAAAGCATAATTTTTAAGCTGTTCATTATTTTCTGGAGTCAATTCTAAATTAATCAACTCAATACGATTTGGATTAGATTTATCAATATTATCGGATTTAATCATTCTTGCAATCTCAACACGCTTAGATGCAGAACCTGTTAAACCACCTACTTGAATAAGTAAATCATTTAAGCTTAGATTATCCAAATAGTCATATTCCCCAGGGTTTCTAACTTCACCCGCAATAGTAATTGTATACTCTTCTCTAAAATCTAAAACAGAATAAACAGTAACAATATCTTCTCTTTTTAATAGGATATCTGCATTTAAATCACCTGAAAGTGCTGCTTCTAAATTGGCATTAATAATTTCGGTGCTTAAATCGCTTTTCAAGCGAACAATACGAGCACGTTTAGTATAGGCATCTTCTTTTAAACCTTCAGCCTGGTCAATTAAATCAGAAATTCGCATTCCTTCATTAAAAGAATAAAAATTGGGTCTAAAAACAGCACCTTCAATTTTAATACGATTTTCAAAACGATTTAAAATTTTAGTTACCTGAAAAACATCTCCTGATTGTGGTAGATAGCTATTAAAATCTTTTTCAAGAATATCACGAACTTTAAATTCCTTAGCTGTTTTTTGGATAACATTTACTGAAGCGGTATAAGCAAATTCATTGAAACCTGAAGCAAAATTTAATAGCTGAGCAAATGTTTCGCCTTTCTTCATTTCAAAAACACCTGGTCTTTTCACTTCACCGTTAATGGTAACACGCTGACTATACGCCGGAATACGAATCACATCATTATCTTTCAAACTCACATTATCAGACTGATCACCTTTAACCAGAAAGTTATAAATATCAACATTCTTGTATACTTTATTATTTCTAATTAATTCGATATTTCTATAACTTCCATTTTTACCAGGACCTCCTGCTAAGTGTAAGGCATTATAAACTGTAGCTAAAGAAGAAATAGAATAATTACCAGGTTGTTTTCCTCCTACTACTGTAATTTTAATGGTACGGATACGGCTTAAACTAACACTAACCTTAGACTGTCCAGAACTAACAGTACTATAAACTCTTGCAATGGCGGCTTTTATTTTTTGAGTAGCCGCTTCAATTGAAATTCCTGAAACAGCAATTTGTCCTACGTACTGAATGGTAATTTTGCCTTCTACACTTACAGGAATACTTTCATTGTATTCTTGTACCCCATAAACGCTCACTTGCAATTCATCTCCTGGCCCTAAAATATAGTTCATTGGTGTAGCCAATTTCAAATCGGGTTCAAAATTCAAAGTAGGATTATCAAACAACTCAGAACCAAAAATCAGTGCATTTAACGAGTCTTTTACTTTGGTATTAGTAATTTTTTCTTGTTTTCTCCCTCTTTGTTCCTTTGAATCAGTATTAGTTGAAGATGATTCCTTTAATACTGGCTTCTCAATTCGGGCACGTAATTTGGCAAATTCAGCTGCTGACATTCCTTTTGCTAATGCCATAGGTTCTGCTTGATCCAATGTCATACTATTACTTTGCAATTGAGCCTTAATTTTGGAGATATCATTATCGGTTAAATTATCAACTTTCACAGTACTCAAATCTGAACTTCTTAACAAATCTTGAGCAAATACTCCATAAGATTGCAAGATAGCAAACAAGAAAACAAAAACTGTAATTATTTTTTTCATAAAAATTATTATAAACCAGTATAGGTATTTTAATTTAATAAGTTTGGATTAGCTATTTCTAATTCATTATACAAATCCTTAACATCCTGAGAACATTCTTTTTGTAAAACTAAATTAGCATTTTCAGTTGCAATTAAAATGGTATTATTCATTCCAATAAAAGCAGTATAATTTTGAGTCCCGATTGTCATATTTCCATTACTATCAACTTCATGACCATTTGCTTTCAAATAGTCATATACAGATTCAAAAGATCCTAAATCAGACCACAGAAACTGAGAAGGAACTACTTTTATTTTTTTACTGCGTTCCATTATCGCATAATCGATACTGATAGATGGAATATCAAGTGATAATTCTAAATCTAAGCTTCCATCTTTATTAGCTTCCCAAGCTTTCTTGGATTTTTTATATACTTTAGGTTGAAATTCTTTTAACTCTTCTAATAACACACTGGCTTTAAAACAGAACATACCACTATTCCACAAAAAATTCTTCTTTGCGATGAAATTTTTTGCAGTATCTAAATTGGGTTTTTCTCTAAATGAAACAACATTTTCTCCTTTGTATTCTATATAGCCAAATCCTGTTTCAGGTTTCGTAGGAACAATTCCGAAAGTCACTATAAAACCATCATTAGCTTTTTCAACCGCTTGATGAATAGCTTCATTGTATTTATCAATATCATCAATAATATGATCGGATGGCGTAATAATCAAAATATCATCTGGATTTGCTGAAAAAGCTGCAAAAGCAATAGCCGCTGCAGTATTTCGTGGAGTAGTTTCTACTATATTAACATAAGGAGTCTGGAATTTATCCATCACTTTTTTACTAAGATGGCAATTATCTACATTTCCTACAACAATCACTTTATCCGTAATCTCTTTATTACGGGCTACTGTTAATTCGAATAATGATTTTCCTTCGAATAGCTCTAAATATTGTTTAGGTTGACTTTTTCGTGATAAAGGCCATAATCTGCTACCTACACCTCCAGTAAGGATTACGTGTACAATTTTATTATCTTTAGTCATAATTTATTTTTTATAATCTACCATCAATTTCATTTCCTAAAACTCCTTTAACGTCATAAATTACGCTATTTGGTTTTTGAAGTTTTGGTAAATTCATTTCTAAAAAAGCAGTATGAGCCACTCCTAGAACTATGGCATCAAATTTCTGTTCAGGAATCTGTTTTGTTGTAGTTAATTGGTATTCTTTTTCTACTTCAGCTGGATTAGCCAATGGGTCACATATTGTAACAGAAATTTCATATTCTTCCAAAGCTTTAATAACATCTACAATTTTAGTATTGCGGACATCAGGACAGTTTTCTTTAAAAGTAATCCCTAACATTAATAGTGTAGCACCATTAACCGCAATTCCTTTTTTGATCATCAATTTGACTACCTGAGCAGCTACATATTCTCCCATACTATCATTCAATCGTCGTCCAGCTAATATTATTTCAGGATGATAACCCAGTTCTTGTGCTTTCTGTGCCAAATAATAAGGATCAACCCCAATACAATGCCCTCCTACTAATCCTGGTTTGAATGGCAAAAAATTCCACTTAGTTCCTGCTGCTTCTAAAACCGCCTGAGTATCAATATCCATCAAATTGAATATTTTAGCCAATTCGTTTACAAAAGCAATATTAATATCACGCTGTGAATTTTCTATTACTTTAGCAGCTTCAGCCACTTTTATAGAAGGTGCCAAATGTGTTCCTGCTGTAATGACTGATTGATACAAAGCATTTACTTTTTGTCCAATTTCTCGTGTAGACCCAGCAGTCACTTTCAAAATTTTATCTACTGTATGTTCTTTGTCCCCGGGATTGATTCGTTCAGGAGAATAACCTGCAAAAAAATCGATATTAAATTTTAATCCTGATATTTTTTCTAAAACAGGCACGCACTCATCCTCAGTCACTCCTGGATAAACAGTTGACTCATAGATTACAATATCTCCTTTTTTCAAAACCTTTCCTACTGTCTCACTTGCTTTGTATAAAGGAGTCAAATCAGGAAGATTATTTTTATCAACAGGAGTTGGAACAGTTACAATATAATAATTACAATTAGCTATATCCTCTATTTGGTTACTACAAAATAGCCCCGTTTGCGTTTGAATCTCTTCTTTAGAAACTAAAACAGACTTTAAAGTCTCCTCCTCTATTTCAAAAGTGCTATCGATTCCAGAATGTAATTCTTCTATTCGATTTGGATTAATGTCAAATCCTATAACAGTATATTTTGTAGCAAATAACCGAGCCAACGGCAAACCTACATAACCCAGACCTATAACTGCTATTTTAGAATTAGAATTCATTAATTTATTACTTATTTATACTCCCTCCTCAAATAGTTACCAACGCTTCGCGGTTCCAACCCACATAAAACGGGCAGAAAAGTATTATTTTTTTGTGTGCAAATATAACGACTATAAGTCGAATTTCCATTACTTATTTATGAGTTAGATTATTGGAATAAATCACAAAAAAATAAAAACACCATAAACAACTCCTAATCAAGACAAAGCACCTTCCTAATATACAAGCTTTATTCAAAAATATCACTAAATTTAGTGATAACAAAAAGCTATAAAAGAAGTTTAATCCTACCTCTTTTAAGACGCAAAAAATTAGAAACCTCTTACAACTAGAAACTTTTACACATACGATGTAAACACATCTAGTTAAACAAAACAACTTCTATTTAATAAAAAACATAATTAATATTAAATACTTTTATTTAAATTGCATCTTTAAAACACATCCCATCGATTCTAAAACAAGTATATAATTATTCTTATTTACTTCCTGAACAATTGCCTCCTGAGATTTAAAAGGACCTGATTCTAAAACCACTTTATCTCCAACTTGCAAAGACGAAACTGAAATTTCAAATTTATCGGGGGTCGTTAACCATTTTTTTATAGTATTAATTTCTTCATCACGTACAACCGCCGGCTTACCTAACCAAAAAAGATAGCGTACCACACCCGTAGATTCAAAAATTAAATTTCGGTCAACTTCAGCTAAACGCACAAAAATATAAGAATTAAACAAAGGCACTTCTACCTTTTTTTTTCTATCCGACCATTGACGAACTTGTGTAATCAAAGGACAGTAGCATTCAACTCCTCTTTTAGTTAGCTGTTCTGCTACTTTTTTTTCCCATTTCGGCTTTGTATAAACTACATACCAATTCATCTCTAAGCTTTTTTAATAAAATTTAATCTTTCCTTATTTATCTCTAACTAAGATATTACTTTAAATCAATTCATAAAGAAAAACACAGTCTTATTACTTCCTTAAAAAGAATAAAACTGTGTTAATTCAATATTATTATACATTACAATAATTTATGAACCTATTGCCCGATAAACAAATCCTATTTTTTCTAAATCTGAACCATTCAATATATTCCTCCCATCAAATATAAAGGCTGGCTTTTGCATAGAATCATAAATTTTTTGCCAATCGTAAGTTACAAATTCATCCCACTCCGTCAATATTGCAATTGCATGTGCTTCTGCGCAGGCTTGATAAGGATTTTCGAATGATAAAACACTATCATTATTATCATTAATTATTCTTGTCCCTAAATAATCTAAATCGGCTAAAACCTTCTTTCGAGAAACTTTTGGGTCATAAACGGCTATTGTAGCATTTTCGCTAATCAAATCATCAGCAACATAAATGGCTGCAGATTCTCTGGTATCATTAGTATCTTTTTTGAAAGCCCATCCTAAAAATGTGATTTTTTTGCCAGAAACCGTATTGTATAATGTTTTTACAATATTATCCGAAAAACGTCTCTTTTGATGGTCATTCATTATAATGACTTGTTCCCAATAATCAGCTACCACAGTTAAACCGTAAGATTTAGCAATGTAAACCAAATTCAAAATATCCTTTTGAAAACAAGAACCTCCAAAACCTACAGAAGCTTTTAAAAATTTTGTCCCAATTCGGCTATCCATTCCAATAGCTCTAGCTACCTCGTTCACATCTGCACCTGTTTTTTCACAAAGTTCCGACATTGCGTTTATAGAAGAGATTCTTTGCGCTAAAAAAGCATTTGCAGTCAATTTTGATAATTCTGACGACCATACATTAGTTGTTAAAATTTTATCAACTGGAACCCAGTTTGCATAAACATTAACTAAAGATTGAATCGCTTTTTGTCCTTCTTCTGTTGTGTCTCCTCCTATTAAAATTCGATCAGGATTTAATAAATCCTGAACTGCTGTCCCTTCAGCTAAAAACTCAGGGTTAGATAAAATTTGAAATTTTACTCCGTTTCCAGTATTGTCTAAAATGCTTTTTATAGCCTCTGCTGTTCGAACTGGCAATGTTGATTTCTCTACTACTATTTTGTCCTCCTTAGCTACTTTTGCAATTTGTCTGGCACATAACTCAATAAATTTTAAATCGGCTGCCATTCCTTTCCCTTTTCCATAGGTTTTGGTTGGTGTATTTACCGAAATAAAAATCATCTGAGCCTCATCTATTGCTTTTTCAACATCGGTAGAAAAAAACAAATTTCGACCTCTCGCTTCTTTTACTATATCTGAAAGTCCTGGTTCATAAATTGGAATTTTATTGACATCCTCATCATTCCACGCGGCAATTCTATCTTCGTTCAAATCCACTACTGTAACTTGTATCTGCGGACATTTCTGTGCAATAATTGCCATTGTAGGCCCTCCTACATAACCTGCTCCAATGCAACAAATTTTTGTAATTCCCATTTATCTTTTTATTACGTGTTATGAAATGTAAAATCAAACTTCCAACTCATAACTTACTTTCTTATTTCAAATTATTCCAATACCAATCCACAGCTATTTTCAGCCCTTCCTGTAATGAATATTGCGGATTATACCCTAATAATTCTTTTGCTTTATCAATACTCGCTAATGAATGCGGAATATCCCCTACTCTATTCGGACCATGAATTACATTTATATCTGCAATTTTCGAATCATAATTACTTAAATATTCTTTTAAATAACCAACCAAATCATTCAACGTATTTCTATCTCCAAAAGCTGTATTATAAACAGTATTTACTGCAACCATTTTATCTATCGAAATAGCCAATTCATTCATCTGGATAACATTATCGATGTAAGTAAAATCACGAGAATGGTTTCCATCACCATTAATCGTAATATTTTCGTGATTCATTAATTGCATCACAAATTTTGGAATTACCGCAGCATAAGCTCCATTTGGATCCTGCTTTCGTCCAAAAACATTAAAGTAACGCAATCCAATTGTTTCTATTCCATAAGTTTTACTGAAAATTTCAGCATATAATTCGTTTACATATTTAGTAATCGCATAAGGCGAAAGTGGTTTCCCTATCACATCTTCTACCTTTGGCAATCCTACAGAATCTCCATAAGTAGACGAACTAGCAGCATAAACAAAACGCTTCACTTTAGCTTCAGTAGCCGCTTGCAACATATTCAAAAAACCCGAAACATTTACATCATTCGTGGTAATAGGATCATTTATAGAACGAGGAACCGAACCTAATGCTGCCTGATGCAAGACATAATCAACTCCTGTTACCGCTTTTTTACAATCCTCAAAATTTCGAATATCGCCTTCAATTAGAGAAAAATTAGGATTAGAAATACAATCTTTTAAATTATGACAGTGACCTGTAGCAAAATTATCCAGACAAATTACCTTATTGTCTTTTGACAAAAAATATTCGCATAGATTTGAACCAATAAAGCCCGCTCCTCCAGTAATTAAAATAGTATATTTTGTTATTTCTCTCATCTTTATATTTAAAATTTACTAAGCTTTTCTAATCTTTTTTATTAATTTTTCTAAAAACCCTTTCGGTTTTTCTTCTTCATGATATCCACTTGAATATTCTCCATAGCCGTATCCATAACCATAGCCTGCTCCATATTTAGCTTTGTTTTCAAAACCATTTAAAATTATACTCACATTAGCCATTTCTCCTCTTTTAACTCTGTTGTTCAACAAAGGAATCATTTCTTTTTTAGTTACATTCTGCCTTACGATATACAAAGTAACATCAGCATATTGAACTAATTCTAAAGAATCCGAAACTAAACCAACAGGAGGTGTATCTAAAATAATATAATCGTATTCTTTTTTCAATTCAGCTATTAAATCTGCCATAGCTTCACCAATGATTAATTCTGATGGATTAGGCGGAATTGGTCCTGAAAGAATAACATCTAAATAAGGAACATGCGTTTTATTAACTATTTCACGAAGGCTTTTTTGCTTGATTAAATAGTTTACAACACCAATTTCATTTACCAAATTAAATTCATCAGCTAATTTTGGTTTTCTTAAATCCAATCCAACAATTACCGTTTTCTTTTCGCTCAAAGCAAAAACAGTTGCAATATTTATCGAACAAAAAGTCTTTCCTTCTCCACTGATAGAGGAAGTTATCATTAAAGTTTTTCCTCCATCTACAAGTTGTTTTTTATACAAAAACTGCAAAGAAGAACGGATAGCCCTAAAAGATTCGGACATAGCGGATTTTGGTTTATCAAAAACAGCCAACTCTCCCTTTTCTTTATACAAACCTACAACTCCTATTAAAGGAATTTGTGTTTGCTTACTAACATCTTCGGCATTTTGAATCGAATTATTAATAAAAAAGATCACAAATATAAACAACAACGGAATAGCCGTTCCTAAAAAAAGAGCCGAAACATAATTGACTGAAGTTTTAGGACCTATCAAACCACCGCCAACATCCTTAGCAGGATCTATAAAATGAATGTCTGATAAATTTGCTGCCTTAACAATATCGGCTTCACTTCTTTTTTGTAGAAATGTGCTGTAAATATTATCACTTAAATCATATTTCCTTTTGATTTTCACCAATTCCTGTTGGTCATCAGGCAGTTTTTTAATATTTCCTTCCGCCTGATTAATTTTACTATTCACCAATCCTAAATCAAACTGTAATGCTGATTTTGCGCTGGCAATATTTTCAATCAAAACACTTTTAACCGCCTCCATTTGATTGTCAAAGTCTCGGAATATCTTATCGCTTTTTACCGCATAAGCCATTTCTGAACGCTGTGTTGAAAGGGCAATAAGCTTAGAAATATTAGCAACAATATTAGGATCTTCAATTCCTGCAACGGATGGAGCTGGTAATTTAGAATAATCGACACTATTTTTCAAATAGGCTTTTAACGAATTATAATAAGTAATCTTTCGAACAATAGCATCCTTTTCAACATCATATTCAAGAATTTTATCCGAAAATCGAGTACCTCCATCTTCTAAATTCAAGACATCCTTCCCTTTTTTAAAAGATTTTAATTCGTCACCTGCTGTTTTTAACTGTGACTCCATAGCCACTAAAGTACTATCGATAAAGGAGATTGTATTGTTTGCAAATTGATTCTTGCTATCCAGCTGTCTTTTAATCAACATTTTGACTGTTGAATTAAGATATTCGACCATTCGAGCTTTATTTGTCCCCTGTAATCTCAAGGTCAAAATAGAAGCTCCTTTATCATCTGGAATTACACTAACTCCTCTGTAACGAGAAACAGAACCATTAAAATCAATGAATCTAACAAAATACTCTTTGCCTTTGTAAAAACCCGGATTGTCTTTTATTTGTAGTTTCCAATGTAAAAATGGCAATGAAACCTGTTCTCCTACTTTGTATTTCTTAACAAAATCGCCTATTGCTACAGCAGTATCACTATAAGAATTATCAGAATAGGTAATTAATGAAGTCGAATTATTTTGAAAAGGAATTTTTATTTGATATTCTGATTCGCTTAAAAAAGTAATACTAATTAGATTTCCCGCTAACTGTCCTTTATTTTTATCAATAGTTACATAAAATGGAACAGCGCCATAAGCATCGACCATATTGTATTCTTCTTGCTGCAAATAGTCAATATAAAACTGTAATTTATCAACAACTAATTCATTATGCGATCGAGATTGCAATGTGGTCGAAATAGTTTGCATTTGATCAGAAACGCCACCCCAATTAAAAGTCAAATTCGTACTTGAAGTAAACAATGGATTATTTTCTTCTTTAATCGAAATTAAAGTCGCCATTTCGTAAACTTTCTCTTTACGAATGTTTAGCTGATAAGCAATGGTAAAAGCAATTGTCAAACTGACCAAAAACCATTTCCAATAACTCACTATTTTTAATAGCAAGCCTTTAAAATCAAAGCTAACCTGGTTTTCAAAAATAGAAAAGTCTTTTATATCTAACATTTTTTCGAAATGTGTTTTATCTTCTTAATAATAAAAAAGCAGTTGTTGCTAGAGATAACAACGTTAATATTGTACCTAAAGATTCTATACCTGTTTTTCCCGTACCCCAACTTTTTTGTTTTAGCGGTTTTACATAAATATAATCATTGGGCTGCAGATAAAAATAAGGCGAATTGACAACATTGCGATCCGTAAGATCAATATCGTGCATTTCATTCCCTGTTGGAGTTTTCCTGATAATCGTAACTTCTTTTCTATTTCCTGTAAGCGTAATATCACCTGAATTAGCAATCGCCTCCATGATATTTACTTGTTCCTGAAACAAAGTTTTGGTTCCAGTGCTTCCAACTTCGCCATTTATTGTGTAACGAAATCCTGCCAACTTTACTATAACAAAAATATTAGCTTCTTTCTTGAAATATTCAGCTAATAATTGTTTTTCGATTCGTTGTCTGACTTCATCTAAAGTATAACTGATTACATTTAACTCTCCTAAAATAGGCATTCTAATATTTCCATGATCATCAACAGTAAAACCATTAAAATATAAACTAGCTTCAGACTTTCCAGATTCAGCTTCGTTTGTAGTACTAAAAATCTCAACTAATTTATGATCATTTGCTTTAATGTTTATGCTTAAAACATCATTCGTTTGTAGTCGATAGGGCTTTGAAGCAACAGCAGAAATGGTAGTTTCTACATTTGTTTCATTTTTATTTTGTAAATAAACCAAATCCCGCGTTGAAATACAGGACGAAAACAACACACTAATACTTAACAATAAAACAAATAGATACTTAGCCATTTTACTATTTTAGACAACAAATATAGCTTTTCATTTATTATATTAAAAGCCTACTTATTATTAAACCAATTAATTATTTTTTATTGCCTTTTCAAACGGCAAACGCTGCAAAATACTTCTTCCTAAAGTAACTTCATCCGCATATTCTAATTCGTCACCCACAGAAATTCCTCGTGCAATTGTAGAAATCATAATATCCGAATCGGAAATTTGCTTATAAATATAAAAATTCGTGGTATCTCCTTCCATTGTAGAACTTAATGCAAAAATAACTTCTGTTAAAGTACCTGATTTTATTTTTTCTACTAAAGTCGAAATCTTTAATTGGCTTGGACCAACACCATCAATTGGCGAAATTTTCCCACCTAAAACATGGTAAATTCCTTTAAACTGTCCTGTGTTTTCAATAGCCATAACATCCCGAATATCTTCAACTACACAAACCACTTGATGATTTCTATTTTTATTACTGCATATTTCACAAATTGACGTGTCTGAAATATTGTGACAACTTTCGCAAAACTTAATTTCCTCACGCATAGCAATCAAAGCCTGAGTTAGAAAACTCGTTTGTTCTTTAGGTTGTTTTAACAAATGTAAAACCAGTCGCAACGCCGTTCTCTTTCCTATCCCTGGCAATTGCGAAATTTCATTTACCGCTTTTTCTAATAATTTTGAAGAAAATTCCATAGTTGCAAATGTAACAATTTGTTTATTGAAATTATTATAAATCACTAAAATGAAAAAGCCATTTTCGTAAAGAAAATGGCCATATATTTTTTAAAAATCAGAACAATTAATATTGATTTGTTGCTAATAAAACTAACGTACAAGCCACATCAACCTTAATATTATTTAATTCTAAAAGTTGGTATAACTCAGGATTTTCAGTTCCTGGATTAAAAACAACACGTTTTGGCTGCGATTCAACTATATAATTATAATAATCACGTTGATTTTTAGGATTCAAATACAAAGTAATGGTATCGATATTTTTAACCGGAATAGCCTTAGTCCTAATTTTAATTCCTGCCACTTCTCCCGCATTTTGGCCAATAGCAAGAACCGAATGTCCTTTTTCAACAAGCATATTTATTGCTCTAAAAGCATATCTATCTGACTTAGTAGTTGCTCCCAGAACTAACGTTTTTTTATTTTTCATTTCATTCATTATTTCTGCAAAGGTACTCAAATAGAACTTAAGTAGCGTGATGCTTTCTTTCAATACTTTTCCAAAGCAATATACAGCAAACTATTACTAATTCTTATGTAAGAAAATTTCAGCCATCATACACCTAGCACTTCCTCCACCGCAAGTTTCAATAGTTTGTAAATTAGTATTCAAAATACTTCCATGCTTTTCTAATTGTGATTTTTGAGTAGCATTTAACGATTCAAAAGCAGTGGTACTCATCACAATAAATCTTTTATCATTAGCTCCAGAAAGTTCCAATACATTTCCAGCAAAATGGCCTACTTGTTTTTCGCTAATTAAAATTAGTTCTTTTCCACTTTCTCTCAGATTATCTAAAACCATTTTACGCTCTTTTTTATCAGCAATCATATCGGAACAAATTATTGCAAAATGCTCTCCAATACTCATCATAACATTGGTATGATAAATCAATTCTTTTTTACCCTCAACAGTATGAAAAGCTTCAAAAATAACAGGAGCATAATCAAAATCTTCACAGAATTCAATAAAAAGTTCTTCATCAGCTCTTGGAGACAAAGCGCAATAAGCTATCGAATTAGCTCTATCTAAAACCAAACTTCCAGTTCCTTCCAGAAAAATCCCATCTTCTTCAGCTGACGTAAAATCGATAACATTATCAATCACAAAACCTTTTTCTTCCAGAATATCCAAAATATCATCTCGACGTTCATCTCTTCGATTTTCAGCAAACATGGGATACAAAACTACATCACCATTCTCATGAAATGAAATCCAATTGTTTGGAAAAATACTATCTGGCGTATCCTTTTCTAAAGTATCCTCGACCACTATAACATCGATTCCAACCGATTCAAGTTGGCTTACTAAAGCATCAAATTCCTGTTGTGCTTTAGCATTTATTGCTGCTGGTAATATTCCGTTTAATTCTTTTTGAAAATAATTATTTGCTGTAGTTTGTTCATTCATTCGAAAAGCCACCGGACGAATCATCAAAACTGAATTTGTTACTTGTTTCATTTATAAAACTATTATTTATTGCTTAGGCCAAAGATAAAAAAAAGCCTCACTTTTCAGTGAAGCTTTTAAT